>Ga0247611_10010145_pt1 | contig 11125 bp, 9 predicted proteins | sample 177DNAGHGhighgp2_FD_192422 | JGI IMG/M metagenome (GOLD analysis project Ga0247611, IMG submission 192422) | Sheep rumen microbial communities from Palmerston North, Manawatu-Wanganui, New Zealand - 1770 DNA GHGhigh gp2 | ecosystem: Host-associated > Mammals > Digestive system > Stomach > Rumen ... | reverse complement strand
CTGAGCGGCAAGCCCAGCACCAAGGGCATCTATATCAACAATGGTAAAAAGGTTGTAATCAAATAACGAATGGAGGACACAGCAATGAAAAAGAGAGCATACAAGAAACCTTCAATGAGAGTAGTCGAGCTGCAACATAGGACATGCCTGCTTCAGGCAAGTGGCACGCCTCCCGAAGAAATCCCCGACTACGACGGCTGGTTTGCTTGATTAAATGCTAATATGCTCACGGCGAACGGCGTGGGCATTGTGGCATGTTTTCGGTGAAAGTGACGGAACTTCATTGGGGGGATGTGTCCTGCCCGTGCTTTTCTCAAACCTAAGTAATAACTAAAAGCATAACTAAAATCATTATGGAAAAAATGGACGACACTTCATGACCCTTTAGGGAATCATATCGACTATGATTATTCTCTAATATTAAATAATTTCACTCTTAAATCTTCAACATAAAACTCAGATGAATAAAACAGAAGAAAATTATGTATTGTCTCTCATCCGTGAGAGACTGTCAAATGCGAATTTAATTATCAACGTTGTAGTTAATAACTATATTATCAACAACGCTCCAGTAAATAATGTAAATTGTGCAGGAAAGGAGGATTGTTATGGATAAGGATAGAGGTACCACCATCATGCATTTCAATGCGCCTATCATGCATTATTATGATCACCCTACAAACGTCTATGTTGGGAAGGGTGAATATGTAGAGGCAGAGGAAGTGAAGGGGATAGAAGAAATCCCATCACATGAGCGGTTATGTAGGGCTATCGAGCAAACAATGGAAGATGGGTTCTGGTGGGCTAGCACGGCATGGGCTGTCGTGTTCCGTGTTTATCAGATGAAAGGTTATATGGGTAGTATAAGCCAATTTGTGAGAGAGGTTGACGAATGGGAATGGGAAAGGAACCCTGCCTATCAATGTTCCTATGACAGTGTTCAAAAACCCATTGTTAGCGGAAAACTTTCTGGCAATATAGAAAAATGGAAAGAGGAGGGGGTGATGGAACAGATGATAAAATTAGGAAATGCACTTTTAGACCTTCTAAAATAGTTTCTAAATGTTCTAAAAAACCTTCTAAACCTTCTGAAAAGCTTTCTAATGCTCCGACAATAATTGCCGGGGCTTTTTTTATGTCCTACTTTTGCACCGTCAATAGTGACACAGAATCCGAGTGAAGTGAGTGACGGAAGTCTCATGAGTGAAAAGGTACCAATTTCAGCACTTCTTCCTCACAAAACTCGAAAAAATGAGAACAAAGATTCAAGTTTTCAAAAACAACATGTTCGGAGAGGTACGGACAATGACAAATGGGAGGGGCGAGACCTTCTTTGTAGGTAAGGATGTGGCACAGGCACTGGGGTATGCGAAACCAGAGAATGCTCTTGCGACACATGTAGACAAGGAGGACAAAACCACTACCCTGATTCAGGGGACTGGTTCTAACTACAAGTCAAAAATCATCATCATCAACGAGAGCGGTATGTACTCCCTGATCCTCTCCTCCAAGTTGAGACAAGCAAAGGCATTCAAGCGTTGGGTGACCAGTGAGGTGCTGCCAGCCATCCGCAAGAGCGGACGCTATGCGCTGCAACCAGCAGAGGTAAGACTGCTGGGTGAGAAAGCGGACTACTGCGACGAGGTGCTGCAGAGCGTTGACTGTCTGACGACCACACAGATTGCCAAGGAGATGGCGATGACGGGACCGGAGCTGTACCGCATGCTGATTGCACTGGGTGTCCTCTACTGGCAGAGCGGTGAGTATATGCTCTATGCCGACTATGCCCGCATGGGACTGGCGAAGTCACGTACTCACAGCCGCCGCAACCGCCTGGGTATCTGGCACACGAAGCGCTACCTGGTATGGACGGAAAAAGGGAGGAAGTTCCTGTATGATTTCTTCAACCACCAAAACCAGTAACCGCTATGAGTGTACATGTCATCTATTATAATAAGGACAGGGCGAAGATGATGCGCCCCGTCCTTACCAGAGAGGAGTATCTTGCCCTGCGGAACTCAGAGGAGCAGAAGGCGACCGTGAAGGCTGTGCGCAACGGTGACACCCGCAAGAAGAGCAGGCTGGTGCAGATGAACTACTCGTGTCTGCCGAACGGGGACGGGACGCTGAAAGGTTCCGTCACGATGAGCACCACCGTAGGAATGGACATCGACCATGTCCCTGCGGAACAGATGCAGGCTGTGAGGGAGCGCATCCTGTCGAGGAAAGACGAGCTGGGACTGCTGATGCTGGAACTGAGTGCCCGGGGACAGGGCTATCACATGGTGTTCAGACGTAAAGCGGAAAAGACACAGGAGGAGAACCTGCTGTGGGCGAGTCAGTTGATTGGTGTGCAGTACGACGAGGGGGCAAAGGACATCACCCGTGTGTTCTATACGACAACGGGAAGCAAGGAGGACCTGATATACCTTGATGATGAGGTGTTTGAAGTAAGAGGTAAGACGGAAGAGGTAAGAGGTAAGAGGGATGATGTAAGAAGTCAGCCGTCAGCCATCAACCATCAGACCTCCTACAAGGGAATTCCCTTTGATGACATCATCCAGGAGTATTGGCGCAGGACAGGTGGTATTCCTGTGGACGGGGAGCGTAACGTCAGACTCCATAAACTGGCGGTCAATCTCCGTGCCATTATGGAGAATGAGCCTCAGAGGATATTAGAGGTCATCCCCCGTCTGGGACTCTCGGAGGACGAGGTGCAACGTGTCGTGGACTCTGCCTGCAAGGAGAATCCGAAAGGGTTCTCGAAGGTGATGCAGCAGATTATCGAGGATTTGGAGGAATCGTTCAGACCCCACCTGACCTCCCCTAACTTAGGGGAGGAAAGTGAGGAGGAGTCCCTTCCTCCAGCCATGCCGAAGAAACTGCCGAAACTGATTCAGCTCTTAGTTTCCAAGACTCCTGATGTCTATAAGCCTGCCGTAGCCCATGCGGTGTTCCCTGCCTTGGCGGCGCATCTGTATAAGGTGAGGTTCCGCTATATCGACAACGTGCTGCACGAGGCTACGCTGATGAACGTACTAATGGCTGGTACTGGTGCTGGTAAGGATTGTATCTCGCAACCCATCAACTACATCATGGCGGACATCCGCAAGCGTGACGAGGAAAACCTGCAAAGGGAGAAGCAATGGAAACAGGAGGTGTCATCGAAGGGTGCCAACAAGGACAAGCGGCAGCGTCCCGAGGGGCTGATCATCCAGGAGGTTGACCCCGACATGACCAACCCTGCCTTCGTGATGCGTATGGCAGAGGCTGACGGGCATTTCCTATATACCAAAATGAATGAGATAGACCAGTTTGACGCATTGCGTGGCTCCGGCAGAGGCGGTCAGCAGTTCCAGATCATGTGTCTTGCCTTCGACCCAGGCAACCGCTACGGTCAGACCCGTGTGGGAACAGGGTCGGTGACAGAGAAGGTATGCATCCGCTTCAACTGGAATGCGGCAACGACCATCACCAAGGGACAGCGGTATTTCCGTAACGTGCTGACAGACGGTCCTATCAGCCGTATCAACTTCTGCACGATACCAGAGAGGGAGATTGGTGCCGACATGCCTGTCTATGGAACGTATGACGCTGCCTTTGAGGAGGAGCTGCGTCCCTATATCGAGCGGTTGACAAAGGCTGTCGGGGAGGTGGACTGTCCTCATGCCTTCAAACTCGCCCAGAAGATGGTGGAGGAGAATGCGGAGTTTGCACGGCTCAGTCAGTCGAGGGTGTATGAGAATCTCTCGTTCCGTGCCAACGTCATCGCATGGTTGAAAGGCTGTCTGCTGTATGTTGCCAACGGCTGCAAGTGGACGAGGGAGATTGAGGACTTCGTGCGCTGGTCACTGCAATACGATATGTGGTGCAAGATGCAGTTCTTTGCAGAGGCGATAGAACAGGCAGACTACATTGATGACAGCAAACCCAGGCGTGGACCTCGTAACCTGCTGGAGCTGTTGCCTGACGAGTTTTCCCTACAGGATGCCATCAACATCAGACGGCAGCAGGGCATGGACGGCAAAGGAACTAAGAACATGCTCTATCAGTGGACCCATCGTGGCTATATCAAATCTCTTACATCTTACACTTACAGAAAACAATAATCAATATGGAAATTATATTAGAAAGAATAGAGAAGAACGACCATTATACTGTTGGTCAGTTGAGTATCATCAAACATAACTCCGATGAGAACTCAAGCAGGGAAGATAAGGAATACCTCTGCGACACCTTAGAACCAAAAATCAAGGATTTTGACATCTCAGCCAGGCATGTGATGAAGAAGCGTGCGGCAGTCCCGGCAGGTCGTTATCCCGTTGTCATCACCTACTGCAAGCGTCAGGACCGCTGGTTGCCTCTACTGCTCTGGGTGAAGAGATTCAAGGATGTGCGTATCTTCATCGGTAAGACCATAGAAGACATTCCCGCTGGTGGCATCATCGTCGGAAAATATCACGGTGACGGCAGAATAGTAAACAGTCCCAATACGATGTACGACCTGAAACAGCGTATTGTAGAGGCAAAGAAAAACGGTGAAGGGGTGTTTATTAGAATTGAAGAGTTGAAGAGTTGAAGAGTTGAAGTAATCGTCGCAAGACGCTTTGCTTGCAAAGAATTGAAAAATTGAAAAATTGAAAAATTGAAGTAATCGTCGCAAGACGCTTTGCTTGCAAAGAATTGAAGAATTGAAGAGTTATGAAACAAGTAAGAGGATTGCGGAACAATAATCCGTTGAATATCGTGAGGAACCCACACTTCTGTTGGTTGGGAGAGACCCATCTAGGAGGCGAGAGCCGTTTCTGTCAGTTCTCGTCCATGCAGTACGGTTTGCGGGCGGCACTGAAACTGCTGCGAACCTACTACAACAAGCACGGGTGTAAAACCATCCGACAGATCATCTGCCGGTGGGCACCTGAGACCGAGAATCAGGTGGCAGCCTATATCAAGACTGTGTGCCTACTCACCCAACTGGGTGCAGACACTCCCCTACCCCCGATGAAGACTGAGACGAAGACCGTCTGGTGTGACCTCGTCCTCGCCATGGCAAGTGTGGAGTGCGGACTGACTGCTGAAGGACGTGACTCGCTACGCCCTGCTATGTCGAAAGCATGGGCGATGGGGTAGTCATAGAGGAGAGGAATGCACTTATAATGAATAGTTCCCGATGAGAAACGGATAACATAAAAAGCCCCGGAAAAATTTCCAGGGCTTTTTATAAATTGATGTATAAAGGATTATCCTAACTTACCGTCAGAACCAAGTACCTCCTTGATCTTGTGGATGTACATCTTCTTCATGTTCTCACGAGCAGGCTTCAGATACTGACGAGGATCGAAGTGGTCAGGATGCTCAGCGAGATACTTACGGATGGCAGCGGTCATGGCAAGACGAGAGTCAGAGTCGATGTTGATCTTGCAGACAGCACTCTTAGATGCCTTGCGGAGCTGCTCCTCAGGAATACCTACAGCGTCGGGCAGGTTACCACCGTACTTGTTGATCGTGTCAACCTCGTCCTGTGGAACGGAAGAAGAGCCGTGGAGCACGATGGGGAATCCAGGAAGCTTCTTCTCGATCTCAGCCAGCACGTCGAAAGCGAGTGGAGGAGGAACGAGCTTACCAGTCTTCGGGTCACGTGTGCACTGCTCGGGCTTGAACTTATAAGCACCATGAGAAGTACCGATGGAGATAGCAAGAGAGTCGCAGCCTGTGCGGGTAGCGAAGTCGATCACCTCCTCGGGCTTGGTGTAGTGGCTTACCTCAGAGGCAACCTCATCCTCAACACCAGCGAGGACACCGAGCTCACACTCTACGGTAACGTCATACTTGTGTGCATACTCTACAACCTGACGAGAGATCTTGATGTTCTCCTCGTAAGGCAGTGAAGAACCGTCGTACATCACTGAAGAGAAGCCCATGTCGATACAATCCTTGCAGAGCTCGAAGCTGTCACCGTGGTCAAGGTGAAGCACGATCTCTGGCTTCTCACAACCCAGCTCCTTAGCATAAGCCACAGCACCCTCAGCCATATAGCGGAGGATAGTAGCGTTAGCATAGTTACGAGCACCCTTGGAAACCTGCATGATAACAGGTGACTTTGTCTCAACGGCAGCCTGTACGATAGCCTGCATCTGCTCCATTGTGTTGAAGTTGAAAGCAGGGATAGCATAGCCACCAGCTACTGCCTTCTTGAACATCTCGCGGGTATTAACGAGACCCAAATCCTTGTAATTTACCATAATTGTATTTATTTTAAAAATAATATTTATAAATTTTCTCGTGCAAAGGTACGAAAAAGTTCATAGTTCATAGTTCACAGTTCATAGTTTTTAAGTCCGTATGACTGTTTTTTTTCATTGATTAACAAAACATGCCACCAGCAATCCGCAAAATGCCAACTGCATTTTACATTTTGCGCTATCGTGGCATCCCCAACTCCTTCACCTGCCGCTCAAAAGCCTCACGGTTGCCAACGGCACCGTTCTTGATGCGGGCACGGTAGTTATAGACCGTATTGACGCTATAGTGCAGGAACTCAGCGATTTTCGAGGAGTCCTCGATGCCCAGACGGATGAGGGCGAAGATACGCAAGTCCGTTGTCAGGCGGTTCTCCTCCTTGGGATGAATCTGTGCCTCGGGTAACAGCAGCGCGTTGAAGTCGTCAATGAAATTGGGGAACAGGTGCAGGAACACGGAGTCGAAGTTCTGGTTCAGTTCCTCTATCTCCTGCTCTTTCAGCTCCGTGGACTTCGAGATACGGAAGAGCTCGTCCAGTTCCTTGTTCTTCATCTTCTTATTCACCATCTTCCGGTAGTTGTCGAGTTTGTCGACATACTGCGCACAAAGGGAGAGGAAGCGTCCGATATACTCATCCTTCACACTGTTTGCCTCCTTCAGTTTGGAGTTAAGGACGGCAAACTGCTCATTGGTTGCCGACAACTGGTTGTTGGACTGCTGCAGTTCCTCATTCAGGGAAGCAAGTTTGTCATTGGTGTCATGCAGGGCATTCCGTGCCAAGGCAAGCTGTTTGTTCCGCCTGTGCAGGAAGAACAGGACACCAATGAGCAGCAGGGCGAGGACACTCACGACCACGACACTGCCGACAAGCACCTGCCGGTTGCGTTCCATCTCCTTCTGGTAGTTATTCTCAATGACCGTCAGAATAGGAGATATCTGCCATGACCTCATGCGGGTGTTAAACCGGTTGTTACTTTCCCATGTGAAACGGATGTATTTATAACTGCGCTCCAACTGATCTTCCCCGTTCAGAATCTCCGCTAAAGCCAGTAATGCAGCCTGGTCCATCACCGCATACCTGACATCACTGAGGGCAGACTGCGCCAGCCAATATTTTGCTTCTGAGAGCCGGTTCAGCTGCTGGTAGATGATATAACGGTAATAGCTGACGATAGCATATTCACGGGAGTTCTCCTTCACCAGCTTCATCCGCTGGTCGTTAACCTTCAGCGCATCCTCAAACTTCCGCTCTTCGGTGAGCATGACCTCATAGCTCCGCAAATAGTCCTCACTGGCAGGATTGGCAGTCATAAACAAAGAGTCACGGTACTCATTACGCATCTGCTCATACTCGTCATGGGCTGATGGCAGACGTGTGTAATAGCTCAGCTCGCCACAGACATGCATACATGCCATATAATAGCCGGGCAATGTCTCCTTATCCAACTGGTGACTGTCGAGTGACCTGAGGATGCCAATGGACTCGGTATATAGTCCCACCGTGGAACACTGGAACGCCTGTCTGACCTTTCCCTGATAGGCGAGTTGGGTATGTCCCAGCTTCTCCGCCTGGTTAATATATTGCTGTATATAAGACAATGCCGAGTCGTTATTGTATGCCTTATACAAATCGAATATCTGCAAGATCTGCCCCAACCTCTTCTCACTTGACCACTCACGGGCATAGGCATCCTTTGCCTCTTTGATCTTATTCTCATAGGCTGCCACATACTCGGGAGAGTGGCTGATAGCATCATCTATCTGACGATACAATTTCTCCAGATTCCTCTCAACTGCCGATGCCGGCATCACAAATGCCAGCAAAAGGGCGATAAGTCCATATCGCATCATATCCAAATGTCTCTGTTAGGTATTATGACGGCAAAGATACGAAAAAAAGAGAACAACGACTCACTTTCTTCTCTTTTTTTTACGAATCGTCATCTCTTATATCACAAAGAGAGCGCATGCTCCCGCACACACTCTCTTAGCAAAAAGCCCTTTTGCAACTATTAACTAACTACTAATCATTTATAAACCGGAACGGCAACTTCCTGATGATGTTGCCAGATGAATTTCCTATTCTCGCCTCGAACTCACCATCCTCGGCAACCCATTGCTGGAGACGGTCGTCGAAGAAGCTCAGTGAGCGTTTGTCCAGTGTCAGGGTCACCTCCCTACTCTCGCCCGGCTGCAGGAAGACTTTCCGGAAAGCTTTCAGCTCCTTCACGGGTCGGGGCAGGGTACTCGCCTGATCTGTCACATACAGCTGGACGGTCTCGGCACCCGCCTTCTTCCCCGTGTTCCTGACAGAGACGGTAAAGGATATCGTCTCATTTCCCTTTACGACCTGCTTGTCAGCCGTCGCCTTTCCTATCTCAAAAGAGGTATAGGAGAGTCCGTGACCAAAAGCGAACAAAGGCTTGATACGTTTCATATCCGCCCATCGGTAACCCACAAAGATACCCTCTTTGTATTCTTCGTCAATGATCTGACGGTCAGGACGCCACACACCGGGGAAGGCGTTCAACGCATGGGCACCCGTGTCCTCCAGACGCTGATACCAGGTGTAAGGAAGTTTTCCACTGGGGTTGACATCACCGCTGAGCACATCGGCAAGGGCATGTCCCGCCTCGGAGCCGATGAACCATCCCTGCAGGATGGCAGGAACCTTATTCATCCACGGCATGGCGACGGCATTACCCGAGATATTGACATACACCACGTTCTTATTGACTGCCGCAAGAGCCTCAACCAAAGCGTCCTGTCCGTAGGGCAAGCCATACTCCTTACGGTCGTGTCCCTCGCAGTCCTGATAGTCCGCTTTGTTCAGTCCACCGAAGACGACTACATAATCTGCCGACTTCGCTTTCTCGACAGCCTCGGCAATCAATGCCTCCGGGGTACGCAGGTCATAGAGTGAGCGTCCTACGGTGACACCATTGTAACTCTGAATGGTGTCGCCCACATAGCCACGGGCATAGTCGACATGCTGGAAACGCTCCCTCATACCATCCAGCGGCAAGACCTCACGCTGTACCTTCAACGAGGAGGAGCCACCACCCACGGTCATCATCTTGATGGCATTCTCGCCCACCACCAGGATACGAGCCCCAGTGGGGATAGGCAGAATGTTACGGTCGTTCTTCAGCAGCACGACACCCTCCCCCGCTATCTTACGGGCAGCAGCATAATGTGCCTCGGAGCACATCGAGCCATAGGGTCGCTGGCGGTTCATATTGGTACGGAACATCAGACGGAGTACCCGGCGCACCTTCTCGTCCAACTCGCGGGTCGTATACTTTCCCTCCTTAATAAGACGCTTGTAGGCATTGGCGAGATAATAGTTATCATACGCATTGGTGGCACCCATGGTCAGACCGTCCGTCCATGTGCCGAACTCCAGGTCAAGACCATTGGTGATTGCCTCCTCGGTAGAGTGCACTCCACCCCAGTCACTGATGACGGCACCGTCGAAACCCCATTCCTGCTTTAATATCTTGTTCAGCAGGATATCATTATGACAATTGTGTTGGTTCTTATAGAGATTATAGGCACCCATGATGCTCCATGCCTTTCCCTCCTTGACAGCAGCCTCGAAGGCTGGCAGGTAGATCTCACGGAGCGCACGGTCACTGACGATGACATTCACCTGATGGCGGTAGTTCTCGTCGTTATTCAGCGCATAATGTTTCACACAGGCTGCGACACCCTTCGACTGCAGTCCCTGGACATACGGAACCACCATACGGGAGGCAAGCCACGGGTCCTCGCCCATATACTCAAAGTTACGACCATTCAACGGGGTGCGGTAGATATTCACACCAGGTCCCAGTATCACATGCTTATTGCGATATAGTGCCTCCTCACCCAGACTCTCACCGTAAAGACGGGCAAGAGACGGATTCCACGTAGCGGCAAGACAGGTCAGTGCGGGGAAGGCGACACACGAGTCATTGGTCTGACCAGCCTGTTCCCACTCATCCCACAGCACGTCCGGACGCACACCATGCGGTCCGTCATCCGTCCACAAGTCAGGGAAGCCCAACCGCTTGACACCAGCCGACGAGAATTTCGACTGCGCATGGATCACGGCAATCTTCTCGTCAAGGGTCATCCGCTTGAGAGCATCCTCTACCCGCTCCTCCATACCCTGCGACTCATCGAGGTAGATGGGCTGCGTCTGGGCTGCCGCTCCTGCGGCAACCCCACACAGCATAAAGGTTAAGGTCAGTATCTTTTTAGTCATTCCTCTTTACTTATTTCTGGAAAACACGGATGTAATCTATCTCCATGGTGCAAGGCAGCGCGCCCTCGTCGATACCGTAAGTGCCGCCCCATGAGCCGCCCCATGCGAGGTTGAAGATGACATAGAACGGATCGTCATAGGGCCAGTCGTCACGTCCCAGTCCCTTGTTGTCGTAGCTCAGCTGCACCTGCCCGTCCACATAAGTGGTGATGTTGTCATGTGTCCACAGGATGGCATAGGTATGGAAGTCATCTTCCGCATCCTCCAGGTACATCTCATGAGTCACCTGCGTACCATTGGAGTGGACATGGGCATTGGCATGCAGACTGCTCGACACATAGTTGGCATGACCGCCAACCTCTTCCATGATATCAATCTCACCATCAGCGGGCCAGCTCTTGAAGTTGACAGGCATCATCCAGAATGCAGGCCATGTGCCCTTACCCTTCGGCAGTTTGATGCTCGCCTCGATATAGCCATAGGTCCAACCCTCCGTGACTTTGGCATAGACACGACCGGAGTAAATTTTGCCATCCTCCTTCAGACAGGTGATGCGCAGTTTGCCATCCTTGATCTCGGTGACCTTCGCTCCTGCTGGAGTCAGGTGATTGACATAGTTCTGCAACTCATCATTCA
>Ga0247611_10010144_pt1 | contig 11126 bp, 9 predicted proteins | sample 177DNAGHGhighgp2_FD_192422 | JGI IMG/M metagenome (GOLD analysis project Ga0247611, IMG submission 192422) | Sheep rumen microbial communities from Palmerston North, Manawatu-Wanganui, New Zealand - 1770 DNA GHGhigh gp2 | ecosystem: Host-associated > Mammals > Digestive system > Stomach > Rumen ... | reverse complement strand
TTCCAGGATTACAAGGCGGACCTTTAATGCATATAATAGCAGGTAAAGCTGTTGCTTTTAAAGAGGCATTACAACCAGAATGGAAAACATATTGTAAAAATGTAGTAAATAATGCAAAAACATTGGCAAACACATTATTGAATGGTGGCATTGATTTAGTTAGTGGTGGGACGGACAATCATTGTATTCTTGTTGATTTAAGAAGCAAAGGAGTAACTGGAAAAGATTTAGAAAAAAGATTACAAGAAAAACATCATATTATTTGTAATAAAAATGCAGTTCCAAATGATCCTCAAAAACCGACAATAACTTCCGGTGTTAGATTGGGAACTCCTGCTTGCACGACAAGAGGTTTTGGTAAAAAAGAATTTGAAGAAATTGGTAATAAAATTGTTCAAACAATAAACGAGCTTGAAAAAGAAAATAAATAATATTTTATTATTTATATTTATTATTAACTTCAAAATTCATACCAAACACTTATATATATACCTTTCAAGTTTAAATCTAAATTCTCTGTAAATAATAGTTTTGTTTTTAACGACATATAACCACCTATTTCTAATTTTAATTTATCATCAACCGGAAAGACCATGGATAAATTAAGTTTTGCAAAGCCACTTTTTGATAAATAATCATATATAGATGACAATAAACTTAATTTTGAATATGATAAATTCATTTCATCTTTATTTGTTATAATATAAATATATTTTTGTAGTTTTGCCATAAATAAGACACTTTCAATGTAATGTCCATATGTCAATTCAAATCTTCCTTCATCATAAAAATGTTTTATATTTCTATGATATCCTGCTGTTAAAGTTAAAAAATCATTTTTTCCAAAATTAAATCCCATTTCAATCCTTGGTTCATAGTTCCATTTTTTAATAGAAAAATAAGAAATATCACTTTCTTTATAAAAACTTGGCAATCCTATTTGCGCGACAATAGATAAAACAAAAAAATCATTTTTAAATATTCTTATTCTTGTAAAAAATTGTGTTGTATCCAAAGCGAGAGATCTGTTCTTTACTTTACTAAGAAAAGTATTATCTTGCATCTGCATACTATCAACTGCAATAATTTTTCCACCTATTGTAAATCTATCCGTTATACCATATTCACCATATACATTAAAAACTGTTTGATGTATTGGTTTATTTTTATCAAATCTTCCTATCGTATCTATACCATTAAATTGTTTTGCCTCTATTGAACCTATTATTATACCATTACCTTTATTTTGCGTCCAAGCATCTGCTTTTGAAACTTCTATTTTAAATATATCAACAATGATTAAAAAAAATATAAATAAAAAAAATTTTAATCTTTTAGTCATTGCCGTTTATTTAATATTAAATTTTAATATCTTTTTCTATGATGAAAACCATCAAGTCTTATATCAAAACTACATTTTTTTCCGTATTCACTATCATTTGATGTAAAATCTTTTAATTTACAACTTACCAAATGCTTACTTTTTTGACTCAAATTTTTATATATTTTATCTTCTGCATTTTTAAGATGTGTTGGAAAAAACATCATAGTTTCAAGTCTTGGGAAGTCATCGTGTTCAACTATAAAGTTTATATGAGGTGCATTTTCTCCATAATATCCCGGTATAATAGTAAAAAATGAATAATGGCCATTGCTGTCTGTTATACAAGTTCCTGTTCCTTCAAAATCAATATCATACTTTGAAAAATCTTCCTTATTAACAACAAGATGATTATAATAACCAAAATTATTAGTTTGCCAAATTTTGACAACAGCATTTTCAACTGGAACACCTATAACATCAAAAACAAAACCTTCAATATATAAAAATCTTCCTTTTGCAAAAAATGGGCTACCAGTTTTTCTTCTTAAATTATTGGTTTTTGAAAAATTCTGTGGGACAATATATCTTTTTTCTTCTTTAATCTCAGGTGTTAAAAGTTGCATATTTTTCAATACAATTTCCGGAGTTATTGCTTGAATTTGTTTATTTTGCAAAAAAACAATCACAAAAAAACAAAAAATAAATAAACTAAAAATATTATTTCTTTTCTTCCTTTTTATCGTCATTTTTATCTAAATTTTTATTTTTAAAATTAAATTCAAGTTGATATTTCGCCCAAACTTTTTTACATTGCTTATTATACTTATCTTTTTCTTCATTTATAATGTCTTCAATTTCATCATCACGAAGAGCATTATTGTCTATTTTAGACATAATTTCATCATATAGTTTTTTACATTGTTTTTCATTTTCTTCCATTTTGTGTTTGTATTCAACTATATCTAACACAACATTTTGTATTACTCTTTCCGCAATTATTTCTGACATTTGTATTTCATAACTTTGTCTCTCTTGTGTTGTTGAAAATGGCAACAAAGGATTTATTGACATAGACATTTGTTCTTGAATATTTGTTGAATTTACTTCATCCAAAACATTGCTTATTCTCTTTATCATATCATTATAATAGCTTCTAAGGCCTTCATTGTTATAATTTACATAAGTATTTTCATTTGTCATTGTTCCACCTGACATATAGAAGTCATATCTTTCAATATATTGTTTATAAGTTCTCATGCTTGGATTGTCAAAAATTTCTTTTACTTTATCTATTTTTAATTGATCGTTTTTGTATAATATATAATATACATTCATATCTATTATTTTACCTTGGTTTAAACCAACCATATTTATAATTGGCAAAGTTTTATCATAGATTATTAAAAATAATAAATATTCACATTGCGGAAAATCACCAATATGTGGATTTTCTTTTAATTTACTTAAAAAACTTCTCGTAAAATTATTTTCTATATTTGTAAATATACAAATTTTATCATTGTCAATTATATCTTCATCATACAAAGATTTAATATTTTTACAAGATGACAAAAAAAAAGATAAAAATATAAAAGATATAATATAAAAAAAATGTTTCATTATTTTATTTTAAAACTTTTTGTTCATTTATTTCCTCTATTTTTTTTTGCAATGTCATAACATCACTTATGTTTGTCCCAGAGCCTCTCGCAATTCTATTCATCCTATCAATATTTAAACATTTTATGTTTTCTCTTTCTTCCGGCGTCATCGATGCAATAATTGATATCCATTTTTTTATTAAAATATATGCATCTGTACTTAATTTTACATTAAAAAATGATCGTGTATGTGGCAAAACTGACAAAACCTTATCAAGTTTCCCAAAGTTTATTAGTTGAGTTAATTGGTCAAACAAATCATTATAATTTAATCCTGCTTTTTTGTTTTTTTGTATCAATGCTTGTATATATTCTTTATTACTTTCTTGAAATGATGAAATTACGTTTTTTAATCCACCTATATTAAATAAAGCATCACTTATCATTCTTTTATTAAAAGGGACTATATTATTTATTTTTTCACCAGTTGATACATAGTAAATTGGTTTATCGCTTGCAGTTGCTATTGCAAAAAACACACCTCCTTTTTGGTCGCTATCAATTTTTGAAACAGCAAAACCTGTAATTTTTAAAATTTTGTCAAACCCTTTAATTAGTTCTATTGTATTTTGTCCAAAAGTTCCATCTAAAACAACAATTTTTTCATCAAAATCTATTGATTCTAATACAGAATTCCAAATTCTTGTTCCTTCTATATTATCTGGCGATATTCCTGCAAAATCAACAATCAAAACATCTACAATTTCATAATCAACAATTTCTTGTATTTTTTTAACTCCAACATCAATACCGTTTTCAACAATATTTAAATATTCTATATCATTTTTTTCACATAAAATTTTTAATTGTTCTTGCGCTGCAAACCTTGTTATGTCAAAAGATACACATAAAACTCTTTTATTATGTTTATTTCTTATTAAATTTGCTATTTTTACAACAGCCGTTGTTTTTCCTACTCCATTTGGGCCAAACATCCCTATTGTTGTAATTCCTGTTTTTCTAATCTCTATTGATTTACCGCTTATTGAATTAAACGTTGCATCTATATATGATTGTAAAAGCCCGCCAACAACTGCTTTTTTATCAAGATTTTTAGCTGTAATATGTTTTAATTTTTGTTGCATATCTTGAATTATGCTCTTTATATAGTCATAAGGTATATCGGCACCAATCAAAACATCTCTTAATTCTATTGATAGTTGTTCTATTTCATTTTTTGTAAAAGATTGACCTTTAATTGTGAAATTACGTCATTGATTTTATTAAATGTTTGTTCTAACACAAAAAAAGTATTAAACAGCAATGAATTTTTAAAACATTTTTTTTATTTTCAAGTAATTATTGTAAATATAGATTGTCTTATTTATTTTACATAGTTATTTTAATTACTTAATAATTTTTGCATTATTAGCAACATGTTTATATTTTATCATTGTTTTAATCACATCTCTAAGTATATTAGGGTCATCAATTAAATCAAAATTTGGTGTATATTTTCCCCATTTACCGTCATAAGGCCCAAATTCTTCGCCGTTACCAGTGTCGGCATGCCCATCACCAATATATTCTTGCCTTACAACTTTAAATTCTTTTTGTCCTGTTTTGTTATTAAAATCAATCTCAACAACAACAGCAAGATCGCCAGTAACAAAGTCTATATAATCTTCTGTATATAACGCATTACTGCAATATTTTAATTCTTCTGGATAATATGTGTCGTCTTGCACAGATAAAACAAAATGGTGTTTATCAAAAAATTTTTGGCAATTGTCTGAAAATGTTCCTGTAAACCATTCTATTGCATAAACTCCAATTTGTCTTTCACCAACAGATGAAAAATTTCTACCAATATTATTTGTATTAAACGACATTCCAGTATAATTTGTTTCATCGTTTCTTTTAAACAAAAGATAAGGTAAACGATCTATACCGATATCAATAGGATTGCCGTATGGTGTTTTATAATCTTTCCAAGGTGATATATCTACTTTATCTGGCTCAGGAAAATTTAAAAATCTTACGTCTTTAATAACATCTGTATCTTTGATAACACCGCCAATCATTGCTATTAAAAATAATGCATCCATATAATCTTGATTTGTAATTTCTATTGATTTATTATTTTCTTGTTTGTTATTATCGTTATTTTCTTTAATATAATTATTATCTATTTCTATTACATATCTAAAACCTTGTTTTAACATTTTTTCTCTATGTTTTTGATCATTATTACTAACTATAATATATCTATTGCCTTGTTTTAACATTTTTACCATTGGAACGTCGGATAAATTATCATATTGTTTATTATTCTTTTCTTTTTTATTTATATCATTATTGTTTTCTTGTTTATTCATTTCTTGTTTATTCATTTCGTTTATATTTATATCGTTTGAAATAATTGGAGCTTCAATATACTCATGCTCCGGTTGCTGAACAATGTTATTATTTTCTTCGACTTTATTTTTATCTTTGTCTCTATTTCCGCAACTTGTTAATAATAAACAATTAACAACAATTAAACTATAAAATAGTTGTTTAAAAAAATTAAATTTCATCTTAACATAAGTAAAATATGTTATTTTATTGTAAAGTTAAATTTTATTATAACATATAAATCTTGAATTTTATAAAAATAAACTATTTTATTTATTGGTAGCGTATGACATTTGAAAAAAAAATACCAACAATGAATTCTAAACCAAATGAAGAAAAAATAGATAAAAAAGAAGATATTAAAGAAGAAAAACTTGAAGAAGTTAATGAAAACGAAGAAAGTACAGCAAATATTGGTGATTTAAAAAATCAAATTGATGAACTAATACAAAAAAACAAAACATTGGAAGAAAAATTATTGTATGTTGCAGCGGAATTACAAAATACAAAAAGAAGAAGCTCCATTGAAATAGATAATGCAAATAAATTTGCAATAAATAAATTTGCAATAGATGCTGTTGCAATTTATGATATTTTACAAACTGCATTAGAAAATACCAATAACAAAGACAACATTGATAAATCTTTATACGATGGAATTAAAATGACAATAAATGAATTTGATAAAATGTTTGAAAGAATGCAAATAAAAAAAATAAATCCAGAAATTGGAAGTGTTTTTGATCATAATAAACAACAGGCGATATCAAGGGTGCCAAATGAACTTGAAAATGGATGCATTGTTCAAGTTGTAAGAGTTGGATACGAAATATATGATAGATTATTAAGACCAGCAATGGTTGTTGTAAGCAGTGGAAAATAATTTATATCAACTTTTTAAAAAGTGCTCAATCATAAGCCGAATTCTGTTTATCTGATTATTTATCTTAAATTCATATTACTACAAATTTTAAGCTTTCTACCATGTTCCAACCAAAGAAAGAAAGGAACTAACTTGAAATTGCTTGCTATAGGGTTTGCACTGCCATTTATGTTGCCATAAATGCGGGGCGCTCTTACCGCTCCTTTTCAACCTTACCTAAAACAGGCGGTATATTTTCTGTTGCACTTTCCAAGCATTACTGCTTATGGCCGTTAACCATTATAGTTTCTTTGCCAAGTTCGGACTTTCCTCAAAAAATTATTTCTAATCTTTTGCAATCAGTTGATTGAGCAATGAAGAAATTAAAAAAAAAATGTAAAAATCAAGAGTATTTTGATATATTTTGTATAAAAAAAAATAAAAGTCCAATCTGCTAAAACAGATTGAACTTCGTCAAAAACAAACTATTTATTTAATTAAACAATTAGTTATTTTCATTACTTTTTGTTAAGTTTTTTATGTTTGAATCTAAACCTTTAACAGCAGCTATCCAAATTAAAACTATAACTAAGAAAATTCCAAATGCAAGTGAAGCATAACTACTTGCGATTGTTGTTCCCATAATCATACAAATGATCGATTGAACACCAGCACCTGTTCCTTTTCCTAAACGACCACCAGCAACTTCTACTGCTGCTTTACCTTTTGTTTTTAATTCAATATCAAGAGGTATATAAGCTTGTTCTTTTGTTGTATCAAACAAAGAATATTTTGTTGCTTTTGTCATAATAATTGCACCAGCACCACAGAAAACCGCTACTGCAACTGGATTAACTATTAAATTTTTAATTAAATCTATTCTTCCGCCTAAAATTAAAACGAAGAAAATAGAACCAACAATCAATAAGATTGCAGGAGTTAATACTGCGCCAAAGAACCAACCTAATTTTCTTAAAATTTGACTTGCTAAGAACCAACTAAATATAATTGTCAAAGCACCTGTTGCCGCTGAATAAGAACCCATAAATGCGTTCATACCATTTTTATTACCAGCAAAATAGTTCTTTAATTGTTCTTTCCATTGAACTTCTAATAAGTTAATAGAAATACCATAACAAATAACAAGTAAAGCAATAAATCCAAGATGTTTAGATGTGAAAATAATTTTGAAACTTTCAATCAATCCTGGTTTTTTCTTCTTTGCTTTCTTTTGGCTTGCGTCCAATGGTTCTTCTAATGGTAAAATTTTACGATTTAATATAAAATTACAGAACATTGCAAAGACACCAACACCTAAAACAATCAACATTTCAACTTTAACAACCAAATTCCAATCTGGTATTAATTGTAATAGTTTTGTGATTAAACCAACTACAATCAATGAAACGTTTGAAAAAACAACAAATAATGGGAAAAATCTTTTTGATTGTTCCATTGAAACTACTTGATTGACAAATTGCCAAAACAAAATTTGAATTCCAACTGAACCCCACAATTCTGCTAATATGTAAAATAATGAGTAAGACCAATAGATTCCCAAATCAAAAAAACCTTTTGAGTGTGGGTGATTTCTATAAATTTCTGCTATTGTATCTTTACTTGGATGGAATAAATCGAAATTTGGGTTTATAACAAAACCGAAAATTAAGAAATATGCCAAAAATGGAATAATAATAACATAGAAGAGATTTTCTCTACTAAATTTATTACTCAATTTTACAAAGAGCATAAAAAACAAAATAGCCGCAGGAGTAACACAATATGTTTTTAAGAAGGTGATAACACCAGCACCAGCAGCATTCACAACTAACACATCCTTCATATTACGAAGTAGTGTGTAATTCATAATCATACAAAACATAATTCCTGCAAAAGCAAAGAACTTTTTGAATTCATGATTATAAATAGGAAATAAGAAAGAACGAATCTTTCCAAAACTTTGAACACTATTAGACATAATCAAAACATGTTTAAAGTAAAAATACTTTTTTTATTTTCAAGAGATAAAATTTTGAATATTTTTATTATTTATTTTTTCTTGCTGTAAATATTGTTTTAATTTACTAATTGCATTTACATTTGTTTTTTTTAAATATTCAATATATTCGCTCATCAACCTATATTCAAGTTTGTTTTGTTCTTGATTGTATGTGATAATATATGGATAACAACATTTTGCTTGTATAAAAAAATTTTTCTTTATATTTTCTACGTCTTTCATATCTTGTATTATAATTTGACAGTCAAAAAAGATTTTATATTCTTCATCTTTTGGTACGGCAATCAATTCATCGTGATATACGTTATTTATTTTTTTACCATTAAATAATATAAAATTTTTTTGATTTATTGTATTATAATATTTTATATCTTTTTTATATTTTTCCATATTTGATATTTTTTTATTTAATTTTTCATATTTTTCATAAATTTTTTCAAGACAATTATCTGTATCTTTTAGCTTTTTTAGTTTTGGTTGTCTTAAACCATTGTATGCATTTGATAATACTTCATTTATATATTTAATAGCATCACTATTTTTAGATTTTTCAAACTTAGTAGCATTATCGCCAATAATTGGTATTTGTATGTCTTTTTTTTATGACATATTGGCGTAATTGATGATTGCGATATTGCAAATAATTGTGTTTCAACGTTAGTTCCAAGTGTACCTTTAAAATAATCTCCGTAAATTACATTATTTTTATCTACAAAAAAAACTCGACAAAGAACATTGAACGTTTATATATTTATCACCTTTTTTTAAAGGTTGTAAAAAATCATAAGACACATCATTTATTGCTTTAAGATTTTTTACAATGCCAAGAAAACCTTTTATTATTTGAATTTTTCCATTTTCGTCTTTATATTTAACATCTTTTAAAACGGTATTGGCATCTTATTTTGAACTTTGCTCAAATCAAAATCATTTTCAATTATCATAAAAAAACTAATTATAATAACAAAAAATCTTAATTTTTCAAAAATTTCTTAATAAATACATTTGTAATTTCGTATATCAATATCAAAAATATTGCTACTAAAATTTGACTAAAAACATCAGGTGGTGTAATTATTGCAGATATTGTAAAAATGAAGACAATGGCGATTTTTCTATGATTATCTAAAAAATCATTATCAATAAAACCAAATTTAGATAGAATAATTAAAATAATTGGAAATTGAAAAGTTATTGATATTGAAATTATCAAATAAAAAAAAGAAAATACATATTCACTAATTTTTAACATTGGTTTTGCTATTGTTGAAAAAGATACAAAAAATTTTACCATTCTTGGCAATAAAAAACTATAAGTTATAAACATTGATAATATAAAAAGACAAAACGATAAAATAAATATTGGCAAAACTATTTTTTTTTCACTTTTATATAAACTTTTTGATATAAATTTATAAACAAAAAATAAAATTATAGGAAAAGATATAATAAAAGAACAATATAAACTCAATGAAATATCGGTTGTAAAAGTTTCAAAAATAGATGTATATACAAATATATTTTTATAATCATTTATAAAATAATTTTTTAAAGGTATTGTTATAAAATTATAAATTTTTTCTCTAAAACAAAAACAAAATATAAATAAAATTACATATATAAACAACCACATTATAATATAATATCTAAGTTCATTTAATAATTTAATAACCGTCTTTTTCATATATTCTTATTTAATACTATTTGCCTCGGTTCTCACTCCCTTCATTTTCTCCACCTTCATCGCCCTCACCTTCACCTTTTTTGGCTTTCTTTAAATTACTAACTACATTTTTAATAAAGACAATGCCATCTTTAACACCTGTGAGATTAATTTTACCTTTTACAGCCTCTGTAATTTGTTTAACTTTTTCAGGCATTGAAGATTCTTGACCGAATAATCCAGCACCAAATGTTGAAGCTTTTGACACGAATTTAGACATCATTGCTGTTAAAATAAATAACATAAATGCTGTCAAGAAATTAAACCCTTTTGTATTTACGGCCGTTTCTTCGCCAATACTACCTGTTAATTCTGCCATATGTGTTGGCATTGTACCAGATATTTTCCACATTGAGAATATAGTTATATCCAAAATAGGAATTTTCAATACAGGTTCCCAACAATATATAAAGTTCATACTACCTTTTAAAATATGATAATAAACATTAGCAAAGAACGACAAAGCGGCAAACATACAAACTTGTTCTGCTATACACCCTGCTATTGTTTTCCACCAATCTGTAAATTTGCCTGCTGTTTTTTCATGTATTAACAATAAAAACACAATAGGCCCAACAGATAAATACAATGACATTTTTATTAAAATAACAATATACAATATAACTGCTTCAATGATGTTTATAATAAATAATATAAAACATAATATCAACAATACAAATACTATAATTCCTGGCCAAGACGAGAATATTATTGCAAGCATTTTTTCAAATGTATATTTATTAACCCAGAATTTTAATATTTGATCGACAGGACCAAATGCAACATTTATAAATGTATTTGGTTCATTTATATCATATTTGCTTGAATTAAATGCACCTGCAACATAAGCTGATAAACCTTCCGCTAAATTAAATGCACTATTTACAAACAATCTACAATATAACTCCAATGAATTAGGATTTACAAAAGCCATTATAAGAGCATATCTTATTATATAATCTTTTGTAAATTTGAAATCAAACTTCTTTTGTCCTAATAATATTTGAAAACTTAATATTACCATTGTAAATACAACAAGTAAGAACCAAGCAATATATAATATATGAATTTTAAAGAATGACATTGCAACTTGTCCTAAAATACCATCTTCCCACTTATAATTACATACTCTTTTACCATTTTTATCCTCACACTGATATTTTCCTAAAAATAATAGTTTAATATTATCGACAACAACT
>Ga0247611_10010142_pt1 | contig 11126 bp, 13 predicted proteins | sample 177DNAGHGhighgp2_FD_192422 | JGI IMG/M metagenome (GOLD analysis project Ga0247611, IMG submission 192422) | Sheep rumen microbial communities from Palmerston North, Manawatu-Wanganui, New Zealand - 1770 DNA GHGhigh gp2 | ecosystem: Host-associated > Mammals > Digestive system > Stomach > Rumen... | reverse complement strand
TATATATTGAAATTATGAGCAATAGAATCTTATCCTCGTTTAGAGAGAAAATGATTGCAATATATGGTAAATTTCTGTAATTACGAATTTCAACACCGATTAATAAGTCCAGAAACTAGTGAACAAAGGAAAGAACTATTTGATATTTTCAGTAATATATTTTCAAAAGAGAAACAGGAGGAACAATGACAGATAGATAACCCATTTTAAAAAAAGCCTCTTGGGAGACTTTTTTATTTTATAAATTATTGGATATTTTTCATATAAAACAAACAAGCAACAACAATAAATATTATAGCGAAAATAAGTACAACATAAGTTTTAGTTTCCTGTTCTTTAACTCTAGCCTTCATTTTTGCTAATTTTTCTTCGAGTATTCTTTTTTCTTCAATAGCTTGTTGCTTTTCTTTATTATAATCAGGAAGAGCTACCATAGTTTGAATCTTAGCTTCTAACTCTCCTATCCTTTGTTGCAACATAAATATAATTTTATTTTTTTCATCTATTTGCTTATCTTTCTCTTGAAAAATTAGGTAAAATTTATCCAACTTTTCATCTATAGTTGCCATATCACTGACAGGCTTTACAGAAATTGTTGATCAAGCAGTTTTTTCTCCAATCAATTCTGTAGAGATTTCCTGACGTAAAGATGAAAATTCATTCTGTAGAATTCTCAACTCCTCTTCATTTAGAATTACTTTATTAGCAATTTTTTTATAAGAAAGTTTACCAGATTTTACATATCTATCAATAGTTCTTGTAGACACTCATAATAAAGATGCAGCCTGATTTCTAGTTACAGTATAACGTTTCATTTAAAATGAATTTTCAAGTAAAATACAAAATTTTATTTATAATATTTTTGTTAAAATTGCTGTGCTTATTGCCATAATGAAAGATAGGATTAAAGTCTGCCAAATTTCTCATAATTTTACAACAACTTCTCCATCTAGGTATGTATTTACAACATATGCAAACAAATAGAAGATTAGCACATCGATTACGATTGAGGCTAATCATAATGTCAAGAAGTTGACAGGACATGACAATGTCTTCAATATCCATTTTATAGGTGAATTAAACACCCAAAATATGAATCAAAGAACCAAAAAAGCTCAAACTAAACTAAATATAGAATTTTCAATTTCAGGATTCGCAAAACTAATTTTTATTCATATAGAATAATAATTAAACAGATACAACAAAGCTCCTGAAATAACGATATTCGCAATCAAGTTTTTTACCAGTTTCATATACTGATATAATATATAAAAGTAGACATTTTATATCCTTTTGTCTAGTTATTTCAAGTGAATTTAGAAAATATAATTACTTTTTATTTTGTTTTCTCATAGAAAAAGTAATATCTTGTTCTACAGCTCACATAAAGTCTCATAATCTAACTTTTCATGATTTTAAGAATAAATTATTCACATTCTGTCGTGATATATCAGCATACTCTTCAAATAATCATAAATCCTTAATTTTTTGTAGAAATTTATCTTTATCTATAACATTCATCTTTGGAGATTTTGTAACCCTCACATCCTGATTCGTTCCACTCAGAATATAATCACATTTTTCATCATTTGGATCTTTCATAATTACATATTTCTGAAAAATTCATTTCAATCAATCTTTTTGCTTTTCTAGTTCTGAAATTTTATCACTAATTTCTATAAATTCATCAACCAAAGCTGTGATACTTTTATCAGATAATTCTCATTCAATTTCATCATCAGAATTTATAGCAGAAAAAAGTGGACAAATCGATTGATAATCACACCAACTACAAAGAGAAGACTGATTTGCTTGAAATATCTTTTTACTTCACATAGCATACTGAACTTTATTTTCTTCAATTTCTCTGATGATATTTAAATATTTATTTTTAATTTCATTTAATTTTTCTTGAGTAATATCTCGTTCATCTTCAATGTCAAAATGTAGAAAATATAATTTAGCTTTCAGATTTTTAAAATATTTTGCATATTTTTGTTGGATTCATAATCAGTACAACGTGAGTTGTTCAATGTATTGATCTTTCTCCTCAGTTGGTAAATTTTTATTAGTTTTATAATCATTAATTACGAAAGTATCTCAAATTTTATCTAATCTATCTATAAATCCTAAAAAATTTATTCATTCATCTAATTGAAATGAAATTTGTTTTTCAGTACTGATTACTTGAATGTCTTTGAATGGTGAATATTTATCATAATATCTTGAAAGATAAGCTTCTCATCTACGTTTAAAATCATCTATAGTTAAATCTGAATGATGATTCAAAATCTCTCATCAATTTTCTGCAGTTTCTTTTTCCTTTTTACTTCGCAAATTATAATAATCTGCAATAAATTGTTCTTTTGTTGGAATCTTAAAAATATTTATGCTGTTGTATAAATTTTGTAACGATTCGTGAACTAATGTTCATAATAAAGTATCAGTAGTTTCCACAAATTCAGGAGTTGGAATCTTATCTATATAACGATAACGATACTTTAAAGGACACTGTAGATAAACTTGGATTTGAGAAACAGAATATCTAGCCATATTACACTCTATAAATATAAAACTCTCACCACATAATATAAATCACTAAAAATTCTTCAATATATAATTAAAAAAAAGCTGGATGATTACACCCAGTTTTTAATTGATGAGACTAAATAGTCAACGAACAAATATCCGCCATAAAACAAACCTATTGTTGCAGCGAATACGTAAATTACAATTGCCCAGTGAAAAATCTGATACCATGTAGAATTGTTTTCTTTTTCTACTCCACCGGATTCAGTCACATCTAGTTTTTTTCTCATAATTTTAATAATTTTGGTTTATGTTTTTATATGATAATTTCTTGTATTTCAATTACAAGAATTTAATCATCAAGTATATCCTCAAATTCCTCCACTAATATTTCATTAGAATCTGATTTTTTATCTCTTCTTCGCTGATGAATTGCATTTCTAACTCATAAAAGTCCAATCACTACTGCTCTTCTTCTTCTAGGTAAAACTTCTAATCACTGCTCAACAAATGTATCATATCATCGAGTCATTACTTCATCTATAGTTTTTCATTCTATCATCTCAGCTAAAAGACTACAAGAAGCTGTACTTACTTGTCCTGGATTTCATGAAAAACTAAACTTTTCAATTATATCACCTCTAATTTTTAAATAAACTGTAATGTCGTCTCAACATATAAAATTTCATTCATGATAAGAGATATCAGAATCTTTCATTTCATAAAAATTTACTGGATTCTTATTATATTCTGTAATTATTGAATCTGAAATTTCTGACATACTACGCTAATACATAAAAAACACATTAGCATAATATACATATTTACAAGAAAATTTAAACACTATTTAATAAAATTAAGCAAAAATACATCTACCATCTACAACTTCTGCTGCTGTCTCCTCTTCTACTCATGAAGCTTCTAAATAACATCTATTTGAATAAGTTCATCCATCTTTTCCACAAACAATTTCCTCATCCATTTGATCACAAGAATTGAATTCAGACTCTACTTCTTCTTGAGCAAGTTCTCCATCTTCAAAAGGTAAAAATCCTTTTTCACACATTCAATTTTCCAAATCCTCTAAGAAACAAAAACTATTATCATCGAACAAACATACAGTAATATTTCATCAATCAACTCGATTTGTTAAAACTCATCAATTACCTTCACATGTTCATAAAGAAGCCCCATTATTTACAACAGCATCAGTATCTGAAGCCTTTAATTGCGTATCTACATTTTTATCATTTTGCTTTCCACATCCAGCAATTAAAAATGAACATCACAATAAAATCGATACAAATAATACTTTTTTCATAACAATAATTATAAAAAAATAAAAATAATCTGGATTTAATTTATAAATATTAAAAAACATTGCAAGAGAAAATTTTAAAATCTTGGCTATCTTTATAATATTTACTATTATTTTTGTTGTCTACTTCTTATTACTCTTTAGATATTTTTTTATACATATTCAAACAATCACTGCCACCACAAGAATTCAAATTCAACAAATTATTAAACCAGTTGAAGAATTATTCGTTGAAATTTCTGTATCTTCTGATTGAACTACAATACTTCACAGCTCACTCGTTTGAATTTGATCAACTGATGTAACGGCCGTTTCTCAAATATATAATGTATAGCCATTTAAATTTATATTTGAATATCATTCTGCATTTGATAAAATTTCAGAAACATAAGAATCTGAAGTTAAAGTCCATGTAGATCATGAATCAAGTTTTACTGAAATATTTTGTGATTGATTTTCAGAGTTTATAGCTCACTGAAAACTTGATCATTCAATCAATGACATTGATAATGAGGAAATATTATCTACTATAATATCTCACTGAACTTCCTGATCTACTAAATTTAGATCAACATCTCATCAATTACTACCCTGTTTACCTCGAGCTGCTCATTCAATTCTCAGAAAATCTCAGTTCTTATTTATAATTTCGTTGTTTTGTAATAGTATTTCAGCTGTTGTATTTGTTACATAAATTGTATCTCAATTGTTTGTAATAATCTTACTTTCTATAACTGTGAATTTTGCAGTTCATTCATCTGCATCTCAAGACATGGATTGATAAAGAAAGATGTTTTTATATGTTGTAGATTGTCAATTGAGAACTGTATTAGAATCTGTTAAAGTTGAATTTGAAATACTAATACTATTTTTTCATTCAACGATTGCTCATTCAGATTTAGTAGCTGTCAAATTAGCATGACTTACTGTTATATCAGCTGTTGAATATATAACTGGAGATCAAACTCAATTGGTGGTATAATCTCATCGTTCTATTTGCATCTCTCCTCCTCACCTATCAGATCTGATAGCTGCAGAAGAATTTCATTCTGTTGTGATTGTTAGATTTTCAGCACCTAAATTTCATCATCAGGTTACCATAATTCATCATGAGTTATCATCTTTTGTAGTTATGGTACTATCTGCAATAAATACATTTCAGCTACCGTAAGCAAATATAGCATTAGCGTGTTTTCAGTTTGTATTGATTGTTACATTATGTAATCATAGTTGTCAATTTATAGATATTGCCGCAGCATTAGTTCAATAAAAATCTGAAGTATCTCATTCAGAATCTCCAGTTTTTGTTATATTTGCATCAGAAATTGTTACGGTTCCGTTTGTAACTAAAATTGCATGTTGGTTTGAGTCACTAGATGAATAAGTCTGACCATCTAGAATGGCATCTTGATTGAATGTAATTACTCATTTGTGGGTGATATTTTGATTATCTAACGGCATTCATCATTTTCAATCTGGCTTGCCAGATTTATGTCACAATCAATTAACTTCTATTTTTATATCTTCTTCAACCATCATTGTAAAATTAAAGAATAAAGTTTATCTATAATCTAACTAAATGAAAAGAATATCGATATTGATTTATATTTCAATTCTTTATTAGATTATTTATTAAAAAAATTCCTCAGTAGATAACTGAGGAACTAATTCTTAATTAAAAGATTAAAACCATCTCCAGAACATTACATGCCGAATTACACATGAGAGATACCACAAGACACACGCAATTATCCAACATATAAGATTGTTCACTTCAAAGAGGATTAACATAAGCATCAATATTACCACAACCAGAGCCAAGAATCCATAAAATAAATATGCATCCTTTCTAGACTGTTTATCTTCTATACCATGGATTGAAAGGAATGAGAATAATCCCATCACATACAGTAATAATACAATTCCGAAAATACATCCATAGAGAACTGTTGCAGTCAAAAACTCCGTAGTCACTAAAGTTTGACAAAGGAATCCTGCGAGGAGCGCACAAATTAGTATCACAACCTCAAATTTTAACCTATCAACCATAAGCTTTTCATCTTTTTAGTTTTGTTTTTATATATAATGTATAATAAACAAATTCCTATTAAAGTCAAGAAACCCTATTAGCCCAAATTAAAAATATTTCCTCACAATATTTTGAATTAATAATTTCCACATTTCAAAAAGTATTTTTAATTTTTAAAAAAATCTGATTCCATTCTGATTTCATTTTTTCATTCATTAAATGAATTTCAGAAATTAAGCTATTAATTTTTTTTCGTTCAAAATCTCATCGAGAAGATAAAACTTCAAATTCCATTCATTCAATATCTATTTTTAGAATATCAATTTTATCAATATCATTTTCTATTAAATAGTCTTGTAAAGTTATAAATCTACATTCAATTTCTTTTCAAATTGGATTTAAAAATGATGAATATTTACTGGACTGCATAGTTTTTTCTTGGTTGAGTAGTATTATTCATTTTCCAGATTTAGAAGCAATTCAATAATTATTTAATATAATATTTTTATCATTTCAAAGTGTAGATTTTGCTTTATTATAAGAATCTCCTACCGGCTCAAAATAATGTATTCTAGTTTTATCATTTAAGAATCTACACCATTGAGAAAACAATCATATATGTCATCAAATATCAAAAATACAATTTGCATCCTGAATTTTACTTTTTGCAAAACTATACTCTCCCTTTGTAAAAATTTCATATTCTAGAGCTTTTTCGTATTTTAACTGTTTATCTTTAATATTATTCATACAAAATTTATACTTTTATTCTTTATTTATTCAATAAAAGCATTGTAATTCAAATTTTTATTTTTACTATTCTAAAAGTTTATTATATAAAAATTTTCAATGGCTAAAGACTATAAATTATGTCCCAATTGTAATAATGCATTAGATTTAAATGCAAATAAATGTCCATATTGTGGACAACAGATAATTTGACTAGATTTATCCAAATGATTAGAAGATTTATCTAACTGAAATGATATAATCAAGAATATTAAATGAGATATTGAAAAATCCATAAGTGGTAACAAGAAAACAAGCTGATGCCTGATTTTTATCGTATTTTTTATTGTAATTCAATTGATAGGAGGTATATTTTGATTTATTTTTGAAATAATATCTTCCCTATTTTAATTAATTATATAATTTCTATTTTTCATTCAGATTTTAAATTTTTCTCTGGTATTTCTCATTGTTGAATTCACATTGATATAATTGCGAAAGGTGTAATATTTCTTGGTAAATTAAAATGTTGTGAAATTTTATCCATAGGTTCTTCATGTGGATACAATCATAATCGAACTGTTCAGACTCATTTTTCATGAGCTGCTAGAAGAATATTTTGAATACTAGCTCACATATCTTGTTGAATAAATTCTATACTTCTAACGTTATCTTTATCAAAACAAGCTAAAATACATCATCATGCATTTGGAAGCATTTTTCCGTATTCCATAATTTCTGCTAAGAATTCTCTATCTTCTTTTTTTGAAATTATATAATATTTCCATGCTTGTTCATTATGTGCAGATGGAGCATATAATCAATATGAAACGATTTCTGAAATCAAATTAGTATCCAAATTTTCTTCTTTATACATTCTCACTGATCTACGAGTTTTAATAGCCGTTAAAGTATCCATGATTTTATTAATTAATAAATAAATTCTATGATTTATCGTAATAGCATACATATTCTGTAGTTAAATTTTCTATTGATAATAGAAGGAAACAGAAATATTATCAATATCAAATAACGAGAATCATTTTAGAAAAAATTATTTTTCTTTCAAGAAAAATAATAAAAAAAGGTAGTTAATATAACTACCCGCTTAAATCAGAATTACAACAAAGCCCAACGGATCAATCCAGCTGAAAGAATAGCCACAATGAAATAGAAAATATTGTGACATGAAGAAACAATGGCTTTAGAATGAATTTTTTCCATTGCCTCCTTCAATTCTTTTTCAGTTGAATACTTTACCATTTCCCTTTGAGCCGCATGAATTCCTACGATTGATGTAATTAATGTATCCATAATTTTTAAGTTTTTGATTTTTATTTATACTTTACTTATATTTTTTCATCTAATAAAATCAAGGTCTAATTTAGTAAAATTAATATTTTTAAATTAATCAAAAAATAAATATCCTTGAAATACACACAGATTTTAATTATTATAACAATACACAAAATTATTTATATTAAATAACCAAAATATGAAAATTATTTCAGCTGAGTTTATAAAAAGCGTACCAAATATTAAACAATGTCCAAATTTAAATTTGCCAGAATTCGCATTTTTTTGACGTTCAAATGTATGAAAATCTTCATTAATCAATATGTTAACTCAAAGAAAAGACTTAGCTAAATGCTCAAAAATTCCATGAAAAACCAAATTATTCAATTTTTTTGTAATCAATAATTCTCGAGTTATTGTAGATTTACCATGATATGGATATGCTAAATCATGAGAAAAAGAAAGAAAGGGATGGTTAGATTTTACACAAGAATTTTTAAACACTAGAAACACTTTGAAAAATACTTTTCTCCTAATTGATGGAAGCATTCCACCACAAAAAATTGATGTCGAAATGATTAAATGTTTTATAGAGGAATGAATTGATTTTTCTATTGTTTTTACAAAATTTGATAAATGCAATCAAAAGGATCGTAGTAAAAATCAAAAACTTTTTAACGAAGAAATGAAAAAAATCTGATTAAATTCTTATAAAAGTTTTGTTGTCGACAATATCCACTGAAAATGAAGAGAAGAATTACTATCTTTCATAGAAGATTCGTTATAATATAATTTAAATATTAATTTCTGTCAATAATAAACAATAAAAATGTTTAAAAAAGTGAAAACGATAAGTTAGATGATTTTTCATTTTTTTTCTTGTTTTTTTTATTGCAAGAGATATTGTGTAATCGTAAATAAAATTTACAAAACAAAAAGATTAACTATGTGTGGGGTGCAGAGAATTCAGCGTATAAGCTTGAATTTAGAATAAGTGATTATCTGTATTCTGAGATCATTTATTCTGCATTAGGGAATCTTACCAAAGATGAAATGATGCAAATCAAACTAGATCGCCTTTTGTTTAAGTATTGAAAGGAAGGATTGAGTTATATAAAGTAGTTTGTTGAAGATAAACTATTCTATACAACTCAATTTAATAAGGGTTGGCAGGCGGTCTAGATAATATCTAGACCAGTTGTATTTCTTCTGGTCTTTTTTTATTCTAGAAATCTTCACATTTTCAATAGACTATTTCATAAAAATTTATATACAATAGATAATAAATTTTAGCCCAAATATATAAAAATGGAATCATTAAAAGAAAAACTCTGACGATGACAAAAGAAAATTAAAGAACAACAGAATTATACTAATAAAGAATTATATCCAATTTTTAAGGAAATTGAAGAATTTCAAAAGAGAGCTAAGGAAATTAAACAGGAATTTGATAAACTATGATACCGAGAATGAGAAGATTTTATATTCAATGAATGAGTAGTGAAAACTGACGAAGAATGAGATTCTTACATCAATTTTATGTGAAATAATTACTGGATAAATGGACTTAGATGAAAATTATATGAAGTAAAAAAAGATGATAATGGAGAATGATATATCTATATTTGATGAACAGATCCTTCTAATTATATGAAATGGTCATGAAATAGTTATATCCTAAAATCAGACTGATTTATTTATAATTGAAACCATTTCCTCTGATGATGAAACTGAGTTCGATTTGCTCCGAATTGAATGATTTATTCATGAAGCATTTCAAAATGAGAGCCTCTAAATCCAGATGAAGAAAGCCGAGTTTTATCAAATAGAAAATGAAGCTATATTACGAACCAAACTGAAGGAAGACAACATATAAAGTTACTCCTCCCCAATCTGAGGAATTAAATCTTATTCAAGATAAGCCTGATGGAGAAAAATTAATGTACAGTAGATGAAAAGTAGTGGAAACAACCATAGAGGAAATCTGAAAGACTATCGAGCATACTTTTTCTTCATGGAAGGTGGAGATTAAGTTCAATGAAGAAGACCAAGATTACGTATTCAGAACTCATAGATGAAAAGAGTTTCGCGTTCCATTAGAGAGATGAAAAGATTTCATATCATCCACAGCAGACTTTATAAATAGTGCAATTAGTTTATCCAAAAAAGAATGATTTATCAGATTTAATTCTGATGAAGAAGATTTGACGGTTTCTTATAGACTCAGACCTCGAAATACAAGTGTTCTAAGAAATGTAAAAGAAAAATTCTGAATAGATGCAAAGGATTTAGCTCAATGGTTAAATGATTACATACACGAAGATAAATATAAGGAATACGACACTCCAAAAGAAAGATGACGACCTAAAAAAATGTAAGATTAAAAAAAGCTCCTCAGTTGAGAAGCCTAATTATATGGAGAAATATTCTATTTTTTTAAGATTTCCTTTTGCTCTGATGTTAAAATACCTTTATTAACGATTAAATGTTTAACTTTCGATAACGATTTTGCTTGGCTATCTGTTATATGTTTCAATCCTCACAAATTAAGGGTTCCTTGAAAATTAGAAAATAATTCTGCTTGATAATCCGTTATTTCTGTCACTCATGTTAAACTGAGAGTTTCTTTATTTTTACACAAATCTACCACCTGAGTTGATACTATATTTTTTAATCAATCAAGATATAAATATTTAATTTTTTGTAATCGCTTTGCTTGATTATCTGTAATATATTGTACATTAAGTTTAAGTTGCTGATTTTTTGTATATTTAATAACTTGCCTCATTTCATTATCAGATAAAAAAAGTTTATTATTACATAAATCATAATACTGTTCTTCTGTCAAAGTTTTATTATCATTTTCTGGAGATCTTTTTCTTTGTTTTTCCTTCTTTACTACTGATTTTTTTAAATCATTAAGCTCTCATTCAGTATTTATCTGTTCATATTCATTTCACAACATCTCTGGATTTACCATTTTAAATAAGATTAAAATATAAAATTAATATATTTAATTATATACAAAAAAAAAAGAATGTCAAATTTTGGCAAACTTTTTTTTCTTAAAATAAAAAAGCCACCATAAAGGTGGCTTTCATTATATTCAGATTAATAATTATTTTCCATAACTAGCTTCATTTCCAAGAGCTTCTTCAATTCTCATTAACTGATTATATTTACAGATTCTATCAGTTCTACTAGCTGATCCAGTCTTAATAAATC
>Ga0247611_10010141_pt1 | contig 11129 bp, 9 predicted proteins | sample 177DNAGHGhighgp2_FD_192422 | JGI IMG/M metagenome (GOLD analysis project Ga0247611, IMG submission 192422) | Sheep rumen microbial communities from Palmerston North, Manawatu-Wanganui, New Zealand - 1770 DNA GHGhigh gp2 | ecosystem: Host-associated > Mammals > Digestive system > Stomach > Rumen ... | reverse complement strand
TAATGGTGTTAAATATAGTTCTTGTTATGAAGCAAGTAAAAAATTAAATATTAAGATGGGAACTTTATATTCATATATAAGAGGTGTTAGAAAAAATCCTAAGTATATATGTAGTTATGATAAAAAATAAAAGAATCGTAATATTAAGATATATGGAACGGATGAAAATCCGTTTTTGTGTGGTAAAATAGTTATGTAATAATAAACTCTCAGGTTCTGTCCTGTTATTTAAAAAGCAATAATCATATAATCATTTGTGAAAGGAAGGATAATATGGATCAAATTAAAATAGGAAAATTTATTTTTAATTGCAGAAAAGAAAAAGGTTTAACTCAGGAACAATTAGCGGAAAAATTAGGTGTTACAAGTAAATCAATTAGTAGATGGGAAAATGGCAATACTATGCCAGATTATTCTTTACTAAAAGATCTATGTAATGAGTTAGATATTAATGTTAATGAGTTATTATCCGGTGAAAAAATTAAGGGGAATGATTATATGAATAAATCAGAAGAAAATTTAATTAAATTAAGAAAACAAATTGATAAAAGAAAAAAGGTATTAACGATTATTTCTTATGTGTTTATGGGAATCATTATTGTTGCGTTTATTTTGAACATGGTACTAAATCGTATATTTCCTGATGATAGACATTGGAATATTATTAGATATACATTTTTATATAGTGGTATTACTCTATTTATAGTTTCAATTGTCCTTGAATTATTTAAATTTGATAAATAAAAGGTAAGATATTACGATACATTAAATTAATAAGTTTAGATACGTTTTTAGATACGCTTAAACTGCAATGTTAGAAAAATAGACATAACTTTATTACAATTTATGAGTAAACTATTCAACTTTTTGAGTAATAAAGCCCACTTTAAAAGGAAAAAATTACACGGTAGTTTTAAATGGACGCCATGTGGCAGTGGTAAAAAATATAAACAATGTTGTGGTAAATAATTAAAAACCCCCGTAAATAAAGGATTTGCGAGGGTTTTTACTATTTTTAAAAAACTAAAAAGTTACAATTTTTTGCAATTAGATACAATTTTAGATACACTTTGAATACGAGTAAACTGTATCTAAACTGTATCTAAAGCCTATTTTTTACGGCTTAGTCGTTATCATAAGCCTTATTTTATAAGGAATTTTAAAAAAATGACCACTGTCCCCTAGATAGTGGTAATTTTATCAAAATAATAGAGACAATTAAATAAAAAGGTAGTATAATGGAATCATAGATTTCTATACAATTAGTATAGAATTTTTTCTTTTTAAGAATAGAGGAGGATGTATGGAAACAAATTCAACAAATAAATTAATAACCATAATTGAAAACAAAGGCATTGAATTTAATAGAGGAGATAAAGTCCTATTTAAAAAATATAGCTATTTTCAAGTGGTTAATGCATATAAAAATCTCTTTGCAGTAGATGAGGATGATCTTGATGAAATTAAGAATAATATAGCTAATGGAATAAAAATTGATTTCTATAGAACGGCATTTGAAATTAAAAGTGAAGTTTTAGATAGTGATTTGTATGAAAATATATGTAACAAAATTTGTAAAAAGTATGGATTAATTGGTAATACATTAATTGAAAAAGAAGAACAAATAAAAGAAATAAAATATCATCATCACATATATAATAAGGGGACATTGTATACAGATTTTATAAGGATGTATAAATTTGAACATGAATTACGAATGATACTTTTAAAATATACACTGATAGTAGAAGAAAATGTTAAAAATATATTTGTCTCATATTTGAATGATATAAATGCAAAGCCCAATTACCTAATAAATATGGATAACTATAATACAACATCATTAAAGTCAAAATCTTTTGATACATTAAAACTAATAATTGATAAATATGATAATCTTAAATCAAAACCAATAAAAAGAAAAAGGGATCAGCACCTGACAGTACCATATTGGATCTTAATCAATGAACTAGCTATGAATCAAACTTATTATGCAATGGCAAATTTAAATTCAGAAGATTCATACAAAATCTTTTTAAGGTGTTTAAACTTTTTTACTAAATTAAATTTTTCTGAAGAAAATAGAGGGAAAAGTCAGCAGCAATTAAGATATGAAAATAGAATGATTAATAATTTTAAAACTTTACTATATTACTTAGGAGAGTTTAGAAATATGCTAGCTCATAATCAACCTATTTATTGTTATAATGTTTCAGAATATAACATAGATAAAAATACATTTAAATATGAATTACCAAAAACAAAAAGTGGATTAAAAGATATGCAAGGTAATCCTGTGACCCCAGAACAACAACAGATAAACTTAATGGGAACATTTATGAATTGTTTAAGAGATTATTATGGTGCTGATAATTTCAATTCAAATAATTCTACAAAATTAGATTTATCCAAAATAATATATGTATTATACAAGATGCTAAAAAACATAGATGGTAACACAGAATTTTATACAGAATTAACTGAAGTATATTCAAAATATAATATAATATTAAGTGAATCAATTGTGAAAGCTACCAATCCAAAGAAGATTGATGATGTAAAACAGGCAGTTAGCGAATTATTAAATTTTGACTTAGAAACAGCTAATTTAATTGATACCATAGATAATGGTCAAGCATATAAAAGAAAACTAAAAGCTAAAGAAAGAGAATTAAAAATGGCTATAAAGAAAACAAATGATTTGCTAAAAAATATAAACGTTGAAATTACTAAATCTAAATATAAACATTTTCCAGCTGGTAAAAAGTATACTGAATTTACGGGTATAAATTTTAATTTTTTTAAAAATTTAAATTAGATACATAAACTTAAAAAAATTACATATAAATATACTGTTACATATTTACATTCATATTATAATGTGATAATATAAATATGTAATTAAATTCCGGTTTATCCGGGGGAAAAAGGAACTGAGGTTCCTTTTTTCTTGCAAAAAAATGTTAATTCTACATCCATGGGATGTTTAATCAACCTCAATAATTATAAAATGATATCGAAAGGAGGAAAAATATGAATCAAGAAAAGATTGGAAAATTTATTGCTGAATGCCGTAAGAAAAAGAAATTGACTCAATCAGAATTAGCAGATAAATTGAATGTAACAAATAAGACTGTTTCAAGATGGGAAAATGGACATTACTTACCAGATGTTTCAATTTTTAATGATTTATGTACAATCTTAGATATCGAAGTTGTCGAATTATTAAATGGAGAAAAATCAAAAAATAGTATTGATAGGAAAGAGGTTGATGAAACAATAATGAAGATAGTAAATATTTCAAAGGAAGAAATAAAAGAAAAAAAGAAAAAGATAATAATAATAGCATCATTAATTATTATTTTAATTGTAATAGCTTTTTCAGTAATATTATTAACAAGAGATAAGAATAAATATGAAAGACCAAATACGGGAGAAAAAGCACCATATATTTCTCAAATGGCAGTTAAAGAGAAAGAAAATGGTTGGGTTTGTTACATGGCTTTAGAATATTTAAAGAGCAATAAAACTACACCATATTATTATGGATACAATTGTGAGAATCTTAAATACAAAAGATTAGATAATTATATGGCAGTTGGTGAAGAAGAAAATGAAACAGGAAAATTCACTTACGATGCCGGTGCTAATCATCCTGAATATAGTTATAACGATACATATAGAGAAGATATTAGAGATATAAATGATTATTTTATTAAACATGAATTTAATAAAGAAATAGGCTTAGAAGAATTGAATGATCTTAACTTAAGAGTAATTACAAAAGAAGAAGTTATAGAATTATATAATCAAGCAATAGTTAAACCTAAAGTATATAAATGGGGCAATGTTCCAATGGATAATCATCCAACTTATTTAACTACCTCTATGACATATGATGATTATACTTGGTATGTTGGTTATATAATTAGCTTTGGACATGTAGAATATGTTAATATTGAACTTACAAAGAATGATAAATACATATCAGATCTTGTTGCCAATAACACTGCTACTGAAGAAGAAAAAAATATATATAATAACATTAACAAAATAGAAGATTATATAATCGAAAAACAAAAATTTGAATTACCAAAAGAGTACTCAAAACAAAAACCATACATATTTTTAAAAGATAATTTTGAAGAAATAAACCATTTAGAAGACAATTAATCCATGTTACATAAAAGTTGCAAAAAATTGCAATAACCTAATTTTAGATACAGTTTTAGATACAGTTTGCCATAGAAGCCGAGTGAAATAGCGTGAAGCCAAGTGAAAAATACTCAATAAATTCAAGGTTTTTGTGAAGCCAAGTGGAGCCAAACAGAGCAAATTTTTTATCCATGTGGGAGTGGACGCAAGTATAAAATGTGTTGTGGGAAATAAGCTCGCGAAGCCTTATAAATAAAGGGCTTGCGAGCTTTTTGCTACTTACAATTTTTAAGTAATTTTACCTCAAAAAAAGCGTTTAGATAAGTTTTAGATAAGTTTTTTCTTATGATTTTAAACAAAAAACATGTTATGATGTGTATGGTTGTGATATAATATAAGCAGGTTATCAATGAAAGGAAGTGTTAACATGCCGTTGCCTAAAAACCAAAGAGTATATATTATAAATAATCCTAATCTAATTCAAAAATGGGATTTTGAAAGGAACGAAAAAAACGGGTTAGATCCATCAAAAATAACGGAAGGATCACATTGGAGTGCAGATTTTATATGTCCTAAATGCGGTAATAGATGGAATGGAATAATACGTCATTTTAAAAATTCACAGTATTGTGAGGATTGTATTAGAAAAGAATCACAAAATAATAGGCGAAAAAAAGAAATTGAAAAAAAGGGGAGTTTGATAGATTTATTTCCAAATATTGCAAAAGAATGGGATTACAAAGAAAATGAAAAACTTAATATAACACCACATACAGTTTTACCTAATAGCAATTACAATGTTTCTTGGGTATGCCCTGAATGTGGAGGACATTATAAAACATATATTGGAAATAGAACTAAGGGAACAGGATGTCCATATTGTGCTGGTCAAAAAATAATGGTTGGAGTAAATGATCTGGCAACGACTAGACCTGATTTGTTAAAAGAATGGGATTATGAAAAAAATAACAAACTTGGAATAACACCAAATAGTGTTATGAGAGGTACGCATGTAGTAGCTAATTGGATTTGTCCTGTCGGACACGAATATAAAAAAGAAATTAAGATAAGAACATCAGGTCAGGGATGTACTATATGTGCACAAGAATCGCAAACATCATTTCCTGAACAAGCACTTTATTTTTATTTATCAAAAGTTTTTAATGATGTTAAAAATAGATATGGAAATCCAGAAATAGATATATATATTCCAAGTTTAAAATTTGGCATAGAGTATGATGGTATGTTTGCACACAAGAATAAAGAAAAACACGATGAACATAAATCACTAATTCTTCAAGAAAAAGGGATCAGTTTATTGAGAATAAAAGAAGTAAAAAAAATCACAAATAAAGATACGGATAAGATTATTTATTGTATCCCAAGTAATTATTCACATATGCAAGAAGTTCTATCAAAAGTAATTAATTATATTAATTCTAAATATAAAATGAATTTAAATATTAATATTGATATTGAAAAAGATAGAATTACTATTGAAGAACTATATATTAATTCTTTGAAGCAAAACAGCATAAAAGAAAAATATCCAGAAATAGCTAAAGAGTGGGACTATGAAAAAAATGGTAGATTAAAACCAGATTTTATTCCATATGGGTCTTCAAAAAAGTATTGGTGGAAATGTGGAAATCATAGCTATTTAGCTACACCTAAACATAGAGTGCATGGTACGGGATGTCCATATTGTAATATGAAGAAGTTATTGATTGGAGTAAATGATATAAAAACTCTATATCCGCAAGTGTTAGATAATTGGGATTATGATTTAAATGATAATAAACCGGAAGAAAGCATCGCAGTGTTAAGCAGACATCACTATTGGAAATGTTCAAAAGGACACTCATATTATGCAACATTAAGAGCGAGATTGTCTAATAGGCGTTGTACTATATGTTCTGGAAAGAACAGATAAATATTAGTTGGAAAGATTGGAGTAAAAAAGATGAATAGAAAAATAGCAACGTTATTTGCAAAAAAAATAAAAGAGAAAATTGATAGAGTTTTATCTTATTGTGAAATATCATATTATGAAGATAGTTATAAACAAGAAAAATTTGAGTTGATAAAACAATTAGCATCGCTAGTTTCTGAATTATTAGATGTTGATGATATAAGAAAAAAATTAATTGAACTAGCAAATACTTCTAATGTAAATGGTGAAGACAATGATATAAAACTAGAAACTTTTGATTTGATTAGAAATATAATTATTCATTTTCCAATATATGAATCATGGGATGAAATATATATATCAAAAGAATTATTAAAATGGAATACAAATAGAAATGGACAAATAATAAATTATTTTAAAAAGCATTGTAAGAAGTCTTTTACATATAGAATTTTCTTGAATGAAAATGGTAAGTGGATAGAGAGACATACAATTTCTATTACTGTTCCAGAATTAAAAGATGAAGAGGGAATATATTTGAAGGATATACTATCACTTAATGATGCAATCTGGACATTTGGTATAATTGATTATTATTTAAAAGATTTAGGTTTAGATATAAATCCATATGTTTTTACAGCATCTCTATAAAACTATTTTTTTAGATAAGTTTTTAGATAAGTTGTTGAATAAAAACTTGCAATATTGCAACAAAAAATTATTAAATTAAAATAAAAAATACCAATTTAAAATGAAAAAATTACCTGGTTGTTTTAATATTTTACCATGTGGCAGTGGAAAGAAATATAAACAATGTTGTGGCAAATAGCCTTCAAGCCCAATAAATATAAGGGTTTCCAGGCTTTTTCTTTTTCTAAAAAGTTGTAATTTTTCTTCAAAAAGCGTCCCTACATACGTTTTACATACGTATGTAAAAACGTATGTAGAAATATTTTAAGATAAATGAGGCCTTTATTTATAAGGATTTGCGAAGAAAATGATCACTGCCACCACGGTGCACGACAAGAGGCATAAAACTTTATGATATAATATTATTGGAAGTGGTTCATATGACAGAACAATTATTTAATAGTATATTTCAATTATTATTACTATTTTTGAATCCAATTATTCTAATCCCAATAATTATATTTATTTCTATTTACTTATATAAAAACAAAAAATACAAAGAAGAAACCTATTACAAAGTAACTAATATTGGATTCTTCAATGTCAGACATAATACAGGTAGATATGGTGAATATTTAACATATAAATATCTTAAAAAATTTGAAGATCAAGGAGCAAGATTTTTGTTTAACATATATGTTCCAAAAAAAGAAGAGAAAACAACAGAAATAGATGTATTAATGATTTCAAGTAAAGGATTATTTGTGTTTGAAAGTAAAAATTATAGTGGGTGGATTTTCGGTAGTGATAATCAAAAATATTGGTACCAAACTTTGCCTTCAGGACGAAGAAGAAGTCATAAAGAAAAATTTTATAATCCTGTTTTTCAAAATAATACACATGTTAAGTATCTGAAATCATTAATTGGTGATGAATTTCCGATATATTCTATTATTACATTTTCTGATCGTTGTACATTAATGAATGTTAATATTAAATATTCGAAAGTAAATGTTATTAATCGCTATCAAGTAAATAATATAGTTTCTACAATATATGCTAATAATCCAGAAGATGAACTAACGATTGAACAAGTAAATGAAATTTATAATACTTTATATCCTTATACTCAAGTGGATGATATAACAAAACAGAATCATATTGATAATATTAATAGCAAAATAAAAGGAAATAACATTAACGTTACTCCTGTTTTAATTGATAAAAATATATCACAAAACGAAGATGTTGATTATATTGTAGAACCAGCAGAAATAAATAGTACACTTGAAGAACAAGATGAACAAAACAATGATTTAGATAATAATACATTAAACAATGAAAATATTTATAAGCCATCAGAAAACGAGAAGCTAATTTGTCCAGAATGCGGAGCCGAATTACTATTACGAACTGCACGATATGGTGAACATGCTGGTGAAAATTTCTATGGCTGTTCAAATTATCCGAAGTGTAAGTACATTCAAAAAAAATGAATTCTACATACGTTTTTACATACGTTTTGATGGAGTTCTCGGACGCTCTCAAATGTTATCAAAAGTCCATTTATGAGTTTTTATAAGGGTTTTATGATGTTTCATAGTCTCAAAACTTCGATCCGGTTAGGCCATGTGGCAGTGGTAAAAAATACAAACAATGTCATGGTAAGTAGTTAAAAGCCCATAAAATAAGGGCTTTTTTATTACTCTATTTTATTTAGATACCTATTTGGATACCTTGCGAGGGTATCTAAAATGTATCTAAAATCACTAATAATTAATAAAAATCTTATATATCAATGGCTTTATGATAATAGTACCAGTGCCAAAGTGACATAGATCGCTTAGTTTAAAATGTATGATATAATGGTAGAGGAAGTGATAATATGGAAGAGATTATTAAAAAAATAGTACAACAAAATGAATCACTATTAGGAAGTAATCCTCAAGTAAGTAGAATAAATATAGGATTTACTAATACTTTATATAACGTTGATGACAATTATATTATTAAAGTATGTACTGATGAAACTAATGAAGATAAATTTAAAAAAGAAATCAACTTTTATAATTCAAATAAAGATAACACTTTAATCCCAAAGTTATATATTTCAAATACAGATAAAAATGATGTTCCATATATGTATGAAATACTTGAAAAAATAGAAGGAGTATCATTATATGATGTTTGGTACAAATTAGATGAATCTGAACGAGAAGAAATAATTAAACAATTATGTGAAGCAATGAAGAAGTTTCACAGTAATAAAGGAAAGGAATACGATTGGGTTAAAAAAACAAGTGATTTATTTGTTGGGTTATATGAAAAAGCAAAAAAATCTAATTTTTTTTCTGATGAAGAATTAATTCAATTGAATGAAGCATATCTTAAGTTTCCAGAATATTTAAAATCAGATGAATTTGTTTTAGTTCATAATGACTTACATTTTGATAACATCTTTTATAAAGACGGAAGAATTAAATTGATTGATTTTGAAAGATCAGTATATGCCCCAAAAGATTTTGAATTAGATATTCTTTATAGAATGATTAGAAAACCTTGGAAATTTGCTAGTGAAGAAAATGAACAATATACAAAATTAAGTGATTATCAAAATATAATGGGTTATATTGAAAAATATTATCCTGAATTAATACATATAGATAATCTATATAAAAGACTGGCAATATATGACATTGTTTATTTCTTAAAGCAATATATTAATGCACCACAATATGATGAGTTAAAACAAGATGTATTAAAAGCAGCTGAAATGGTTACAACTGCATAACATAATTGATTGCAAAATATAGTTATTTTGAATTTGTTTTTAAGGTTAAAGATGAAATAATTAAAATCGAAGCAAAAGAGTTAATTGATTTAATAAAACAAATAAATGTATTATTTGCTAAACTAATAAAAGACATAAAAAAATATATTTCAGATGAAGATAAGTTAAATCATCTGTATTATAATAGAATTACAAGATTTGATTTTGAAAACTTTAATATAATTTATAATAGTGAATTACTTTGGATAGTTGGAAATTGTATGATAGATTTTTAAGTATTTATGTTATAATACGAATAGAGGTGAAAAAATGAATCAAAATGAATTAGGACTTGAATTTAGAAAAATGATGGATACTATGGCTGGAAGAATATATGACTTGGCTAGCAAAGGATATTCAAAGGAACAAATTCTTGAATATTTAACAAAAATAGGGGAATTGTCTCGTGAAGAGGGAGAAACAACTGATTTGATTTCAAAAAATATCGATATATTAGGTCGTGCTGTTGATGCTGCTATGGGTGGTATTCAAAGACAAACTATACAACCAGAAATGAGAAGATTATATCAACAAATGGTTGATGAAAAGAATTTATCATATATTGGAAAAGATGGAAGAGATTATTATTCTAGAGAAGCACTAGAAAGTGCAAATCAAGATTACATGGATCAAATGTATACTGAAAACAAACCTAGAACTATGTAATTTTAACAATTATTAAATCAAAATTTTTAGATAAGTTGTTTAATAAAAACTTGCAATATTTCAATAAAAAATTATAAATCTAAAATAAAAAATAGCAATTTAAAAGGAAAAAATTACCTGGTTGTTTTAATATTTTGCCATGTGGCAGTGGCAAGAAGTATAAGCAATGTTGTGGTAAATAACTCGTAAACCTTGATAAAATAAGGGAAAACGCGAGTTTTTCTTTTTATTAAAAAATACCTAAAATAAGGGCTGGAGCCATTCTGGAGCCACTTTGATTTAGATATTTGGCTATATTACCATTTAAGATCGTAAAATAGTAATATTCCGTTAAGATTAGAATGAAGATTTTGGCCTTTTTCATTGCTTTGAATTTTAAGATATTAGGATTTAAATATTTCTAAATCCATATCCAAAAGAATAAAAATTAGCACTCTGTATTGACAACTGCTAATTTTTGAGTATAATTATAATTGTAGTGAGAAAAAGATACTCACGATGGTATTAAAATTATATATTTGATATGTGCTTACCTCAAATGGCTCAACACATTTAGGAAAGGAAGTTGATAGATATGATGTTAGTACCAAGAAGAAATTTTGATTTGTTTGATGATATCTTTGATGATTCATTCTTTATGCCAAAAAATGACAACAATATGATGAGAACAGATATTGAGGAAAAGGATAATAACTATGAACTTGCCATTGATTTGCCAGGAATGAAGAAAGACAATGTTAAAATAAGTTTAGAAGATGGATATTTAACAGTTCATGCTAAACAAGAAAGTAAAAATGATGAAAAGGATAAACATGGTAAGTATATTAGACGCGAAAGATATTATGGTGAAGCATCCCGTAGTTTCTATGTTGGAGATGAAGTTACAGAAGAAGATATCAAAGCTAAATTTAAAGATGGAACATTAAAGATTGAAGT
>Ga0247611_10010140_pt1 | contig 11130 bp, 8 predicted proteins | sample 177DNAGHGhighgp2_FD_192422 | JGI IMG/M metagenome (GOLD analysis project Ga0247611, IMG submission 192422) | Sheep rumen microbial communities from Palmerston North, Manawatu-Wanganui, New Zealand - 1770 DNA GHGhigh gp2 | ecosystem: Host-associated > Mammals > Digestive system > Stomach > Rumen ... | reverse complement strand
TGGGTGCCACATCGATTTGCATTGCGAGCCGGTCGACAGCCTGAGGCTCAATATGGGACGGAGCGTAAAATAACAGTGGCACGTGGTTGTAAGACAAAGCCATGTCGTAGACAGGGCTAATGGAGGATCCGTGGTCGGCAATGAATACGAAAAGTGTATTGTCGAACCATTTCTTTTTTGCTGCCTTCTGCATGAAACGGCCGATGGACCAGTCGGCATATTCCACAACACGTTTCGTCTTGTCCTGTTGATTGGACTTGAAATCGATATCGTCGGGGATGATGTAAGGGCCATGGTCGCTGCAAGTCAATGCACAAGCGAAGAATGGGCCTCGGAGCGAGACGCTGTCGCAATGTTCCAATACGTGGTCGAACAGCACGTGGTCGGGCACACCCCAGGTACCGACTACCTCGCTGCGAGGATAGCTGTGTTCCCCTACCACATAATCGAAACCGTTGCGATAAAGGAAACCTCGCATATTGTCGTAGTCCTCGTCGTGGGGCAGCAGGAAGGAGGTGCTGTAACCGGCCTCGTTGAGAGCCTGAGGCAATCCGCACATCAAAGGGATTGGCGTGTTTTTTATCATCTGACGTGCCAAAAGGGCAGGATGTCCGTAAAGGGTGGAATAAATACCGTTGTGTGTATGGATACCGGCCGACCATGCTTCCCGAAATGTCATTGAGCGGGCCATCAGGCTATCAAGGCAGGGGGTAAGGCTTGCGGTGGAATCGTGCAAAGCCGTTTTGTCGGCCGACATGGATTCCATCAGCACTAATACGATATTCATGCCTTCGGGCAGACGTAGCGGGTTCGACGACAAAACACTGTCGGCAGGCAAAGAACGCCACTCGTCAAGAACAATGGAAGCAGTGTCTTCGTCAATCAGTTGCAATTGAGAATTGCTGTTCTTTCCAGCATCCTCCATGCTTTTCAGAAAGGTGAATACGGGATTGAGACCAATCTGGTTTAGGAATGGGTTGTTGCAAAAGAAAGCGGTGCTTACGCGAATGGGGATTTTGTGGGTTATTGTTCCACGCATGCCCCAGAAAAACAAGCCCAACATCAAGAGTGCTGTGGGTATGCTCCAGATGTAGGGTAAATGTTCGTCAATATGTTTTAACAGGACTCGCTTGTAGATTAGCTGTCCGAGTAACCACCAAAGTACGGCAACAGCAATAAAAAGAACGAGATATAATACATATTTTGGTTCGGAAAGAATCATACTGCCTGCCATCTCGAAAGAGTCTGTCAGTTCGAGGGCTGCATAGTCGAGCCGGTTGAAGAAATAACAGAAATAAGGAATGTCGGCGGCGCAAGCAAAGAAACAGACGGTGTATAGCACCATGGTGATATAGTGCATAATACCATAATACCATTTCATGCGGAAATGAGCCAACTCTCCGATAATCAGTAACAATAACGGCAGAGACAGTATATAGCAGCTCACCGTGGTATCGAAGCGGAACCCAATCAGGAGTGCTTTCAAGTAGAGGCCTCCGAAATCGTCAGGGCTTTCGCTCATTGCACAGAAAGCAACCGTCTCTCCCAACCGAAACAATGTGAAAAACAGGATGCCCAGCGAATAAATGAGAATCAAATAATTGAATCGGACACTCTTTCTTGTGAAAATGGGGAATTGTCTTTTTAGTTTCATGATATTGTGCCCCCTGTGACAGGTTGATTAGTAGTCCCACATGCCGTTTTCGATGTCGAAAACGTGTTCCTCGATTTCAGCACTTTCGAGGATGGCATCTTCGCCTGTGAGGTATTGCGTGATGCTGCGGTCGTAGTGGTTCGACTCGTGGGTGACGAAGGCACTATAGATTTGCCCAAGGAATATTTGGTCCCAGGAGGGTTGGTTGACTACGTTGTTGTCGTCGAAGAAAGAGCTGTATTGCGCCAACAGCATACGCACTTTTGGATTTTGCATTGGCACCCAGAATAAGGGTAGACGGCCCATATAGATTTCCTCTTGAGTGTCGCCGAATTTGTGATAGGTGTCGCGTTTTGGAGCAAGGGCTAAACGACGCGAATCCTGACGGGTATCCTGTTTGCCAATAAACCACACTTCGCGCAGGGCGTACTGGTAAATTTCCGCACCATCGAACTCGTGGGGACGGATGATGGTTTGGTAGAGTTCGTTGTCGTCATCGTCGTAGCCTATCTCAAGCAGTATGGTGTCGGCCTTGGTGTATTGCTTTACAAAGAGTTCGTTGTCCATCGGTATCTTCAACGCATCGTCCTCGTAGATGGGTATTTCGCCTGCAGCCATGGCATCCCAAAGGATATAGGCCAAGCTTTTGCGGCCGTCTTTTCCGTCATTGTCGATGGGGAAGTAGAAGAACTGGTTGAACTTCTCGTTTAGGTCGATAGTTTTCCATATCTCAGTTGACCAAACGATATCGGTTTCCCTTAGGAAAGGGAAGGGAAGAGGTCGCCGTTGCTTTACAAGGGTCTGTTCGTAGAACTGGTCCGCTCCCTGCTCCCCGTTTTGAGCGAAGACAGGTAGCAGGAAGATGACTAAGGCTATGATGGTAATTCCTCTTTTCATTGAAGAAAAAAGAGTTAAGAGTCCGCACTCTTAACTCTTTTGTTTTATTTTAATGCTATGTTGGCTCTGATTAGTACTCCCACATATCGGACTCGATATTGAAGATTTTTTCCTCGATATTCTGCGATTCAAGGATGGCATCCTCACCGGTCAGATAGTCTGAAATGGAGCGGTTCATGGTGTTCGACTCACGAGTGATGTAACTGTCAAAGTAGCGCTGGATGAAGATGTCATCGTAAGAGCGCTCAGCCACATCGTTGTTCTCGTCGTAAGCGTTGGCGTTGACCAACACCTGACGAACACGCATATCGTTCATCGGCACCCAGAAGGTCCAGTCGGTGGTCTCCTCGGGTTTGCCGCCACGGATAATGTTCTTGGTGAACTGGAACGACAGGCCAACGATACGCACTTTCTGACGGGTGTCCTGTTTGTCGATATACCATTTCTCCTTCAGTTGTGCCAGTTTGACGGTAGCGGGGTCAAATTCTTCGGGGATGGTGTCCATGGTCTCTTCGATGTCACCAAACTCATCTTCTTCGCCATAGCTCACCTTGAGCTGTTTGCCCTGAAGAAAAGCAAGTGCTTTCTCCCACTCTTGAGGCACCTTCATGTCGTCGTCTTCGTACACGTCAATCTCACCATTTGAAGCAGCGTTCATGATGAGGTTTACTAGATTGATACGACCTTGGGTGTTCTTCTCCTGGTCGACAGGGAAATAGAAGAACTGGTTGAAATGCTCGTTGAAGTCGATACGACGCCAAACAACCATCTCCCAAATAACGTCGCTCTCGCGAAGGGCAGGATAGGGCATAGCACGTTTTCCAACAACCAGTCCTTTCTGGTAGAAGTCGTTAGGATTCTGGCCCTCTTCGGCATCGATAATGTTCTGGGCGTTTCCTGTAATCGCAAATGCGGCAATTGCAAGGATGCTTAACAAAACCTTTTTCATAGCAAGTATTCTTTTTATTTGTTAATTGTGAGTATACAACTGGAATCTCTCGGTTTGCCGTCGGGCATCATTACCTTGGCAGTGACATAAATCTTATCACCGCGGTTGGCGCGTTTGATGGCCGAGATAACATCGGGTTCGAAGGCGCTGCCGTTCATGTTGAAGGGTTTGTTGCCAACGAAGACCTCCAAGCTCATCACACGGATGGAGCCTTTAGGAATCTTGAATTCAAATCCAGGCTGCGGACGAGCCACAACTTGGGCACCTGCAGCGAGGTTGCTGCGCGATACTTTGGAGCCATCCTGGAAACCTCCCACGGTAATGACAGGAGCAGGAATCTCTTTTACTTTGAACACAGGGGCACCCATGCGCTGCTGACCACGGTCGATAACAGCGTCAACACCCACGACAATCTTCTTCACACCATTGGATGGGGTGAGCAGGTATTTGCCTTCGCCCTCGCCAGGGACAAGTTTGCCATTGCCTTCTACGATGGAGGCTTTGACATTACGTCCGTCGACACCGGGCACCGACACGGTAATTGGGTTCTCGATACCGGCATAAAGCACCTGCATATTATCAAGCGAAACAACTGCAACTGGTTTGGCCACGAAGTAGTTATCACTGATGGGATATTCTTTGGTACCGCCGTCGGGGGTGGTGACGTATGCCGTACCGGTGATACGCTGCACACCCAGTGAGTTACACACTGTGCGATAGTGCACTGAACCGCTGTCGTTGCTGTTCAACTGCTGGCCGTTTACGGTGGCTGTGAAGTGCTGCTTCGAGTCGTAAGCTGCCACGTTGATGTCTGTTTCATACACGCCACCCTGAATTATATAGGTGGATTTTGGACGCGAAATCATGGCAATCTGGTCGAACGAGAAGTCACCCTTGCTCACCTGTTTGTATAGCATGTTGACCACATCGAACTCGGCATTCATTGTTTCGGCTTTCATTCGGGTCAATGTAACTAGTGCAGCACCTGCAACGGTGTTGTTGAAGTTCAGCATCTCCCAGCTGGTAGGCTGTTTGTCACTATTAAGCTCTTGACGTTCAACATCGAGTCCCAGAGATACATGGATGGAGTCTTCTCCAAGAATCTCTTTAATACGGTGTTTATATTCAAGAATTTTATTCTTCAGGTCAACGGCAGCGCCCGATGTGGGGTTGTTGCCTTCTGCTTTTCCGATAAAGAAAGGTGTACCAATATGGTTATTGTCCAACTTCTGAATCCAACTGAAACCGCCCAGTTGCATTGCTAATTTGACGCTGTCAAGGTTGGTTGTACCGTCGCTGTTGAGGAAGTCGATTTTCCGCACCAATTTGGGCTGAGTGGGATCAGGGTTGATTTCGGCTTTGGTGGCAAGCATGCCAACGAAGGTGTTCTGGATGCTGTCAATGTAATCTTCGAGCTGGATAGAAAGTCTCTTAACCTCCTGGGCCTTGTCATATTGTTCTTTGACTTTGTCGGGACTGTTCTTCAGTGCCTCGGCAAAGTTATTGTAAGTATCATCGAGTTTTACCTGCAGATTCTCGTTTGATTTCGTCATGGCGTTACCCACGGTCTTGAAACCGTTCACAACCTCTGCCGAAACATTCAGAGCCAGCATGGCGGTGTACACAAGGTACATCATTGTGATCATTTTTTGTCGCGGGGTTTCCGGACAGTTTGTTGCGCCCATAGTCTATGTTTTTTTTTTTACCCGTTTGTTTAATTACTAATTCAGTAGATTAAATTCTGGTCTGCATGGCAGCCAGCATGTTACCGTACACATTGTTGAGTTCGGCAACTTTGCGGGTAAGGGCGTCAACTTGTTCTTTATATTTCTTGATACCATCGGCCGAGTCGGTGAAGTTGGTGAGCATGGTGCTCATCTTCTCCTCAAACTCTTTGTTCAGGTTCATCTGGGTCGATGCATTGTTAATCTGCATCTCATACATGGCGTTGATTGAGCTCAGGCTGGCCGACATTTTCTTCATTTCTTCAACATACGAAACATCGCCGTTAAGCGACTGGGCGGTTTCCTGATAGATGGTCGACAGGGTCGAGATGGCCTCAGGGGCACCCTGCATGCTCTGCAGCAAGCGACCGGCCTGGTCGGCCACGCCGTCCATATTGCTGACAAACTTGTCGGTAGCGGCAGTGACGTTGGCCATGTTGTTCATCGAATTGGCACTGTCGGCAAGGTTCTGCATTCCTTGACCAAGGCGGTCAATCAATTCAGAACTGATATTTGCATCCTTGAGCATCTTGTCGAGTTGTGCGGTCAGCGGATCTTTGCTTACCTGCTCAATCTGGCCGTCCATAATCTGGTTCTCAGGCAGCATACCGGCCAATTCGGGGTAAACAAGGCTCCAGTCCCACTCTTTGTGAGGGGGTTCGAAAGCCGAGAGGAAGAAGATGACGGTCTCGGTACCCATACCAATAATAAGAAGGACTTCACCACCGGGCCAGTGGTTAATCTTGAACAGGGCTCCGATGATAACCACAGCTGCTCCCCATCCATAAAGTTTGGCCATGAAGTTCTTGTAGCCTTTACTGCGAACGATGTTGTCTATAAAGCTCATAATCGAATGTTTTTGTGTGTTTGCTTATCTTGTGTATTGTGTTATTCTTTTTTAAACAGTAGTGCTTTGGTTATCTTGCGACGTTGGAAGCCGAACGAAGGTTGTCACCCTTGACACGGCCCAGGTAGGGCTGCACACAGCGGAAACCGATGTAGCACTTGGCAGTGTCCATGAACTCCTTGTCGCGGGTCTGCACTTGGATGAAGTATTTCTGGTCTTTCCAGCTACCGCCGCGAACCACTTTGAGCTTCTTGGCCAAAGCATCGTCATCCTTTGCATTATAGTTGTAGTAAGGGGTCATGGCGTTGGCCATGATGTAGGTCGATTCGTTGTAGGCATCCAAACACCATTCGCTCACATTGCCTGCCATGTCATACAGACCGAAATCGTTGGGGGCATAGTGGCCGACCATCAGGGTGCGCACACCGCCATCATCGTCATAAGCGCCCTTCAACGGCTCATAGTTTGCCAGGAAACAGCCGTTCGGGTTACGCACATAGGGACCGCCCCAAGGATAGGACTGGCTGGCGATACCGCCACGGGCGGCATATTCCCATTCGCTCTCTGTCGGCAGACGGAAGTCGTTCATCTGGGCGTAGTCGATACCTTCGAGGTACTGGTTTAACATGTTCGAACGCCACACGCAGAAAGCTTTGGCCTGACGCCAGCTGACACCGACAACGGGATAGTTGTCGTATGCGGAGGAGGCAAAGTAGCTGCGCGAGAAGTCTTCGTTCATGCTGTAAGCATAATCATGCACCCAGCAAAGGGTGTCGGGATAGATGTTGACGTATTCGCGCTGAATCTGCGAACTGCGGTTGTTCAAGCCTTTGGGACGCACTGCAAATGAGGTGCCACGGTGTTCGTCTTTGGCGTTCACACCATTCTCTTTTTGCGAGACGGCATTATAGTCAATATAATAGTATTCATAGTTCATTTTCGACACGTCGACCACACGGCGGTGGTTGATGTCGATGATGAAGAAACCACCGTCAATCAAAGCCTGACGCACCTCGGCATCGGCATAATCGATTTTGGTCTTTCTGTTCAACATGGGCGGGTCGAGAGGCTCACCGTAGGAGTCTTCTTCAATAAGGAAACCGTCGATACCGGCTTCACCGAGGATTCGGCGGGCAATCGAGTCGCGCACATCGGCCACAAACTGACGATATTCGTTGTTGGTGATTTCGGTCTCATCCATGAAGAACGAGCCAATCTGCATCTTTCTGGGTTGTGAAGTTTTACCATAGGTGACGTTCTGTACGCCGGCGCCCATCGTGTAGTTGCCTTGGTTGATAAACACCATACCCTTAAGGTCGATGTCCTCAAAGTACGGGCGATCGTTGACTCCGACAAGCTCTCCCTTGTTCGAGGATTTGCAGCTGACGAACAGAGCTGCAGAAATTGCCATGATGAAAAATACCTTCTTCATATTGTCGCTGTTTTATTTTATTCTAAACGTATTTTTATTAAAAATGTTTCACTTTATATTAATACCATTAATATTATTTAAGATACAAGGTGTTGCCCGACACCGTTGGCGGACGCTTCGGAATGTCAATTTGGAAGTTGGCATTCACATAGAATTCGAGCGAGCCAAATGCTCTGCCGCTGCCGAAACTGAGCTTCGACATTGGGAGGTCGTATGCAACGCCGAACTGCATTATCTTCAAGAAGTTAATACCCGCAAGGAAATTGAATGACTCAGTTCTGCTGACTCCCAGGCCACGGTAGCCCAAACCTGCCCAGAAGGTGTTCTCATAGTCGAGCAGGCAGGCCAAGTCAAGCTGGAATATAGACATGTCGCCACTCTTTAGCAATGCCGAAGGCTTGATTTTGAACGATGGGTTGTAAGGGAAGGTGTATTCATAGCCGCCCATCAAATAGAAGGTACGGACGTTGTTCATATTGAAAGCCTCGCTTCTTGATGCGAGTAGGTTCTTGACCGACAGGCTCACGTAGAACAATCCGGGAACCTGATAGTAGAGACCGGTCGAGAAGTCGACCACAAAGTCCGATTCGTCCTGCGCATTAATCAGTGGGTCGTTGGGATCGTGGCCAGTAAGGTTTGAACTGGCAAACTGGTAACTATACAGGTTGGCTTCAATAGCGGCCGAAAGGTTGCCTGGTCCCCAGAAGATGCGGAAGGCATAATCAATTGCCAGTGAATTGTTTTTATGGAAACCAATTTCTTCGGAGATAAAGTTGACACCCACACCGCCATGCAGCCATTTCACGGGCATGTCGAAACTGAAAAGGATGTCGGTAGGAGTCGAACCGGCTTCGCCGCCTGGGGTCGCTGCCTGCAGTTTCAATCCCATCCATTGGTTTCGGTAGAGCAGAGTGCCCGAAATGCCTCCTGAACTGCCTGCATAAGCGGGGTTGTAGCTAAGGCGGTTGTACATGAAATGGGTGAATTGACCCTCATTTTGGGCAGTGGCAACATTCAAAAACAGCATCATTATCACCAAAAATGACACCAATTTGGGAGCCCAATGATTCCTTTTTTGTATGTTTATTTTTGCCACAATGGCCTGTTTTTTATTCTATTACACGTTATTTTGCCACAATTCCATTCTTTGTTGGAATATGGAATTCGGATGTGCAAAGATAATAATATTTTATTAAATAGAGCGAAAAAGTTGAATTTTTTTTTCTTCATCGAAAAAAAACAGCCTGTGTTTTGACCGTCAATCGCAGGGGACAATTTTGCTGTCGGGAAATTTTTTGCAGAGTTTTTTCCGGATTTCCTCCACTTTTTTTCGCGGCTGCTGCAATTCAAGCAGCAGTTGGAACTCTTCGCTGCCGGGCAGTTCATCTATGCATAGTTTTTCCTGATAGTTTTTAGGCAACTGTTGCATCAGGTTGAATGCCTCGGCATGGTTGCTTATGATGCTTATCCTCAAATTGTAGCAATTGGTACTTGAACTTGTGGGGGCAGGTATGGCGGGCAGCTTGGCTTCTGTTTTCTTACGTTCAACGGCTTGCTGCACCGATATGGGGACTGTTGGGCTTTCGCCTTTCCGGGACGATGTCACTTCTACCGAGTCGAATAGTGTTTCCTGCGCAAGCCATTGTTCCTCGTATTCGGGCGGAAGCAGGCGCACGGTAACAGGCTGGCACCCACGAATACCGATGCCATGGGCGGCGCGGCGTGTCATGTCGAACACACCGCGTCGGGGGCAGCGGTCGTTCACCTTCACAATCACCTGCTTACCGGTATTGCGGTTAGTCACCAGCACCAAGGTGCCTAATTTGATACGCCAGTGTGCGGCTGTGAAACGGTTTTGGTCAAAGATTTCACCGCTTGCGGTCTTGCGCCCGACAAAGCGGTTGTGGTAGAAAGTGCCTTTGTTTGGATATTCGGTGGTGGTGTCGTTTGACGAGTAGTTTTGTGCCCTCAACGTCAGTCCGAGGGCTAAGGTGGCAAATAGACAGGCTATGGCGCGGCAGGCTACCATACTACTGCATCTTGGTGAAACCATTTCCCATGTAGCCGGAGTACCTGCTCGATCACATCGCGTACACAGCCTTTTCCGCCCTCGTAGAGAGACACATAGTCGACCATCTCCTTGATTTCGACTGCTGCGTCGGCCGGACATGCCGATACTCCGGCACGCTTCAGCATCGGATAGTCGGGTAGGTCGTCGCCCATACACAGCACTTCGCTGTCGGTCAATCCGTTGTCCTGTAGGAATTTGTTGTAGGTGTGTATCTTGTCGCCACAGCCGGTGTAACACTGCTTGACGCCAAGCATGGCCATACGGTTGTCGATGCTGGCCGAGGTGGCTCCTGAAATCACGGCAATAATATAGCCTTTTTTGACGGCGTATTGCACTGCGAATCCATCTTTTATGTTGCCGCAACGAACTGTTTCCCTGTCAGCGTAGACCCACACGTCGCCATTGGTCATCACTCCGTCGAAGTCGAAGACGAACGCGCGGATGGGTTGTAATTTTTCTTTGTAGTTTATCATCTTGGTTTCAGGGTTTTGCATATTCAATCATCTGTTCATAGGTCTCGCGCCAGCCTTGCCAGCCATATAGTTCGCCGAGGTTTTGGTTGTGGACGATGCAACAGAAGGTTCCGCCTACCTTGCGGACGTTGTCTATTAGGTGTTTGTACTGTTCCAACCCTTCTTCGGGCGAGAGCTTCATGTACTTTTGCAGCGTGGTGTCCATCACGCAGAAGGGGTGGATGAGCATTTCGGTCTCGAGGTTACGCTCCAGGTCATAGAAGGGGTAGGGTGTGCTGATACCGGCGCGGAAGCCTGCGGTGTCGGCATAGCCCATAGTGTAGTCGTGCCGGATGCCGGCATGTTGCAGAATGCGGTATGAACGTGGCAGTTGCAGCCGCAGGAAATGGAAACGCGAACGCACAATGGTGCGGTGGATGATGTTTTCCAGACGACGCTTTTCCTCGTCGGCTTTCATGGGCTGTTCCTGCGTGTAGTAGCCTGGATGTATGCCCATTTTGGCATGGTCGCCGAGGTGGCGCAGCAGCTGGCGCAGGTGTGGATTGAGGTAGAGGGCCGGTTTGTCGTATTGGTCGTAGTCGGCCAGCAGACAGAAGAAGAGCAGGTATGAACCCGGGGCTTTTTTCTGTGTTTCAATGATATAGTCGAAGCTGTCGAAGGGGTCGGCCTCGCGGTGCATCAGCACGCGGTAGCGCCGTTTCACCTCGACATAGTCGCGTCGGCCAAAAATGTCGCGCAGCGTGCCCACCACCGTGCGGAACACTCCTTTATGCAAGTAGCACCATGCCGCGTCGATGTCGACGGTCTGCACAAAATGGTAGGTCGGGGTTGGCCACTCGGTGTCGGGGTAGCGTTCGCGAAGCTTGGACATAATCATGTCGGCCCATTGCTCCACCACCGGCTCGTCGAGGAAGCCTTCGGCGTAGGCCAGGCTTTGGTCGGCGTTGAAACGGCCGTGTTCATCTTTGCGGTGGGGCAGGTACTCTTCGTAGCGGCTCACCAGGTAGAAGGTGGCTGCCAGTGGGTCGAACGGCAGGTCGATGTCGCGCCCATACACGGGAAACATCGTCATCGTCCCGTCGA
>Ga0247611_10010139_pt1 | contig 11130 bp, 9 predicted proteins | sample 177DNAGHGhighgp2_FD_192422 | JGI IMG/M metagenome (GOLD analysis project Ga0247611, IMG submission 192422) | Sheep rumen microbial communities from Palmerston North, Manawatu-Wanganui, New Zealand - 1770 DNA GHGhigh gp2 | ecosystem: Host-associated > Mammals > Digestive system > Stomach > Rumen ... | reverse complement strand
GTGAGAACGCCTGGCAGGGAAAGCCACCGCAAAGAATGTCGAAGTCTTGCGGAATGTATTTCTTCGTTGACTCTTTTGTGATGTCGCCAAAGGGCATTTCACCATAATTGGCCAAATAGGATTCCTGCGCCTTAGCATCGAACTCTGACGAGTAAACGCACTTGCCACCGAGGTTTTGGAACGCTATGCGGAAGCCACCTATGCCAGCGAATAAATCAATGAAGGTAAATTTGGGATGTTCGGGGGCTGGGAACGGAACTTTGAAGAAGTCAGCGAAAAGGTTGTACTGTGTGGCATCTTCGGCTATACGCCAGACTTCCTCGTCACTCATTTTGTCTTTGTCTATGTCCTGACGAAATTGTTTGCGCGAAAGAAACTCACGGACGGCAGAGATAATTTCCGTCTTTCGTTCTTCCGATTCATTGGAACCTTCATTGTGCAGATAGTGGCTCAGCACCGCCATCTGGTTTTCGTATGATGTCTCGCCATAAATCCTGACGCCGTTCTCGGTGATTTCCTCAGGGAAGGCTGCAAGTTTTAGATCGTCGTTTACTTTCTTTTTGGCCATCTTATTTATCTTTAATTCGAGTTACCCACTAACTTTTCCGAGTTACCCACTAAGTGTATTATAGTTAACCAGTAACTCAAAAAGAGGGGTGGTTCGTTTGACTTTTCTTTGTTCTTACCAATTCTGTCAGTTCCACATCAAGCAGATCTGCAATTTTGAGATACGTCTCCATTGTTGGCTGGCAGTCATTGGTACACCATTTTGATACCGTAGTTGGGGCACATCCCAACTGCTCTGCCAGCCACTTGTTGGTTCTCTTCTTCTCTGCAAGCACGACTTTGATGCGATTAATGTCTTTGTCCATAATGGATTCCTATTGTTCTTGGTACAAAGTTACAAATATTCTCTGAAAGAACACACAAAACGTTCGTATATTTAGTAAATAATCACATTTTAATGTCATTTTCCCCACTTTCCTGCAGACTTTTCCTGATATTGCTTACACTTTGACTTTTACGGCCTCTATTTCCTTGAAATAAAATCCAGCGACGGGAAATTATTCGTAATTTCAGGCAAAGCTCAAGCGCTCGTAACTCACTGATAATTAGTAATGAGCTTTTTCCAAGAATGTAAACACTATCACATCTTACATAATGCGTTTTAATAGAGGAATCCAAATGCCCACAACGGTATCTTTCTTAATGAGGCTGACTCTATGTCGTCTGTTGACAACAAAGTGTTAAATGTATTTTACACTTTTGACTTAAATGTGTTAAACGTGTTTTACACTTTATGGGTGCGAATTTAAGAAAAAAACTGATAAAACAAAATGTTTTGTCAGTTTTTTGATTGGATGAATGAATAAAACGGGTAAAACTTGGAAAATATGTGTCCTACAGATTTCTCAGATGGACACAGATTTTTTTACATCTCTAATGATTCTTTTGTTGCCCTGCGGGCAGAAATCTTTGAAAAAATCTTTTTGAAAATCTATGGAGCCTATGACTCAGAAATGAATATAATCAATAGTTATTTGTGAAAAGAACATGAATTATCATGAATTGACCACGAATGTTTCATTAATACAAAATGATCTGTATGTGATAATATGTGCTAAAAAACTGTAGTCTGTGAACGCCGTTTTGAAATGGGCCCAAATAGGACATTTTGGTGATTTGGGGGTAAAAAAAATGTTCACGAAAAAATGCAAACTAGAATAGAAAAAGGTGTTTTTTCAGAGAAAAATGACGTCTGAGAGGTGAAAAAATGGCTTTTGAACTGTAAAACGATAGCTTTTACGTCGTCATTCGATAGCTTTCACACTCTGAAAGCATAGCTTTTACATACTAAAACGATAGCTTTTACGACGTAAAAGCTATCGTTTTTTAGTGTCTAAATATATGCCCCTGCTGATTATCAATAAGTTACAAACTGCTGTAGAATCGGCTGTACGAAATCAGTTGTAAAAAGTTTTGAAATATCGCAAGGAAAACGGGGTTGGGACAGGGGCCAAAATAGGACAAAATCGTCATGTGAATACACTTGTGCCGCAGATGAGGGTGGCGGCAAGCACCCAGTTCATAATCTTTTTCATGATGTTTATTTTTATAATAAGGTTTTTTAGAATAAGGTGGAGGCTTTTAATGGACTTGCGCTCCTGCTATGTTATAGCTGTTTTCGTTGCTCTGTACGAGTAGTTAGTCGTTATGTATGATTTTTCGGGTTATACCATTGTTGGCTGTGGGGGAGTAAACAGACTGCGTGGATGTGCTCTCTGCCTTGAGGGCAGCGATGAACTTGTCTATCTTCTCTTTCGTTACGTGCTGCATTACGACGACGTGAGCCAGGTTGCCGCCGAAGTCCTCGTCATATCCCTTGGCGAGGGTGTAGGTGTTGATGATTTCATCTGACGGACGACGGAAGAACACGGTGTTGCTGTAGGTGTTTACCCATGCCGGCCAGTTGATGGCGTCAAGCTGCTGCTTTAGATAGGCGGTGCACTCCATTATGTTGGATGCCTGCTCGGTCCATTTCTCTTTGCCTACCTTATGTATGAGCCACCAGAACTTCAGAGGCTGCACAGCATCGCGTGAGCAGTTTATCATGCGCATGTTGCTGTTAAGGTAGGTTATGTTGAAGTCTTCCTGATTGTCATAGACATTGCGTGTGCAGAGGAACAGGCCTGACGGGGAGTCGATGCCGAAGAACTTATGTCCGCTGATGGCGATGGACTCAAAGCGCATGGCTTTGTGGCTCACCATCTGTCGGTGCTCGGTGAATGGCAGGTAGCCGCCGAAGAGCGCTGCGTCAACATGCCGATAGACGGCGGGTATCTCGGTGTGGCGGTCGAGTATGGCATTGATTGTCTCCATATCGTCGATGGCGCCCTTGAAGGTGGAGCCCATGGCATAGATGATGAGTGCAGGACGGTTGGCAACGAGGGCCTTCTCCAGTTCCTCAGGTATCATGCGTCCCATGGCATCGCTTTTTATTAGTTTCATCTCCAAGTTCTGCAGGTGTGCCAGGCGCATGTTGGAATAGTGTGCCTCGTCGCTGACATATACCACAGGGGCAAGCTGTGTCTTGTTCTTCAGGTAGTTGGCTCCGAAGTAGATGCCGTGGTTGTTGCCGTCGGTGCCGCTGTGTGTCACTATGCCCCATACGTCATCCAGGTCAAAGCCGTACAGTGGAGCAAAGTACTCGATGACGTCGCGCTCAAATGCCTGTGACGACATGTTCCAAGGGGTGTCGGTCATAGGGTCGCCGGCATTGTTGAGGTTTACTACTTCCAGTCCTGCAGCCATATACCATTCGTAGAAGTCGCGTAGCTCCGACTGCTGGTTTGCGGGATAGCCGAAGTAGGTCTGCTGGCCGGTCTTCCACTTTTCTACCCATTCGTCAAGTTTCTGAAAGCCTGATGTCTGGGCAAACAAACACTGTGTACTGAGGAATAATGCCTGTAATAAAAGGAGTCGAAATGTTGTTTTCATGATGTTCGAGGTTTTTATTGAATAAGGTTGTAGGGATGAAAGAATAAGGTTTATTTGGAATAAGGGTGGAGTGATGAAAGAATAAGGTTTATTTGGAATAAGGGTGGAGTGATGAAAGAATAAGGTTTATTTGGAATAAGGTTGTATGGATGAAAGAATAAGGTTTGTTTGGAATAAGGTTGTATGGATGAAAGAATAAGGTTTATTTGGAATAAGGTTGTATGGATGAAAGAATAAGGTTTGTTTGGAATAAGGTTGTAGGGATGAAAGAATAAGGTTTATTTGGAATAAGGGTGGAGGGATGAAAGAATAAGATTTGTTTGGTTTTTCTGGATATTTTTTATGGTAGTGTTTTTATGGTTTACAGGGTAGGAGGGGATTAAGCAATAAATCCTTGCGGTATTTCGTTTTGGAAATACAGCAAGGATTTATATACTAAAGTTTTATTCCCATTCAATTGTTGCTGGTGGCTTTGACGAGATGTCATAGCATACGCGGTTGACTCCACGCACCTTGTTGATTATCTCGTTGCTGACCTTTGCCATGAAGTCGTATGGCAGGTGTGCCCAGTCGGCGGTCATGGCATCGGTAGATGTCACGGCACGCAGTGCCACTGGGTGCTCGTATGTGCGCTCGTCGCCCATCACGCCTACGGAGCGGACGGTAGAGAGCAGCACTGTGCCTGCCTGCCATATCTGGTCGTAGAGAGATACCTCTATCTCACCGTTCTGCATGTTGGCAGGTACACCGGCAGCAAGCACGCGGCGAGCCTCCTCGCCTGACAGCTTTACCTTATACTCACGGAGTCCGCGGATATAGATGTCGTCGGCATCCTGCAGGATGCGTACCTTCTCAGGTGTGATGTCGCCGAGAATACGTACGGCAAGACCAGGACCAGGGAACGGATGGCGTGTTATGAGGTGCTCAGGCATACCCATAGAGCGACCTACGCGGCGTACCTCGTCCTTGAAGAGCCACTTCAGAGGCTCGCAGAGAGAGAGGTGCATATCCTCTGGCAGTCCGCCAACGTTGTGGTGTGACTTGATGACCTTACCGGTGATGTTGAGAGACTCGATGCGGTCAGGGTAGATAGTACCCTGTGCGAGCCACTTGGCACCAGTCTGTTTCTTCGCCTCGGCATTGAACACCTCAACGAAGTCGCGGCCTATAATCTTACGCTTCTGCTCAGGGTCGCTGACACCTGCAAGGTCAGCGAAGAACTTAGCTGACGCGTCAACACCAATAACATTGAGTCCGAGACACTCATAGTCGTGCATGACGTCACGGAACTCATTCTTGCGGAGCATGCCGTGGTCAACAAAGATACAGGTGAGGTTCTTGCCAATAGCCTTGTTGAGGAGCACAGCGGCTACGCTGGAGTCAACGCCGCCGGAGAGTCCGAGGATGACCTTGTCGTCGCCCAACTGCTCCTTGAGTTCCTTGACGGTAGTCTCAACGAAGGAGTCAGCGCTCCAGTCCTGCTTAGAGCCGCAGATGTCAACCACGAAGTTGCGGAGCAGCTGAGTGCCCTGCAGAGAGTGGAACACCTCCGGGTGGAACTGCACTGCCCATACTGGCTGCGAGTCAGAAGCGTATGCAGCATACTTCACGTTTGCTGTAGAAGCGATGCAGCTGAAGCCGTCAGGAATGGCTGTGATGGTGTCGCCGTGTGACATCCACACCTGAGAGTTGTCCTCAAAACCCTTGAAGAGGCGGTTCTGCTTATCGATGAACTGCAGGTTGGCGCGACCGTACTCACGAGAGTCAGCCTTCTCAACCTTGCCACCCAGCGTATGAGAGATGAACTGTGCACCATAGCAGATGCCGAGCACAGGAATCTTACCGACGAACTGGCTGAGGTCAACCTTGAATGCCTCAGGGTCGTGCACGCTGTAAGGTGAGCCGCTGAGGATGACGCCTATGACAGAAGGGTCGTCCTTAGGGAACTTGTTGTATGGCATGATTTCGCAGAACGTGTCGAGTTCACGGACACGGCGTCCGATGAGCTGTGTGGTCTGCGAGCCAAAGTCAAGAATTATTATTTTTTGCATTTATGAATAAATTAACTTAGATTGCAAAGGTACAAATTTTATTTTATTTCGCAAAAAAAATGTAAGGTAAAGGTTACATCAATCTTTTTGTAACTAATATTTTTCGGAAAAAAACATATAAGTTATTTTTTTTTTATAATTTTGTGGCAAAATTCAAATAGGAGTATGAACAAGCAGAATTTTGTCACTATCGCAGACCTTACCAAGGACGATATCATGTATCTCATCAAGATGGCGGAGGAGTTTGAGCGCCATCCTAACCGTGAGTTGCTGAAGGGCAAGGTGGTCGCAACGCTTTTCTTTGAGCCCAGTACACGTACACGCTTGTCGTTTGAGACGGCAGCTAACCGCCTCGGCGCTCGCGTCATAGGTTTCTCTGACGCCAAGGTTACCAGTACGACGAAGGGTGAGACGCTGAAAGACACCATACTGATGGTAAGCAACTATGCGGATGTGATAGTGATGCGCCATTATATAGAGGGTGCGGCGCAGTATGCTTCAGAGATTGCCCCAGTGCCTATCGTCAATGCCGGCGACGGCGCACACATGCACCCCTCACAGTGTCTGCTTGACCTATACTCCATATATAAGACACAGGGCACGCTTGAGAACCTGAACATTTATCTTGTGGGTGACCTGAAATACGGTCGCACGGTACACTCGCTGATAACAGCCATGCGCCATTTCAATCCGGTGTTCCACTTCGTGGCTCCAAATGAGCTGGCTATGCCACAGGAGTACAAGGACTATTGTCATGAGCACAACATATCGTACGTGGAGCACACCGACTTCAACGAGGAAGTGATATCAGACGCAGACATTATATATATGACGCGCGTACAGAAAGAGCGCTTCTCAGACCTTATGGAGTATGAGCGTGTGAAGAATGTGTATATACTCAACCGTGCCATGCTGTCAAAGAGTAAGGACAATATGAAGATACTGCATCCGCTGCCTCGTGTGAACGAGATAGCATACGACGTGGATGATGACCCGCACGCATACTACATACAGCAGGCGCAGAACGGACTCTATGCGCGTGAGGCTATCTTCTGCCGTTGCCTTGGCATAACTCTTGACGAGATAATTAACGATAAAACCATTATTTGCTAACACTATGAATAATATAAAAGAACGTCTTGTCGCCGCTATAGAGAACGGCACAGTGATAGACCATATACCAGCGGAGAAAACCTACAAGGTGGCACAACTGTTGGGATTGTACCAGTTGACAACCCCCGTCACAATAGGTTTTAACTATCCGTCAAAGAAGATAGGGAAGAAGGGTATAATAAAGGTGACGGACCGCTTCTTTACAGACGAGGAGATATCCCGTCTGTCTGTGGTTACCCCGAACGTGGTGCTCAGCATTATACGTAACTATGAGGTGGTGGAGAAGAAGAAGGTGGAAACACCTGACGTGCTGCGTGGCATAATACACTGCAACAACCCGAAGTGTATCACAAACAATGAGCCTATGCAGACATATTTCCGCGTAGTGAACAAGCAGATGGGTACAGTGAGATGCCATTACTGCGACAAGGAACAGGATATAAAGACCGTAGAGCTGGTATAAAGCAGGCTGCGGTAAGCGGATATGTTTCCCGGAAAACAGTAAATACCGTAATGAAAGCTATCAAATCACCATAAGATTCGATAGCTTTCGTTGTGTATGGCGATGTGGTATGACCAGCCTCTGTTTATGCCTGTGTAAGAAGTAAATAAACCTTAAATAACACGATTTTATTGTAAAACATTCGTTTATTTGGTATTTTCTGAGTAAATTTGCACTTAATTTGTCAAGACGTGACATAAAAATAGGTATAGAATAATGAAAAAACTATTATACATTATAATTATAGCTTTGGCGTTGCCTGTGGGAATGGTAGCTCAGAGCGGTACCAACTCGCCCTATTCCCAGTATGGATATGGAAAGATAAGTGACCAGTCCACGGGATTGAGCAGGGGAATGAATGGCGTGGGTTTAGCGTTCAGGGAGCGTAACCTGGTGAGCTATATGAACCCGGCTTCCTATTCGGGTGTTGACTCGCTGACGTTCGTCTTTGACGTGGCTATGTCTTTGCAGAGCACTAATTTCAGGGAGAACGGCAAGAGCAAGAATGCCAATAACGGCGACTTTGAGTATGCCGTGGCATCGTTCAGGGTGATGAGGCACCTGGGTATGAGCTTTGGTATCCTGCCTTATACCAATATAGGCTATAACTATAATATGGCGTCAAGGAATGTTGTGGACGAGCATACTGCCAACGGTGCGACGAGCTATCTGGGAGGTACTACATACAGTGCGGCATACAGCGGTTCTGGTGGTTTGCATCAGATATACTTAGGTGCCGGATGGGAGCCTGTGCGTAATGTGTCGGTGGGTATGAACGTAAGTTACATATTCGGAAACATGACCAACAGCGTGGTTACCAGTTTCAGTGACACCTATGTGAAAAGCCTGAGCGGTATCAGTACTACAGACGTACGCAGCGTGAAGTTTGACTTTGGTGCAAGCTATACTCATGAGATAGACGCAAAGCGCTCAGTTACCGTGGGTCTGACATACAGCCCGGGAAAGAAGTTGGGGGCAGACACAGAGTTCCGCATTATCACAACGAATACTCAGTCGGCAGTAAATGACACCACGCTGTATGTGGCACGCAATGCCATAGAACTGCCTACGCAGTTTGGATTGGGTTTGTCATATAAGTATGGCAGCAAATGGTTGCTGGGCATGGACTACACGTTGCAGAAATGGGCAAGCGTGGACCGTGTGCCATACGTCAACGAGGCTACTAACGTTGTGTATGACTATACCGACAGCTATAGCAACAGGCATAAGATAAACTTCGGCGGACAGTATTGTAAGAACACAATGGGATTCTCATTCCTCGACCGCCTGCGCTATAGGTTTGGTGTAGGCTATACGTCATCTTTCCTGAAGATAAACGGACACGATGGTCCCAGTGAGTTCTCGCTCAGTGCCGGTGTAGGTATTCCTATTATGAACCAGTGGAACAACCGTTCCATACTCAACGTAGGGGTGCAGTGGCAGCATGCGAGTGCCAAGAACCTGATAACAGAAAATACATTCCTATTTAATATAGGTATAACATTTAACGAGAACTGGTTCTCGAAGTGGAAGTTCCAGTAACAAGGTCATGTCTTGACATTGTGCTATGCGTTCTGTTGTCAGTTATATCGTACTATTGATGTTGTCTCTGTTCCTGTCATGCAGTGAACAGAAAGAGCACACGGCGCCAGCCATAAATCCGGCAGACTCGGCATCGGTGATGACGACGTATGGCGTGAATACCATGATAAGCGACTCGGGTGTGATGAGGTATCGCATCATAACAGAGCGCTGGGAGGTAAATGAGGTGAGAAACCCGCCGCGCTGGATATTCAGCAGGGGACTGTTCCTGCAACAGTTTGACGAGCAGTTTCATACGGAGACATACATACAGAGCGACACGGCATATTACTTCACTACGAAGAAGCTGTGGCACCTTATAGGCAATGTGCGTGTGCGCACTACCGACGGACTGCGCTTTAACAGTGAGGAACTGTATTGGGACCAAAGCAGGCATGAACTGTATTCAAACAAGTTCTCAAGGCTGGTGACACCGGAGAGAGAGCTGCAGGGAGCGTACTTCAACAGCGACGAGCGATTGACGCATTACAGCGTGACAAATACCAAGGGCTCTTTCCAAAGCGAGGATGCGTTTGAAAAGAAAAATGAGAATACAAACAACAAGAAGGGAGAGGCCGACACCGTTGCTGTTGTAAAACGCAGCCCGTCGCAACCTGTACACAAGAGATAGATGGACATAGGACTAATACTGTATATACTCATCACAATGCTCTTCTCGGCTTTCTTCTCAGGGATGGAGATAGCCTATGTGTCAAGCAACAGGATGCTGGCAGAGATGAAGGGAGACAAGGACAGCCTGACGCACAGGGTAGTGTCTTTCTTCTATAAGCATCCGAACACGTTTGTCAACACAATGCTCGTGGGAAATAATATAGCATTGGTTATCTACGGAATACTGATAGCAAGACTTTTTGACTCTACCATCTTTGCCGGACGCTCAGAGGCTTTTACCGTGACTGCGGACACAATATTATCTACTACAATCGTATTGTTCACAGGAGAGTATTTGCCCAAGACGATATTCAAGAACAACGCCAACAGCCTGTTACATGCTTTCGCTATACCTGCGTGGATATGCTATGTGGTGTTATATCCAATATCACGTTTCTGTACGGCATTGTCGCGTATGTTGCTGAGAATACTCGGTGTGAAGATAAAGAAAGAGGGAACGAAAGACGAGTTCAGCAAGGTGGACCTGGACTACCTTGTGCAGCAGAGCCTTGATGGCAGTACGGAGGAAGAGGCAGAAGGAGAGACGGCGGAAAACAGAGACAAGGCCGGCAGCTATGAGGTGAAGATATTCCAGAATGCGCTTGACCTGGCTGATACGAAGGTGCGTGACTGCATGATACCGCGCACAGAGATTAACGCGATAGAGAAGGATGCACCGCTGGAGGAACTGAGACAGAGGTTCATAGAGAGCGGACGCTCGAAGATAATAGTCTATAATGGAGATATAGACCACATAACAGGCTACATACATTCGTCAGAACTGTTCCGCATTACCAATGAGTGGCAGTCGCATACAAGGCAGATACCGTTTGTGCCGGAAACGATGCCGGCAAAGAAGCTTATGGAGAACCTCTTGGCGCAGAAGCTGAGTCTTGCTGTGGTCGTTGACGAGTTTGGAGGTACCAGCGGCATAGTGTCGCTTGAGGATATCGTAGAGGAGATAATAGGCGAGATAGAGGATGAGCATGATGTGTCAAGCTATGAGTGCCGTAAGACTAACGACGGAGGCTATCTGGTGTCAGCACGTCTGGAGATAGAACGAATAAACGAGATATTGGGTATAACCCTGCCAGAGAGCGATGACTATAAGACACTTGGAGGATTGATACTGGCAAAGTATCAGAGCTTCCCGAAGGTGCACGAGGTGATAGATATAGACAACTGGCAATGTAAGATATTAAAGAAGACAAAGACAAAGATAGAACTGGTGAAACTAACCGAGAGAGAGCAGGAGAGAGAAAAAAAGTGAGCGCAAAAAAACGTTTTGGATAAATATCCAACTGAAAAAGTTGTATGATTAAAGAAAATTTATTAACTTTGTGCGGTTTTTGAACCCTTTAATTAAGAAAAACAAAATAAAAATAAAGATAAAATGGCAGTATTAGGTAAAATCAGAAGTAAAGGAGTCCTGCTTGTGAGCATCATAGGCTTGGGACTGTTTGCATTTATTGCTGAGGAAGCTGTACGCTCATGTGAGTCAACAAAGAACAATGAGCGCCAGCAGATAGCAAATGTTCTTGGTGAGAAGATTTCTTATCAGGAGTTTCAGGAAATGGTGGATCAGTACATCGATGTATTGAAGATGACACAGGGTCGCGAGAACCTCAATGAGGACGAGCTGAATCAGGTGCGCGACATGGTGTGGAACCAATACCTGCAGAATGCTTTGATAGCCAAGGAGGCTAAAGAGCT
>Ga0247611_10010138_pt1 | contig 11130 bp, 4 predicted proteins | sample 177DNAGHGhighgp2_FD_192422 | JGI IMG/M metagenome (GOLD analysis project Ga0247611, IMG submission 192422) | Sheep rumen microbial communities from Palmerston North, Manawatu-Wanganui, New Zealand - 1770 DNA GHGhigh gp2 | ecosystem: Host-associated > Mammals > Digestive system > Stomach > Rumen ... | reverse complement strand
TGAAGTCCTTGCTGAACTGTTTGTGATAGCCAACAGCGAACTCGAAACCTTTGTTCTGAATCTCACCAAAGTTGGTGTAAACCTGAGTGTAACCAGCAGACGGACGCAGCTGACGATAGAGGAGCAGGTCCTTGGTGTTCTTGATAAAGTAGTCGAGGGTGATATCCCAGTCATTCAGGAATGCGAAGTCGATACCGAAGTTGGTCATCTCGGTGGTCTCCCATTTCAGGTTGGCGTCTTTCAGCGGCATGTAGAAACCGATGTCACGGTGACGGTTACCCCAGTTGCCAGAGACACCATTTGGGCCATAGGTATTGTAAGCACCGTCGATGTTCTGAGCAATGACAGCTGCACCAGCCACACCACCGGCGTTACCGGTCTGACCCCAACCCACGCGGAGTTTCAGGTTGTTGACAAAAGCATTGTCTCTCAGGAACGGCTCCTCGCTGATACGCCATGCACCAGCCACTGAGGGGAATGTACCCCAACGGTTGCCCTTCGAGAAGTTGGAGCTGCCGTCCTTACGGATGGTACCGGTGATGATGTAGCGGTCCATCAGGCTGTAGGTAGCACGTGCGAAGTAGGAGATGGTGTGTACGTCAGAGTTGTAGGCACCACCAGTAGCCTTGGAGTTGAGGTCCATGGTCAGGTTGATACTGCGGTTGTAAATGGAGGGGAAACTTCTTGAACTGGAGTTCACCCACTGTCCCCAAGACTTGCCAACCTCATTACCGAGCATCAATGTCAGGTTGTGGATGTCGTAATTGAGATTATAAGTAAGGTAGGTCTGCAGGCCAAGGCTGTAGCTGTGGCTGTTGTTCAGCGAGAATGCCAGTGTCTGGTCAGCATTCATAGGAATCTCAGTCAGAGCACCATCAACATAGTTGAAGCGATGGCGGCCACCAGTGAAGTCTGAGCCGTTGCTGGCTGAATAGGTATAGGTACCTTGGCTGCGGACATCGAGCTTGTGGATGCCGGTATCCAGGAAGGTCAGGTCGACGAAGGCTGTTGTCTGGATGCGGTCGTTGCCGTTGCGGGCACGCTCGCCGTTCTCCATCTGTGAGGCATAGGGGTTGGCACCGATATTGGTGTTGCCTTCCCATCCGTTCGTTGTTGCCTGATAGCCAGTACCGTATGAACCATCGGGGTTCTCAAGGTTGACGTTGACAAGTTGTCCTTTAGCTGCGTCATTGCCATCCAGGTAGTCCAAAGTCGGAGTCATAGAGGCGAAGTCACGGAGAGAAGACATGTTCTGGTTGTTGCCCAGTGACATGTTTGAACCATGGCTCTCACTGTGGGTGAAGTTGATGTCACCACCCACTTCCAAGTACTTGTTCACCTTGGTGCTGATATTGGCACGGGTGGTGAAGCGCTTGTAGTTGGTGTTTACAACAAGACCGTCGATGTTGTTGTAGCCAAATGAGAGGTTGTACACAGTCTTGTCGGTGCCACCGTTGACAGAGGCGCCATACTGCTGCTTGAGGGCTGCGCGGGTCATCTCCTTCTGCCAGTCGATTTCCTTGCGCTTGCCATCATACTTGGAATCCCAAACTTGGTTGATGAACATATCCTTGCCCTTGGCCTTGCGGATGGCATCGGCATAAGTGTTGAGGTCAAGAACGTCAATGGTGTAAGGCAGAGTCTGGATACCCCAGTCAGCGGTGAGGGTGATGTTGGTGTGACCCTTGCTACCGTGCTTGGTGGTAATCATGACAACACCGTTGGCACCAGCCGAACCGTAGATGGCGGTGGCGGAGGCGTCCTTCAAAATCTCAACGCGCTCAATGTCGGCGGGGTTGACGAAGTCGGCGTTGTTGCCCACTTGCACACCATCAACCACATAAAGAGGAGAAGCATCGCCATTGATGGTACCGATACCACGGATACGGATGGCTGCTTTTCCATCAGGAGAACCGTCCTGCATGGACACCTGCACACCAGCGGCAGCACCCTGAAGCACCTGACCGATGTTCTGAGGCACGCGCTTCATCACGGCTTCCTGGTCGACAGTGGCGACAGAACCAGAGATGTCGCTCTTCTTCATTGTACCGTAACCGATGACCACCACGTCGTTCAGCATGGCGAAGTCTTCTTTCAGGGTAACGGAGATGTTTGACTTGCCACCTACAGACACCTTCTGGGGCACATAACCCACGTAGGTGATGGACAGGGTGGCGTTAGAGGGGGCCTCTACGCTGAAGTTACCATTGAAATCGGAGATAGCTCCGACACTGGTTCCTTCCACTTTCACGGTCGCACCGATAATCGGTTCGCCCGCTTCATCAAGTACTGTTCCTTTTACAACGTTCTGAGCCATTGCTCCCAGTGGGAACAAACAGAGCAGGAACAGAAACACTAACGGCTTTTGCAGTGATTTAAAATTCCACATAGCTTGGTTTTTGGTTAAAAAATAAAAAGAGTAATTTCAAATTGTCTTCTAAGTTGTCGTCCCCTTTTGACCTTTTGAATGGGGGCGTTTGGTTTCTTCGTATTAAGTTTGGCGCAAAGTTAATTTATTTTAATGATGTAAAGAATCTTTAAGCCTTCGATTTTTTTAGATGATTGTTTTACAAAACAACATGATACATTTGCAAAACACAAAACCGTGTTTTTTGGCGTGAAAACATGAAAAAATGGATAAAAACACGTCAATTGTATCCTCAAACAGTCTTTTTGGTTTTTGTTCTCTTAACAAACTTGTGGAATCTATGTTTTGATGATTTTATCATGTTTCTTTATATATTATATAAGGTAAAAGGAAAAGAATTCTGTATCATAGATGTTATCTTTTGTCACATTTCAAAAATGAATGCAGAAGATTTTTCATCCTTTCGTTTTTTTTCGTTTATTTTGCAAAGAACAATTTTTTGCTGATTTGGCTGATAACAAACAGAATTGCTAACTTATATTATCAATTTTTTAAATATGCTGAAAAAACTCACCCTATTGTTGCTCCTTGGGATGCCTTTGGCCACCTCGGCTCAAAATCCCATTATCCGCAATCAGTTTTCCGCCGACCCTACAGCGAGGGTTTTCGGCGACAGAATCTACCTTTATCCCTCTCACGACATCTTCCCGCCAGCAGGACAGCGTCAGGACTGGTTCTGCATGGAAGACTACCACGTGTTCTCGTCAGATAACCTGACAGACTGGACAGACCATGGTATGATTGTCACCCAGAACAAAGTGCCATGGGTAAGGCCCAATTCCTATTCCATGTGGGCACCCGACTGTGTGGAGAGAAACGGTAAGTACTATTTCTATTTCCCCTCCGCTCCTGCTGAAGGTCGCGGCGGTTTTGCTGTTGGCGTCGCCATTGCCGACAGCCCGACGGGACCGTTCATTCCAGAGAAGGAACCCATCAAGGGCATCAATGGCATCGACCCATGCGTGCTTCAGGCATCCGATGGCAATGCCTACATCTTCTGGGGCAACGGACGTTGCGCAAAACTCAAACCCAACATGAAGGAACTTGCTGACGACAACCCGAAAGAAACCGTCAAGTGGGGCAACCGCGAAGTGGAGATGGTGGGCGTCAGCTGCCTTAAAGACCTGCCCAACCGACAGGCCGAGGGACCCTTTGCCTTTGAGTACAACGGCAACTATTACCTGACTTATCCATATGTGAGGGAAAACACCGAGGTCCTTGGATATGCGATGAGCAAGAACCCGATGGGTCCTTACGAATACAAAGGTCTTATTATGGCAGAACAGCCCAACGGCTGCTGGACCAACCACCACAGCATCGTCAATTTCAAGGGGCAGTGGTATTTGTTCTATCATCACAACTACTTCTCACCCAGCGATGACAAGCGCCGTTCGGCATGCATCGAGAAACTGTTCTTCAATCCCGACGGCACCATTCAGGAGGTGAAACAGACCATACGTGGCGTAGGTGTCAACAAGGCAACTGAAAAGATTGAAATCGACCGCTTCAGCAGCGCCAGTGCCGATGTGACAGAAGCATTGATTGATACGGTCAATACCTTCCGCAGCTATCAGGCTACCTTGCCTGCCAAGGGCAGTTGGCTCCAATATAACGATGTTGACTTCAGCGTCATCAAGGACGGCTATCTGATTATGAACGTCAAGGCTTCCGATGATACGGAGTTGTGCATCCGTGAGAAGAGTGCCAAGGGCAAGGTCATCGCCCGCATCAAACTGACCGTGAGACCTCCTGAGCCACCAGCCGGTGCTGCTCCCAACCCCATGATGAGCCGCTTCCGCCGTGACTTGCGCAACCAGTGGCTCACTCAGGCTGTCAATCTGGACTACACACCCACGGGTGTCACCGATTTGGTCATCACCAATGAGGGCAGCGGTGCCCTCAGCGTAGACTGGGTGCAGTTCAAGAACCGTCCCAACTACTTCACACCTGTTGCCGCAAACGCTCCGGCTGCCAAACCCGACAACGACGGTTTCATACGCCGTTGGATGTTGCTGGAGCCTATCGACAAGCCCAACAGCGGAAATACCGTCTTCACCGACAGTTATCTTCGCGAGCATTTCAACAGACCATATTTCAAGGGGCAGCAGACCATTCTGCCTAAAGATGGTCAGAAAGTCACTGCAGTGTTCCAGCAGGAACAGGCTCCCGCTGGCTTTGGACGCGGTGCTGCTGCACCTGCACAGCCAGAGGTGAAGACGGTGAAGCAGACACTGACCTGGCATGCTCTGGAAAGCAATATGTTCAACGTGAAGTTGTTCCGCTTCGCCGAGAAATATGGTGAGAAGGTATATGGTGTGCTCTTCTGGGCCGTCACCATCATCGACTGTCCGGAGGATATTGAGAATGTTCGTCTGGCAGTAGGAAGCAACTCAGCGTCCATGTGGTGGCTCAATGGTGAGGAAACCTTGCTGCTCAGTGGCGACCGCCGCATGGTGAAGGACGACGCCATGTCGCAGCGCATTACCCTGAAGAAAGGCCGCAACATCCTGCGCGGTGCCATCATCAATGGTCCTGGCATGAGCGACTTCTGCGTGCGCTTCATTGACGAGAAGGGCTTGCCCGTCACCAACTATACAGTAACTGTTAAATAATAACCAATAATGTTAAGCAGAAGATTATGAAGACGAAATATCTGATAGGTATATCATTTATCATTTCCAATTTATCTTTCAGCCCCGTGGCGGCGCAGGTGGGCGAGCCCTACATACACGACCCTTCGACCATCGCCGAGTGCGAAGGCAAGTACTACACTTTTGGCACCGGTGGCGGCGGCCTCATCAGCGAGGATGGTTGGAGCTGGCACAGCGGTGCTGACCGTCCGGGTGGCGGAGCCGCACCCGACGTGATGAAGATAGGCGACCGATATCTGTGCATTTATGGTGCCACTGGCGGCGGATTGGGTGGCGGTCACAGCGGTCGCATCTTGACAATGTGGAACAAAACCCTCGACCCGAAGTCGCCCGATTTCAAATGGACTACCGCTGTCGAGGTGTGCTCGAGCGACGGTATGGAAGACCAGGATGCCATCGACCCCGGACTGTTGCTTGACCCTACGACAGGACGCCTCTGGGCAAGTTATGGCACTTATTTCGGCACCATCCGACTGATTGAGATTGACCCCACGACAGGTTTCCGCGTGAGTGGGAACAAGGAGAAGGATATCGCCATCGACTGCGAGGCCACCGACCTCATCTACCGCAACGGTTGGTATTATCTGCTGGGAACTCACGGTACCTGCTGCGATGGTGTGAACTCGACCTACAACATCGTCGTGGGCCGTTCGAAAAGCGTTGAAGGACCCTATATGGACAATGTTGGCCGCGATATGTACCATGGTGGTGGCCGAATGGTCATTGCCGCTGGCGACCGCAAGACGGGTGCCGGACACTTCGGGCGCACCATCATCGACGAGGGCGTGGAAATCATGTCGTTCCACTGGGAGGCTGACTTCGACCAGGGTGGTCGCAGCGTACTGGCTATCCGTCCCTTGCTCTGGAAAAATGACTGGCCTGTGGCAGGCGACCGCTTCAAGGATGGTACCTACGAGATTGAGTCGGAGCGCCGTGGTTACTCTCTCGAACTGGCTGTTGACTTCGTGCGTATGCAGCAAGAGCGCCAGGGATGGATGAGAAATAACAGCAATCCGCAACCGCCGAAGCCCATCGCCAACCAGACATTGGAGCAAGTGGCTTCCACTTGGCCGGCTGGCGATATCCCCGTGCGTGCAGGTGACTTCATGTTCCGTCCCCACCAGCTGTGGTCGGTGAAGGCAGTGCCTGAGGCTGGAGGCTATCTTGGCGGACCGTATTACAAGATTGAGATTGAGGGTACAGAGCGTGCTCTTACCGCTACAGAGTCTCTCGAACTGACCACCACGGCTTTCACAGGTGCTCCTGAGCAGTTGTGGCGCGTCGAGCAACTCACCGACGGTACTTTCCGCCTGCTGCCCAAGCAGATTCCTGGCAAGGAGGGTCTCAACACCACCTATGTCCTCTACTCTGCTGGCGACAGTACGCCAACCTTGGCTCCCTACGACTTCAGCAGCGACAATTCCAAGTGGAATTTCCGCAGGCAATAAAAACGACGCCGAGCATCCTATTTTGATATAATAATAAATTCGGGCGGTATTCCGCCCGAATTTATTATTATCCGGAATCTCCGGAAAACCCGGAAAATCCGGCCTTAATTTTTCCCAAGAATGATGTCAACGATGCGCATGGCATCAGTGACATCCACGGTACCGTTGTCGTCCATGTCGGCATTCTGGAAGATGAAATTGGTGGGCTGCTTGCCCAGCACATAGTCGACGATGCACATCGCATCGGTGATGTTGATGATGCCGTCGCCTTCAACATCTCCCTTATAGACATCACTTTTCACAGTGAAGTTGTTCGACCACATGAGGTTGGCTGTCTCACCTGACGTGTGGTTGACGTGATAAAAAATACCTATGTAATAGGTTCTGCCGGTTTCTAATCCAGAGAAATTGAAGGTCAACTCGGTCTCCGCTCCCGGTGAGAGGTTGAGGTTGCCTGTGAAGCTGCCGTCAATGCTCCAGTTCTCTTCAGGAACGAAGAGATAGCAATACAGTGGCATGAAGTAACCGTCAGTACCCATGTTCTTCACTTTGAAACGAACGGTGGCCTCTGGCTTTGCATCAATGTCGCAGGAGACAACCTTTAGATTGGAGTTGGCGGTAGGAAGTGCCCTCACCTGAACGGTGAGTGGTGAATAGCCGCTCTTGCCCTCTGGGTCGGTGTCAGCCCATACATACCAGGTGCCGACTTGGTCGGGCGTGAAGTACAGGCTGACCTTCTCGGTGGCACCTGCTTCTACAACCATACCTGTCTTGTTGACGGCTTTTCCCTTGTCGGTGCGGTTTTGTGAGGCAAAGAGATAGACGATGCCGTTGAATTCCTCTCCGCTGTTTTTCATGCCCACCTGTATCTCCTGCACCATATCCACCACTTTGTTGCTCATGCATTGCTGGCTGGCCAAGGTCATCTTGGGCTTGGGGTGTTGTGTGATGGACTTCACCGTGCCACCGCTGACAATTACCTCGAAATAGAAGGTGTATTGCCCGGGGATATGCGCTGCTCCGCCGTTGGCAAGACGGGAGAAGGGATAAAAACGATAGGTGCCGTCGGGTAAGGCAATTTTGTTGACATTGATATTGTAAATGCCATAATAGTTGGGCTCGAGGGTTATGGTGTTGTAGATGAGAATCATCTCGCCGCTGTTGTCGTTCATGTCCTGCAAGGCAAATCCATAGTCAAAGGAGCCGGCTATACCTGTGCGGTTGATTAACGAAACACTGATGGTGTTGCCTTCAACCCCCCACTCATACAGCATCAAGGCGCGGTTGTCCTCGGCTTTGCCAGTGGGAGGCTGGATGCCCACGACAGCAGTCTGATCCATGGAGTAACCATCTTTGGTGCCGCTGGCTCCGGAACCTCCGCCATCGGGATTCATGATGGAGAGCCTGAAAAAGCCGTCCTGAAATCCACCCCAGCCCCAATTGATGTGGTAATAGCCCTTTCCATCATATCCATCGCACACGAAGGCGTGTCCGCCACCGTCAGATGAACCGTTGTAAAGAACAGGGCGACCAGCCTGCAGTTCACCGTAAATGAGTTCGTCCCATGTGGCAGCCGTATAGTCGCTGCGCGAAATGTTTCTCGTGTTGGTGTCATAGCCGAAATAGGTGCGGAGGGCATTTGCCTCCAAGGAAACGAAGGCACTTGACCCACCTGTCCCATAGTCCATCTCCACAGCTTGTCCGCAGTAGCGCATCAGCCGTGCCACGGCATTCTGCTGGGTAGTGTTCTCGCTGCCACGGTAGACGTCAAGCATATTTGCCCAGTCAAATTTCACCGAGGGGAGCGCGGCAAGGTCGCCGATGGTGGTGTTGGATGTATATTTGGGAATGGAGGCGGAGAACGACTGGGGCCATTGGTGATAGCGCATAATCTGCGCCATGGCGGTGGCAACGCACCCTGTCTTGCAATATATGTTGCTGATTTTGGGACATAGCTTGTTGTAGGCATCCCCGTTCTGGTCAATGACTCCCTGGTCCCAGCGGCTTTTTATCATTTGTCTGATGGCGGGATGGGTGGGGACCCGCAGGGGGGAAGCCTTCAGACGCCCTTCTTGCAAATCTTTGATTTGCTTGGTATAGACGCTCAGCCAGGCTTTCATGTTGTCGGGGATGTTGTCCTCATCAAAGGCTCCTTCGTCGGCATAGCCTAAAATAGCCTCCGTGCGCTCATCACCTGAGATGATGACGTATCCCTGTTGGCCATCAGTGTTGAACACATAGTAGGGCGCGGTGGCTTGCTCTTTTTCATGGCGCATCATCTTGCGGCTCATGCCGATGGGTTGTCTGCCCCTTTCCGTCATAAACTCAATGGCTTTCTGCCGTGCCTTGTCGGCAGTCACTTTCTGAGCCATGCACAGCACCACGGCAGCCATGCACAGCAAGGTCATCATGATTCTTTTCATCATATCAAAAGGATTTGAATGACAAAGATAACACAAAAAGATGAATTTTTAATTTTCTATCGTCAATTTTCAATTGAAAAACACATAGAGACCCACCATCACTACAGCGAGGAGCAGCCATAGGATGGCCGTTGTGCGCCTGACGGGTTCGCGGATGGGTGCAGGTATATCATGCTCCTCATCTTGTTTGCCGCAGAGGGAGACGATGACCATCAGCGTTGCGAGGATGACGAACAGCCAGAACGACAGCAGCATGAAGTGAGGCCAGGGGAACGACAGCCACTGGGGAGGCCACAGATAGAGGATGCCGACAATGAGGCAGAAGGCGGTTCCTGCTGTGAGTGCGATGTTTGCCGCCTGTGTTGTGGTTCGCCGCCAGAACACACCGAGAAGGAAGACGGCGGTCATAGGAGGTGCGATGAAACTCAACACAGACTGGAAGATGTTGAATAGGTTGAGCCCCTTGATGCTGTCGATGGCTACGGTGAGGACGATGGCGATGACAGCCCCCACCAGCGTCACCACACGCCCCACATGGTTGATGTGCTGCTGAGTGGCGTCGGGACGGAACTTCTTCACATAGATGTCCATGGTGAACACGGTGCTCAGAGCATTGAGTGCCGACCCGATGGTGGACACCAGACAGGCGGTCAACACGGCAAACACCAATCCCACCATCCCTACGGGGAAGAGATTCTCCACCATGGTGAGGTATGCTTCATCGGGATTCTCCAATGTGGGGTAGAGGGCGAAGCAGATGACACCGGGCAGGATATAGAGGGGCACGTCGAGGATTTTCAGCCATCCCGTGAAATTGGTGCCTTTCTGTCCTTCGTTGAGGCTGCGCGCTGCCAGCACGGGCTGCACCATCGACTGGTCGGTGCACCAGAACCACACACCCATGATGGGGTAGCCCAAGATGATAGGCAGCCAGGGGAATGCCTCGTCGCTGTTGGGCTTGAACAGCACCCAGTAGTCGGAGGGAACCTTTGACACAAGTGCTCCGATGCCGCCCACATGGTTGAGACCGACGATGGTGAGCGTGGCAGAGACGATGATGAGCAGCAGCATCTGATAGACGTTGGTATACGCCACTGCCTTCAGTCCGCCCAGCATGGTGAAGAAGGCGGAAATAAGCAACAGGGTGAGTGCGGAGAGCCACATTGGAATGTCGAACACTTGCCGGATGAGGATGCCTCCTGCAAAGAGGGTGAGTGCCAGCCATGAGATGATGATGGTGACGATGGTGTACCAGGCGAGGATGTTGCGGGTGGACTGCCCGAAACGCAGTCCCATGAACTCAGGCAACGTATTGATGTTGGCACCTAAGTAGCGGGGGGCGAAGACAAAGGCGAGCAGTGCGATGAAGATGAAGGCATACCAGGCGTAGTTGCCCGATACGATACCGGTGGTGAAACCTGCGCTGGCACTGGCGATGAGCATCGACGGTCCGACATTGGTGCCCCACATCGAGAATCCGATGTGATACCAACGAAGTGAGCGCTCGGCGAGGAAGAGGCTGCTCTCTTTCTTGCGCTGCATGCTTGCCCAGATACCGATGGCAAGCAGGATGATGAAATAGGTGGCCAGGATCATCCAGTCGAGGCCTTGCATGTAGTGTGTGTTCATAATTCGTAACCTTGATAGTCGCGTGAAATCTCCCACCATACACTTGCCGAGAGGTCCATCTCATCGGTGCTGTCCACATCGTGGGGGTATATTTTAATCATGGCACCTGGGCGCACGAAGACAGGCATGCGCTCAAGTGGTGTCTCCATATCGTAATACCAGCGGCCACCTTCCATGCGCTCACCCGTGAAAAAATCGACCCATATTCCCTCGGGCAGGTAGATATCGCGGCGGTTGTTGCCGCTCATCACCGGACAGACGAGGAAATCGTGTCCGAAGTAGTATTCGTCGTCGATATGCCAGCACTGGCGGTCGTGGGGATGCCGCAGCAGCAGGGCTTGGACCAGTGGCATGCCGCTCTTGCATGCCTTCTCGCTCTGGTCGATGATATAGGGTATCAGCCGGTAGCGTAGCCGCCACCACTTCTTCACGAGGGGAGCGATGGCGGGATAATGCCAGGGCTCGCGTTTGCAGGTGCCGTGGTAGCGCATGTGGGAGGTGAAGACACCAAATTGCGTCCACCTTATATATATATTAGTGTCGAGGGGCGA
>Ga0247611_10010137_pt1 | contig 11130 bp, 10 predicted proteins | sample 177DNAGHGhighgp2_FD_192422 | JGI IMG/M metagenome (GOLD analysis project Ga0247611, IMG submission 192422) | Sheep rumen microbial communities from Palmerston North, Manawatu-Wanganui, New Zealand - 1770 DNA GHGhigh gp2 | ecosystem: Host-associated > Mammals > Digestive system > Stomach > Rumen... | reverse complement strand
ATATGGACCTACGCCAGTTGCCGCCGCTCCGCGATGCTGCGCGCATGGCAGAGTTTGAGGCCCTGCGCCAAGAACTCAACGCCCTGCCTGTGATAGACTATGAGCGTGTCAACCGTGCCAAGGAAGACTACCTGCGCCAGCTCTTCGCTCAGGAGAGGGCGGCAGTGTTGGGCAGTGAGGACTTCAAGACATGGTTTGAGGAGGAGCAGCAGTGGCTTGTGCCTTATGCCATGTATAGCGTGATGCGTGATGAGTACCATACCGCCGACTTCTCCCGCTGGCCTGACCATAATACATGGAACGAGGCAGACCGCGCGGCGCTTCTTAACCCGCGCACCAAGATATACAAGCAGGCGGCATATTACTATTTCGTACAGTATCTGCTCGCCAGCCAGATGCGTGCGGCGCATGAGTATGCACGCCGTAAGTGCGTCATACTGAAGGGCGACATACCTATCGGCGTGCATCCCCACAGCTGTGATGTGTGGCAGGAACCGCAATACTTCAACCGCCGCTACCAGACGGGAGCACCGCCAGATGACTTCTCTATCAACGGACAGAACTGGGGCTTCCCTACATATAACTGGGATGCCATGCTCAAGGACGGCTGCCAGTGGTGGGTGCGACGCTTCCAGAACATGCACAAGTATTTCGATGCCTACCGCATAGACCACGTGCTGGGATTCTTCCGTATCTGGGAGATACCTGGTCATGCCGTGCACGGACTGTTAGGACAGTTCCAGCCGGCTCTCGGTCTTACTGCAGCAGAGATAACCACCTATGGACTGCCTTTCAACAAGGAAGTGTTTACAGAGCCTTATATCATAAAGGAGGTAATAGAGGATATCTTCCATGAGCGTGCGGCGGAGGTCAGGGACAAATACCTTGTCCCGCTCACTGACGGACGTTACAAGATGCGCCCGGAGTATGACACCCAGCGTAAGGTGGAGGCGGCAGTCAGAAACGATGACACACTGCGTGACGGGCTCTATACGCTGCTCAGCGACGTGCTCTTCCTGCCCGACCATAAGAACCCCACGCTGTATCATCCGCGCATAGCTGCGCAACACTCATACATCTTCAAGATACTGCTCACGCCTGAGCAACAGAGTGTGTTCAACCGTCTCTATGACGACTATTTCTACCAGCGCAACACCCTCTACTGGCAGCGTGAGGCAATGAAGAAACTGCCCGTGCTCGTTGAGGCAACGCGTATGCTTGTGTGTGCCGAGGACCTCGGTATGATACCTCCGTGTGTTCCCCAGGTGATGAGCGACCTGCGTATCCTCTCGCTTGAGGTGCAGTCCATGCCTAAGGAGTATGGTGTGGAGTTCGGTCGTCCTGAGCGTTACCCTTACCGTTCCGTCTGCACCCTCGACAGTCATGACATGGCACCGCTGCGTATGTGGTGGGATGAGGATGAGGACCGTGCCCAGAGATATTACTCACAGGTACTCGGCAGGCGTGACGAGGCACCCCATCCGTTGCCTTGCTGGCTGGCACGCGATATTATGAGCCGTAATCTCCTGGCGGAGTCAATGCTCTGTGTACTCTCACTGCAAGACTGGCTCGCCATCAGCGAGGATCTGCGTCACCCTGACCCACAGGCGGAACGCATCAACATCCCTGCTAATCCGCATCACTATTGGCGCTACCGTATGCACCTCAACATTGAGGATATGCTTGCCAACCAACGCTTCTGTGATGACGTGGCGGAGATGATACGTCAGGCTGGCAGATGATTTGTGTCAGAAAAGGTACTGTTCCTTCAGTTCTATAACTCCAGCCTTTTCCAAAATTGGAAAAACGTGCTTGGCTAATATGCGGTCTGACTTCCTTTCCTCAGAATAGTATTCTGTATGCAGGTCGTCGTGACCGTATATTAGTTTCTCCATCAGCACATCGTCAATCAGATGAGCCTCGGTATATTTCTTTCCATTGCTACTGTCAGAGATCAGATAGCATACCCTGTGGCGTATCTGGTTGCTGTTATAGGTGAAGTGGCTACCTGTACCGGCAAGCATTTGTGAAGATGTCTGCCACAGTTGCGCTTCTTTTCCTATCACTTCGTTTACGAAGATAACGCCGTTGTCATTGCTACGCCAAGCCCTTGCGTAGCCGTTCTTGAATTGCACCTTCTTACGTATCAGTTTACGGCAATTCACGTATAGCTCGTTATCCTTCTTTATGGCGAAGGCGTTCTTCTTCAGCACCTTGTCGATAGAGTCATTCCCCGTTGTCAGTCTGTAGTCATTACTGCCTAACCATAACTTCCGTCCCTGTCCGTTTTGAAGGCAGTATAACGTGTCTAAAGGCTCATACCTGTCGGCTATAAGGTCCTCATAGCTTTTATAGTAGCCGCATTTGGCATTTATGCTTATTGTCGTAAGCAGCAGAAGAGCATACACAATCAGATGCATATTTCTTCTTGTAGAAAGAATGTTGTTAACATTGAACATTGCATACAAATTTTTTACTGTGCAAAATTATAAATAAAATTTGAAAAACCGATATCCTTCCTGTGGTTTTTTCTGAGCAGACAGCTTAACCGCAGTCAACACTCTGTCTTTTATGCTATGTGTGTTCAGATCAATGAGCACGGCACGCGTTGACGCTTGCAAGAATCTTTTCCGAGAAATTCACTCTCAATACTTGGTAGTCCATGTCTGAGGATTATAGGATTTAAGGATAAAGTCTGTATCAAGGCGCAGACAGGCGCAAAAAACCTAAAATCCGCTTTCTATGTCCAGGGATGGCAAGGTGGTCTCTGGCTTGCTGATGCTTGCCGCTGACTCCGTACCGTTCCGTGCCACGGTGTCTGCCGACGGCAGGTTGTCGTTCTCTGACGGTGGCGTGGAGCTTAACGAGCGTTACACCGTGGGCAGCAAGGTGCCGTACAGGATGGACTCTGCGGAACTTGACGTATGGCAGGACAGGATTGCGGGAAGGCTGTCGCTATACTCGCTGAAGCTCATGGAGCCTGAGAGGCCGATGTATATTGAGCTGCAGAAGAGACCCACCCCAGCCCTCCCTGCGAGGGAGGGAGACGATGCTGACCGATACACTCGTGTCGTGGCTTCGCCTAATCCGTTCTCTTCGCAATTCGACGTGTCGTTTGAACTTGCGGAGGACTGCGCGGCCAAGCTGAGGTTGTATGATGTCTATGGTAAGCTTGCTTACACTCAGGACCTCGGTAGAATAGAGGAAGGCAGGCATACTGAGACAATCATGCCTAACGTCCTTGATGGCACATATGTGCTTAACGTGACGGTCGGAAGCCGTGTCCTTCGCACAATAATTGTTAAAAAAGGAGGTGCGAGATGAACAGGATTTTGTCAATTACAATTCTTTTGCTAACTTTGCTGACAGCTGCGGAGATGAGGGCGCAGGACATGATTAACGAGACGGGTTACAAGTGCAACGACGGCGGGCTTGAATATATCAGTCCAATACCGTGTGATTTCATGGCTGCCTGCGAGGAGAAATGCAGTAGTTGCCAGGGGTTCTTTGACTGCGATGAGATTGAGGAGCATGAGAAGGGATGCTATTACGAGTGTCCACGTTGTAATCAGCGAATGACCATTATGGAGATGCTGTCGCATTACTGCGAGCCAAAAGGACTTGATCCAGATTTCGATGACCCGGATTTTCCGGATGACAATGATGACGACAGAAATCCACCTAACCAAGATAGGGTTGTATGCGCTTTGTGTGGAGCCGTTATGACTTATATGGAATCATTGACGCATAATTGCAGAAGATTAAATGTTAATGGTAACTATAATAGTTCACTATGGTATATATTGCAACCCGTAATTGGTAGTGGAAGAAGCAGTAGTAGCAACAACAACAACGAATCGGAGTTTGAACCTACGGAAGAACAACCATTACACGCAGCCCAACAGAGTGGCGAAAAAACTGATTCCATCGGATACCATAGATGTCCGTGTTTGATTACCGCAAATGCCAAGTTCTATCTAAACGATATAGACAACGACCCTAAATGGGACGAGTTGAATAAACTCTATGACGGACTCACAGAAGGACTGAAACGCCATCTTGCATTCCCTGAAACCATTCAACAAGGAAATAACGGAACATGTGCAGCTGCACTTATTCAGAAATATCTGGCAGAGAATTATCCTGATAAATATAAGGAATGTGTGTATGAACTTGCGAAAAATGGAAAATACGAACCTTGGGGGTTAGAAATACCATTAGAAAGTAATCTAAACGCTATATCAGATTACGAACTTAGGATAGAAACAGGAGATGCTAACAAATATAATCAAGGCATAAATTTTACAGCTGATGATGCTCTTATGCAAACCGCTATACAAAATTGGGTAGATGTTAATAATTTGTTTCGAAGGATGCATAATAAAATAACAGGTAATGCATATAGCGTAATTGATGACGATGGTAATATAGGAGGAATGACTGCGGATGAAAGGAGTTCTTTTCTCTTTAATGTTTCACCACACAGCATTGTTAATAATTCAGGAAAAACTTCCTATAATGAATTAACACAGAAACTCGAGACATATTCCCCTGATGATTATACAATAATGGCTGGAGTCAATATGCAATACGATGATAATGGTTGTTACTTTGGTGACTCACTTTCCAATCATGCACTTGAGATAAATGGTATTGAAGATGGTCATATAAATTTTTGGAGCTATGGAAAAGACGGAACAACAGTTAAAAAAGATGAAATAATAAAAAACCTCATAATAATGAAGAAAACAGACTATGCAAAAGAAGAAAAAAAAGATAGGAAATCACTTGTATGCAATTGCCCTAATTGTACTAACAATGGTTGTAGTAAGTGCATGTAAAAACAAACCATCAAAACCATCACGTCCTTACTTTTCTGAACAATTCTATACGTATTACAAAAATTTCTATATTGAAGGAACAAATATGTCACGTATACACATAGAAGGTGCGCCATATAACAAATATGATCTATACCTTCTAGAAGTTCGAATAACTGGATGTAACGAAGAAGTAAAGAGACGTCATGGTGACTGGGAAGGAGGGAAAGAATATCCATTTTGCTATGGTACTATTGATCCAGTCAAAGATATCGTATTCAAAACATCAAAGAATAAAATAATTTCCCCAAATTCTTTGAACCTAACGCATAAATTTATATTAATTAAAAATAAAGATGGATACAAAGGTGTATGTTATGAAAATGATTTTGATTGTCTACCATCAGAAATGTCCAACCCTGTTAGAGCCGTTAGTGGTTTTCCGGAACAACTATTTCTTAAATCTGGGAGTCGTGAAAAAGATACTTTAAATTATCTTATAACTTTTTACAAAGGCCAACAACTTCCTGATAGCATTATCATTAATTGTACGACATCTGTTATTAAATCAAAAATTAATAATACAAACGATAACTCTGATTATATTGTAAAGCATTAACAAAGTACCCCTCAAGATTATGGATATTATAAAAAAATATATAATTATGTTGCTTATGTTTTTCACGCAACAAATTGCACAAGCACAAAACTCTGCAAATGACACGACATATCATAGTGAAAAACTGTTGGGAAAAAAGTGGGAGATGACAAAAATAGTTAATGGGGAAAATGTGTGTTTTTCATTAACATTTGACAAAGACTCTGTCACTAATGTTATTGTCATAGACAATGAAACAACCATTCTACGCTATGCATATTACCTTTCTGATGGATTTGAAGACGAATTTGACACATCATCTATAGGAAAACCATCAAAGGGAAAGTGGTTGAATTTTTGCAGGTTATACAAAGTTAACGAGATGACAAAAACAGACAGAGCTAACATGAAAATATTCTCACTGACAGATAGTGTGTTTTCTTATGGACAGTCACCATCTTATCCAATGGTTCTTACTGCCGTCCCCTTAGACAATTAACTCTTTCCCTCTAACCGCACTCCCTGCGGTTGGAGGGAAATTCTAAACCAAAACATTTATCATGCGAAGAATACTTTTCTGGCTAAATAGACCTATAACCTTACGGCAACATTTTTACTACATCTGAAAGCAACTGTCCTATAGAAGAATTGATAATCATAAAGAAAACAGATTATGCTAAAAAAGAAAAGAAAGCTCGAAAAGAACTTAAATGTGAATGTCCTTCTTGTACTAATACTAGCTGTGACGTTTGCATGTAAACGCGTTCCCTCACAGCCTGCAAGTGAGCATACAAATAAAACGCATTCTACGCATAATCACAAGAAGGGTCCACTGCTGTACATTCCATCTTCTAGATATATCTGTATAGAGTATTATCATAATTTTGCGATAGAAAAAGTCAGAATGTCACGCGTTGCCATTGACGGGGTTCCATCCAAAGGATATGCACTTTACATCTTAGAAGCTCGAGTCGTTGGTCGTAATCACGAGACAATAAGACGGGATCCGGAAACACTTGGAGGTATTATACGTCCATTCGGAAATGGATTAGACGATTCTATCAGCAGTATAGTTTTTTCTAACAAAAATAAAATAATTCATCCTAAGCCTCTGCGTTGGAGTGATAAAGGAGAAAGAATACATTGCAATATATATCTGAAGAGAATAAGCAAAGAATGGTATTGGGATATTAGCGTCTTCTACAATGGTGATTATTCTCATTTGCCGTTGGATATAAAAAAGCCTTTTAAATACACCATTATCGATGAGAGTGAAATACGGAACAGCAAGGATTCACTTTATTATCTGGTAACATTTGACAAGAGACGACCTCTACCTGATAGTGTAACTATTACATTTGCGAAAAAGAAAATGAAGATTGCAGTGGAGAATTCTACTTTTCTCAAGTACAGACTAAAATATCACTCTGAATTTGAAGAACCAAAAGAAGTGGTTTATAAAAGACACATGGAGGCTTTGGCTAAAAAAAGAAAAAAATATGAATAAGAAAATATTGAAAAAAGCATTATGCTTAATATTGGTTATGTCTAGCATTACGACATGGGCACAAGACTCTAACAAAGACATATTTTATCGTAATGACTTATTAGGTAAGAAATGGGTTATGTACAAAAATGGCAATGAAAAAGATCCTTCTTTCTCATTTGTTTTTGACACTGATTCCGTCACAACTACTTTCTTTTTGAATAACCAAACAAAAATCGTTCGATATGCCTACTATCTTTCTGACGAATTTCCATTGTCTTTTGAAGATTCATTAGTTGGAAATTCCACAAACGGATGCTGGTTAATATTAAACAGAAATGATATTGTTAATGGAATAAAGCAACGCGATGGAGGAGAAATGAGAATATTCACATTGAACGAACATGAGTTTTCCATTGGTAAATCCCCGGAATATCAAATGATACTTATAGCGGAACCATTGGAGTAAATAATGAAATTGTGACATATTCCCTCCAACCGCCCTCCCTGCGGTTGGAGGGAAATTAAAACCAAACATTATCATGCGAAGAATACTTTTCTGGCTAAATAGACCTATAACCTTACGGCAACATTTTTACTACATCTGAAAGCAACTGTCCTATAGAAGAATTGATAATCATAAAGAAAACAGACCATGCGAAAAAAGAAAAGCAAGAGAAGAAATCACTTACATGCAATTGTCCTAATTGTACTCGTGGTGGCTGTAGCAAGTGCGTGCAAAAGTGATTACTATTATTATACCAGATATTATAAAGTAGAGAAGGTGTTTATGACACGGATACAGATAAATGACTTTCCCGTAAAGAATGTAGAACTATACCTTACTGAGTCTGCCTTTTCTGATTGTCCACCTGAGACTATAAAACATGACGGTAAATGCCATGCTATCAGACCATATGCTGGAGGCTCTATTGATAAAGCAGAAAAAGTGATATTGACAAATAAAGGGAAAGAAGTTTATACTGTACCTCTACGTCACAAGGAATTTAATGACACATTAGATGTACTTATGCATCTATCCGAGGATAACACAAAAAAAATATATGAATATGTTAGATTTAATAATACACTTACTTTGTCGGAGTCTATAACAGGTGGAGGAGGAGAACTTTACCAATGCAGACAAGACACCTCTCTTACATCTTTCTGCTACCTACTCTGCTTTGACAAGAAGAAAACGCTACCAGAGAGCGGAATAGTAAAATTCAAGGACAGAGAGATAAAAATAGAGATAGACAACAATACTAAGAAATTTCATTTAATCGGTCCAATATGGCAACCACATTATTAAGAAATAAAATTATGAATTTGCGAACAATATTTGTCACATGCCTGCTTGGCATTTTCTCGTGTCTGAACATAAGTGCACAGACAAACATCTTTACAAAAGAGCAATTAATGGGAAATAAATGGACAAAGAGAGTAACTATGGATTCAAGCCGTGAAGGAGCAATAAGAAAACATGGAAATGTTTCTGTCGGCTCAAAGAAACTTCAGGTAACAACGGGAATGAATATAACTATGAGCCTGGTTTTCGACAAAGATTCAATGACTTTAACAACTATATTCAATAATGACACTATTGTATGTCGTTATGCATATTACCTGTCAGATTCCCATGAGATGTACTTTGACTCTTCACAAGTAGGCAAATCAAGTAAAGGTAATTGGTTACACACCCAAGGTGACATTATAATGAATGGTAGAAAAAAAACAGACGAAGACCATCAGCAGATTTTAACACTAACAGATGAATCTTTAGTTTTAGGTTCTCGTAGTGGCAATGCAGAAATAGAGCTTACTGCCGAACCCTTAGAGTAATAATACTTTTTCCCTCCAACCACAATATTGCGGTTGGAGGGAAAATCAAAACCAAACATCATGCGAAAAATACTTTTACTCGCTGTCATTACATTGACGGCGATATCATCTTTGTGCGCACAAAACAACAAACTGGCAGAGCTAAGGCGTACGCTTACGGAGCATTATGCCAACGATGCTGAGAAACAACGTGCGGTGGCTTGGCTCTTAGATAATATGCAGTATCACGGCACGGTACGCAGTGCCTTGCAGGACGAGTATTACAATAAACTGACACGCATTGCGCACAGCACCGTATATCCTGAGTGCGAGCCGCTGATATACGGCCTTGCAGACAGTGTGTATGCTGTGCCTGACAAGGGCTTTAAGCGAATGGCGGATGCTGACGCGGTGACGGCGGAGTATCTTATCTCTAACATTGACCAGGCTTTCGTCAGGTGGAGGGAGGGTAACTTTGCAAGGCATCTGTCATTCTCCGAGTTCTGCGAGTGGCTGCTGCCCTACCGCCTTACTAACGAGAACCTGTGTGAGTGGAGGGAGAGACTCTATAAGGAGTATAAGCGCGGCATCGAGTCTTTGCGACAGATTGCGGACAAGAACCGCTCTGCATACTGGGCGGCGGCGCAGGTGAACGACTTATTGAAACAGGACAGAATTTTCATTCATCTTATTCCGCATCTTGGCGGTGTGAACCTTCCGGCTCCTGTGTTGGCGAGCCTGCGCATGGGTGAGTGTGATGACTATGCCTTCAAGGCGGCTTACACCATGAGGGCGTGCGGAATACCCGTCTGCGTGGACTTTACTCCGCAGTGGCCTACGCGTCCGCATGGGCATCACTGGAACGTGGTGCTGAACAACAACGGCAGGACTGTACCCTTCATGGGTTCGGAGAGTAACCCCGGATATCCTTGCAAGAGCGACTATGTGTATGGCAAGGTGTATCGCTATACGTACGAATATCAGAAGGAAAGCTTGTTTGAGCATAACAAGAAGATTGGCGAGCCGACACCCTCTGTACTGACAAATCCTTTTATCAAGGATGTGACAAATGAATATACCAAGGGTGTGGACGTGAGCGTGAGTATCAACACCGGCAAGCACTTTGCCTACCTTGCGGCCTTCAACAACCAAGGGTGGACACCGATAGCGTGGGCAGGAGACCCACCCCAGCCCTCAATTGTCTTTTCACCCCCTTCACTTCGTTTCTCCCCCGTTTCGCGGGGGAGGGCAACCCTGTCAGGGAGGGAGCGCCTTCCGGATGGTTCTGCCATACTTAGCAAAGGGCAGGGAGGGGATAAGAAGCAATACACATTCATGAATGTGGGCAGGGGAGCTGTCTATCTGCCTGTGACATGGGAGAATGACAGGGCTGTGGCGGCAGACTATCCTATATTAATAAAGGAGAACGGCGAGCAAAAGTATATCAAGTCTGACAAGAGCAAGACCTTCTCCTTGACTCTTACGAGAAAATATCCTAAGTATGCCGTGACGCACGTTTACAGCAAGCGCATGGTGGGAGGAAAGTTTCATACCTCAAATACCGCAGACTTCGCTGAGAACACGAAGATTGGCGAGATAAAGCGTAACCCGGAGATGGAGTATGACAGTATAGACACAGACCCTAAGGGCAGGGCATACCGCTACTTGCGTTACACAGCCCCAAGGCGCAGCCACTGCAACGTGGCAGAGGTGGAGTTTTACGATGCTGACGGCAAGAGACTGTTGCCAAAGACTGTTATCACCGACGGCAACGAGGACGCAGGTTTCAAGGCAGAAAACGTCATTGACGGTGATGCGCTGACTTATTATCAGACGAAGAAGTCGGATGACTGCACCCTGACCTTTGACTTCGGTTCTCCCGTCGCGGTAGCAAAAATAAGGTATCTGCCGAGGAACGACGACAACCACGTCACCGCAGGTCACCGCTATCGTCTGGACTATTACGACAAGGACGGTGCGCACCCAGTGGGTGAACAAGTAGCCACCACGGACAGCGTGACATTCACTGGTGTTCCCTCAAACGCACTCTACATCCTCCATGACCTGACGAAGGGCAGGGAGGAACGTATCTTCACTCTTGAGAACGGAGAGATAAGGTGGTGGTGAAGCCCACAGATTACAGGGATTACATTGATTATCTTTTCAACAACGGATTACACCGATTACACTCTAACTTTGCGGAGGATTGCGACGAAGTCGCATAAAAACAAAAAAAAATAATAAAAATAACAGACAACTCAAGACAGTTTCTTACCTTTGTTGTATGAAGGAAGAATCGGTCTGTCGAGGAGGTAAACCAGGAATTACACAAGCGCTGAGGCTACAATTCGTTTAGGACCTCCCCGACATAGTTGCAGAGACCAGATAGAAAGTTATCGGCCTGG
>Ga0247611_10010136_pt1 | contig 11133 bp, 11 predicted proteins | sample 177DNAGHGhighgp2_FD_192422 | JGI IMG/M metagenome (GOLD analysis project Ga0247611, IMG submission 192422) | Sheep rumen microbial communities from Palmerston North, Manawatu-Wanganui, New Zealand - 1770 DNA GHGhigh gp2 | ecosystem: Host-associated > Mammals > Digestive system > Stomach > Rumen... | reverse complement strand
GCACATAATTTATATACTGTTTCTTCATTATTATCTTTAATAATTCTTAAATAATTATTAACATTATCTCTTGTATATAAATCTACTGTTTCATTATTAAATTCAATATTTTCATGAACCATATTCCATAATATTGAAAATAATTCATCATATCCTGCAGAATTATCTATAATATAATCATAATATTCTTCATAATCATCAAGTTCATGTTCAGCGATATTATCAAGTTGTTGTATACTGTCACGAGTTATAGACATTGTTATACCGTTATTTTCCCTGATAAAATCAATTTCATGAGTAAATCTGTTATCAGTAACTATAACATATTTAAGATTATGATTTTTAAACCTTTCTTCTTTAATTTTATTACGAACTATATTAACAAATGTTTTTTGATTAACGTCTGATTGTAATACATAAGTCCCGACATATACTAATATTTCCCGTAAGGACATCCAATATTTAGTATCATCATTTTTATCTAATGAATAATAATATTCTTCTGCTGTTATAATATGATCATCAGGTTTAATTTCTGTATATTGAAAATTATCATTAATACATATCCATGCTGTTGATTTATTCTGATACCAACGTTGTCTTGGTATACCGAACATTTGTGCACATATATCTTTTAATTGATCTGCATAAGCTATACATAAAACTGATGTGTTTTGGGGATCTAAATCATTATAAGTTGCCGATATTGTAGGGTTTGTATATATTGAATAATAATATTCCTTACATTCTTCTAATGAATTCCAATCTTGACTTAATATAGTTTTCAACATTTTTGCTACTGTATCTTTACCCGCTCCGGCATATCCGTTTAAACCTATATATAAAACATTATTAGTCATTTAAAATAAAATATATTTATATATAAAATAGAAATTTAAATATATATAATTCAATATAAATTAAGATATTTCATCACCACTGCGAGTATAATGTAATGGGTCATAAGTACCTGCCATAAACATAACTCCTTGAATACTGTTTTGCATATGCGTACTACCCCAATCATCATCATTAAATTCTTCTGATTTAGGAAATTGTTGTGCGACTGCTTTACCTATATCAACAGATAAATTTTCAGGATTTAATTTTTCAATAATACTCATAGCTTTTTGTTTATCTTTCATTTTATGCCATGGTTCAGGTAATTTAATTTCACCGGTCTGATAAGATATATCTATTTTATCAAGAATAGCCGCATAATCTTTTGTCATTTGATCAATATTACCTACTGCTGTATCTATATCTACTTCTTCTTGAACCATTTTAATAATTCTACCCTTTTTATCTTTGATAGGAACCCAAGTCTTTATTTTACCGCCGCCACCAAATTTATGATAACGATTTCCAGATTGTCTCATTTTAGGTTGATATATAGAACCCATACCTTGTGTATAATAACGTCCTATTTCGGTTGCATCACGAGAACGACCCGGTTTTAATGTACAAGATACTTTAATTTCAGTAGGGAAATCATCAATACCGAGCGGACCAGAATGTGTTACTGAAGAACTTGTCATAATAAGATTTCCAATACACATAATAGGATTAAACGGATTACCTACTGTTAAATGCCAGAATCCGCAGTTTTCACCAGATAATAATGAATCCATAGCATACATAGCTGGACGTCCAAGCGCATTTTTTAATGTACCTTTAAGACCTTCTGAAAATCCAGTTGCTTCATTAAGTTTAGTAAGTCCTTCGGCAAATCCTTTCATTACACCATTTAACCCGCCTTCTTTAGCTGAATTCCATAGTTTGGTAGCCGCTTCTTTTGCTGTTGACCAAGCAGAACTGATAACATTTTGTATAGATCCAAGAATTTCTGAAAAATCAATACTACCGTTTGCTAATGCTGATACAATACCGCCTATTTTTGTCCAGGCATTATCAATCATATCATTTGCTTTTTTCCATCCTTCTTTATTTTGCGGTGAACCTATAAATCTTCTTGAACCACCCCAGAATCTACCACGTTGATATGTTACTTCAAGAATATTACCTATTAAGTCTAGCATAGCAGATTTAGGATTAATATTTTCATATGCACGTAATGTATATGAAAAATTAAGTGTAAATTCTTGAGATAATGTTAATCTACCTTCATATAAGTGAGTATCTTGAACTGTATTTGGCGGGGTATATATTTTATTATTATTTGCAGACATACGAAGAACATCATTATTATCTGAACCCCCACCAGTAGGCATACCCATTTTTGATGCTATACTTGCGAATATATTATTAGAACCAAAATTCCAGTTTGCTGCCGTATTATTATATGCCGGATTGACAGAGTTTAATGCCATACCCAATATACCGCGGGATTCTGAATTATCCTCTTTAGAATCAATTTCCTGTATTTTTGAATTTAATTCTTTCCAAGACATCTTCATTTCATAATGACAAATATCTTCAAGTTTATTATCATCTGTATCAAACCAACTTACTAATCTGCCGGTATCATGAGTTGTCTGCATACCGTATTTTTCAGCGGCGCCACGTGTAGAAGCAAATTTATAAATATGATCACCAACTGGATGAGCAAATCTTCGTAATGTTATTAATCTGTTATTAGGAACTTTACCAAGATATTTACAATACATAAAATCAACAAGTCTATATCTTGCATTACCTAATCTACCAGTCGGGTGATTAGAACTAGATAATAAATTTTTAATTGAACAATCTGGAATTTCAGAATGTTCTTTGCCAGATCTTACATCATTTAACAAACTAACATCTGGAGAAAAACCTAAACTGGATATGGCAAATTGCGGATTCATTAATGACGGAGAAGCGGCAGTATTAGTAAACTGCATATAAGATTTAGCATGTTTATTTTTACCTTCTTCTTTAACTTTCCATGAATCTAACATTTGTTTTATTACATTTTGATACATAAATTTATATGTATTCATACCTTGTAATAATCCTAAATCCATTTTAAACGGATCTTCAACTCTGGATAATTTATTACCTGCAGCATCATGTCTCCACGATTTTATTTGTTTTATAGGTATATATCCTTCAAAATTGGTAAAATTATTGTCATTTTCCCATATATATTTAGTAACTTCTGGAGTTAATCGTAAATTTTTAGAATATACACGTTTAAATGCGTCATCGGCATCACGATCAACTTCAGGAGCCGGTTCTTTATCAATTTTTCCTATTTGGTACATTGACATACCGCCCTTTGAAAATGCTCCTGGAAATGAAATCATAATTAATTTTTATTATTATTTATTATTATATAAAAATAAATTTTATTTTATTTATATGGATAATACAGGTATAACAAAAGAGAAGGTACAAGAAATACTTGATCAAAGATATGAAGAATATGTAAAAGCATTACTTCCAGAAGGAACAGAAGAATCGGCATTATCTGCATATTCAAAATATCAAGCAGTAACACATATTATAATATCTGAATTTGATGATATGTTTACAACAGAAGGAGAGTTTAAAGACGGGCTTTCTGATGATCAGTTAAAATGGATATTATGGCATATTCCAGGAGGATTTGCATTAGAAAAACTAAAATCAAACAGTACGGTAGATATTGAAGAGGGTGTTGATGATGATAATGATGACGACAATGACAACGACAATGGTAATGACAATGACAATGACAACGATGACGATATATAAAATATAATTATAAAGAAATGAATCAAATGGTTTGATTGAAGTTATTAAATATTATATAATATATGAAAAATTATGGAGAGCTTTAAAGCTCTCCATTTTTTAATCTGTTATATAATCTTTTATTGATACTTTTATACTTTCTAATGTCAGTCCTCGCTTAGTCGCTTCTTGTTGAATTAAATCTGCTTCATTTGTATATCCTAATTCTTTACAGACATTATAATTCATTTTTAGTTTAGCATCAGAACAATTTGATAGGTTTTGTTTACGAGTACCTTCATGCCATGCTTTCATTTTATCATAAGCGGCTTTCTTTGCTGTCGACGTCATTTTAGTATCTTTACCACGTTCTTTCTTTGGTTCTGGATTTTCTAATGGATTTTCAATTGACTCAGCATCAGGTTCCATATCACCTTGAATATATTCCTGTACTAATGATAAAGAGAATGTCAATACATCATTTTTATCGAAATCCATTGACTTAATAAGTTTCTTATATTCTTCAGCAGCCTCTCTTTTAGCTTGAGATTTATTTTTATTCCAACTCCAATATCCACCGCTTTCTTTTTGAATACGATACCAATTATCTTCAACATATTGTGCTTGTCCAGTATTAGCTTTTTTCCAAGCTTTAGCGACAGTCCTGAATAATGTTTCCATCTTCTTTGACATAAACTTCTTATTGATAGTAATATTATCAGCAAGCTTTAATGTTATATTACTATCTATCAGTTTATGCATTTCTGAAGCTATAGTTACAATGTTTTTTGTCTTAGTATCAATAGCTAATGTAACATGTGACCATTTATCACCATTTTTACCTATCTTCCTATAATCATTAGGAACAACAAATGATCCGGAAATACCTTTTAATGAATCAATATCTTTTGTCTTAAATACCTTTGACAATTTATTAATAAGAATTACTTTAAGTTTTTCAGTAAGTAAATCATCAGCTTTTTTCTGGAGCTCATGTATCTCATCATTAAGTTTATTCCATTCAGGATTTTTTATATCTTTACCGTTTTCATCTTTAATCCAAGTTTCTACTTTATTTCTTTCATTTCTTTTTGCATCTACCTCATCAGATTTTCCAGGATTCCAATATATAATTTGGAATCCATTATTTGCAATCTCAAACGGTATATTTTGTGGTAAACGCATATATCTTGAATCAAAATCAGCTGCCTTTTGGGCTTTTTTTTCTGCTTGTTCACCATTGTATGATTTTGCATTCTTATTACCCTTAGCAGCTATATCTGCAAATTTTTCGCCGTGATCATATTTATTATAATATTTCGCAATATAATCCTCAAGATAATAACCAGCTTTTATATCCGAAACACAACTTGTATTACTTCCTTTTGAGAATATTGCAGAATAACCAGTAACAACAAAATCATCTTTACCATTTGCCTTTTTAATACATACATAATAATTCTGTGATCCCCCAGCAATACGACCAGCATCACCAGTGCTTTCAGAAGTAACAACATCATACACATGGCCTTGTTTATCTTTTATATATCCATTACCAGAGCCATCATAATATGTGAATTCATCATCATATCCGGGATCTGATAAATCATAAATATCACCAGATTTGAAATGAACAGTCTCCTTACGTGCTGTTTGCTTATATTTTTTAATATCAGACGGTTTACCAGATGCTTCAAAAATGCATTTAGATATTGATTTCATATATTATATTATTAATTATTTTCTATATTTTAAATTTTCTTCATTAAATAAAATTTCAATAGGCCATTTATTAAGATTATTTGATTCTGCTGCTTTAAATACTTTAATCATATTTTCAACAGCAGTTTCATCATCAACATCTACCATATCAAATCTGTCAAAATTTATTATATATTTCATATTTTTAATTCTGAAATAATCTAATTTGACATCATCTTTAGTTTTCTTAGCATCAAATTTAGGATCCCATTTAACATATTCTTTAGGTTCAACATCAATATGCTCAAATGTATCATATTCAAAATGTGCGTCAGTAATATTATTATTGTTTTTACCGAACATCTTTTCAGAATAATCTGGAGATGACGGTAAGAAATTCAACCACATATCATCCATATATTGTTGAATATCTGTTTCTTGAAATGTTTCCGGTGCCTGTAATATTATTTCTTCCGGATTAATATCATATGTTACTTCAACATCATTTAATCTATATTGTTCTACTGATTCTTTTATAAATTGTGTTAATGTTTTCATTATATATTATTGTATATTATTACTTTTGTATAACTTTTCATATTATCTAATTCTATAATAGGAAAATTTTCAGTGGTTAAATTAATGATATCTATCTTATTTTTTTCAATAGGTTCATTCCATTTCATCTTCTGAATTTTCTTTAATATTAATTGAATATGTTTCATCATCTTCTTTTTCACGTTCATTCATACATTCATGCATAAGATCATTAATTTCTCCGAACATTTTTTTAATTTTTGGATCTGTTTTAATATAACTGATAATCTTATGAATATAATATGTAATTTGAGAAGGAACTACACCATATTTAGCGGACAATTCCTTATTCTTAAGTTTCTTATATCCGTTAATACCAAAGAATGAATAGAAAATATCCATATTCAATTTACTGAACTTATTCTCGAGTTGTTTCAATGCAGCTTTCCAAAGTTTATCCATATCTTCATTATCCAAATTACTTGAAGAACCTACATCTGGAACGCCGATAAAATCAAAAATAGATTTATTACCATCACCGTCTTTGCCCTTCTTAATGATTTTATCACCAGAAACTGTATAATTTCTTGTATTAGTTCCCTTAGATTGTTTTTCTTTACGTTGTTGTGCTACAGGAATTCTGACTGTATGAGACAGATTCTTTATTTCTTCAAGAATAAGACATCTGATTTGATATGCAAGATATTGGCCGAATGTCTTATTAATATAAGAATCATCATCAGCCTTACCCCTCTTGCCACGCTTGCCGAAATTATTGATAGCATATGTAGTGGCTTCATATGCGACAGATCTTAATTCATCATGACTAAAATTAGATTTACCGTCCCACTGATGAATTATTTTTTCAATAAGTCTGTTATATTTATTTACAATTTCTTCTCTTCCATCAGGAGTATCTAATCGTAAAACTACATAATCAAGAGGAAGTTCTTTGTTTATAATCTTATTAAAATCATTTTTAGACTGAAATACCGGAATTTCTAATACTCGGTCTTTAGAAACAAGTTCATTAATATAATCCCAAAGTACTTTAAGTTTTTCATCTGACGGTTTACCTGCATTATAAAAATCAGCAAGTATATTTTTTGTTTCACTGTCAGTTTCTGTACCGCCTAAATCTTTTACATATGTTTTATTATTTGTTATAAGCCAATTAATGACATTTATCGCTTCATCAGATAATAAATCTTTAACTGTATTTAAATAATTTTTAAGTTGGCTTTCATCAAGAAAACCTACTGAATTCGCTGATTCAATTTTTTTTGTTGTTTTTTTTACAAAAGATGACAGTTGTTTCATATTTTTTTAATATTATTTAATTGAAATTATACTATAATTCTTATTCACTAATATAAATAGAATAAATATTAAAAATTTCAATATTCTTTTTTATTTTTTTACTAAAATTAGTTAAATAAAAATTCTATATTATATAATAATAACTTATTTAAACATGAATTTATTCAAACATACATTTATTTATAAAACATATCAATTTATAAAATCAATATTTATCTATAGAAAAGATAAAAAACTTATTGGTGATACATTATATTCGGATGAGTTTAAATTAGTGTTAAAACGTTATCTGAATCTTAATATTAAGAAAGACTGGTTAGGACGTTTATATGGTGTAATAAATCCCCTTATTGATATTGATGGAAAGTTTAATGTCAATAATATGGTTATAGAATTGGATGATAATAATACAAATAATGACCAGTATGTAAAAACTTGGATTCATAAACAATTAAAACTTATATCTGATTTATTTAAAATTCACCGTTTATATGAATATATTAATATGGATATAACAAAACTTGATAATATAGATAATTATTTGATAGTATTTGATATTGTAGCCAGAAAAGAAATGTCTAATAGTTTTAAAAAATTTATTAAACATTTTATATTTTATGGTATAGTGGCATTAGCGGTATTTCTGTTTATTTTATAAAACAGATTAAATAAATATATTTATTTTAAATTTTTAATTATGATTAATCAAGAAGAAAAAAAGAAACAATTAGAAGAATTTGAAAAATCTCTTGAGGGTAAGACTTTGGAAGAACTTCAGAAAATGGAAGAAGAAGTTGTGACCGAAGCGGATAAAATCGACAAGGAAGTTTCAGAAACAAAATTTGAATTACCTGCAGATAATTATGAATTTGTAGCTCGTGGAATTCGTATGATCCTTGCCAAGAAAACAGTACAATGGCAATTCACATTAGGTATGGTTGCTATGTATGATTTCTGGGATGAAGAAAAGAAACCTGCTGAAGTTCCTTATCCTATGCTTGACGGAACATTACGTGCACTTGGTGAATGTTCGTTTACTGGATATGATGAATGGGCAGCTGTTGTAGCTATCAATAAATATTTTGAAGGTATTCGTGAAGATTATGTTGCAACAACAGAAAAGGTTTATGACGTGGCCGCTAAACATAACGCTATTATGGATGCTATTCAGAAAAATACGCCTATCGAACCGCGAACTACTGAAGAAAAATAATATATAATCAGTATTTAGAGGTAATTTAATTAATGAAATGCCAGATTATGTCGTCTGGCATTTTTATTTTTAAATATGAAAAAGAAACCAGACAGAAAAATCAAGTTAAAACCCAAATCAGATTTGGGTTTAGACAGAAGCCAACCTATATGTTATAATTGCGTGTTCAGACATAAAGATACTGGATATTGTCCTTCATATGATGATTATTATGATTATAATCATAGATGTCCTACACGTAAAATATTCAGGTATGATTTTGATTTACCGTATGAAAATATACACATATAATTCTATATTAAATATGTAAACTTTTAATATATTGTATTATGGGATTTATATATTTTATATTTTTATTATGTATATTCGGATTTATTTGTGTAATATGTTTTATATTCGGAATTATGGGAAAAATATTTGATTCTGATTCTGATTCATCGAGAAGTTCTTGTTCTGTAGGATGTCTTATTTGGATTATATTAATTTTATTTTTAATGGCTTTATGATTAATTTTAAAGACTATAATATTGATCATATTTATTGTATTAATTATTTACCTGATAATCAATTAAATCATATGAAAAATGAATTTGATTTCATTGGTATAGATTATAATGACAATAGAATATTTTCATGGGAATTTGATTTTGATAATAATATACAATATTGGCATTATGATGAAATATTAAAATCATTAAATTTAAGATATGAATATATAAAAAATCAATGCGGATTTTTCGATAATAAGTTATTAAATAAAACAGTTAAATTGTGTTTAAGGAATTATTCGATATTTAAAAAAGCATATGCATTAGGATATAATAAAATAGCTGTATTAGAAGATGATATTAATTTTTTAAAAGACATTAATCTGATTAAAGATATATTAGATAATATAGATTGGAATTGTGATATTATATCATTATGTCCGACATGTGAATTTTCCAGATTTAATACAGAAGATAAAGAACTTAAGAAAATATATGATACTGTATATGAAAATACTGAATATAATCTGATAAGTAAAAATTTAAAACTTTGGGATATATATTCAGCAGGATTTAATGTATATAATAGAAAAGCTATAGAAGCTGCTATATATGTTATGGAAAATTATTCATTATTCAGTATGGATTTATATTATTTTTTTACATTATATTCAGAAGATATAAAAGTATGTACCACTAAATATCCTATATGTGTACAAAATAAAGATTATAATAATATAACAAGATTTGAGACAACTCCTGAAATGTATAGAAATTATAAATTATGATACATTTTATTTTTACAGAACAAGATCCTAGATATTTATTTTTAAAATTTGATAGTCAAGAAGATGAAGTATGGTTAAAAAGCAATAAAAAACATGTGAATTTAATTGATCATATTAATCTTGTTGATCCTATATGTTATCTTGCCAATTATAAAGGCATACCATATACCCAAGATTTTTTATTTGAATATGTACAGCCTACTGGAGAAAAAGTATATTATTGTGCTATAGGACTTTGGCAGGAAATATATAAATTCTTTAAAACAAATAATATATCATTTGACGGATTACTTGATCATCAACAATATTTTAAGCAGAATATAAAACATACATTTGAAGAATTTAAGGAAATAGTAAACAGTTGGAACCTTAAATTTCCTCCACGTGATTATCAATATGAAGCTGCTTATAAAATACTGCAATGGAAACAGTCAGTGAGTGAACTTGCGACTAGAGCAGGAAAGACATTGATAGCATATATGATATTCAGATATGCTTCAGAATATTTAAATACAAAACGAATATTGATGATAGTTCCTTCTGTAGACTTGGTAAAACAAGGATATAATGACTTTAACGAATATGCTGAATATTTTAAGACAGAATGTTTATGGGCAGGCGGTAAACTTGTGGAATCATCAAATCTCACAATAGGAACATTTCAGTCTCTTATTAAATTCTTAGACAGAAAATCAAATAAATATAATCCAAGTTTCTTTAACGGATATGATTTGTTATTTGTTGATGAAACACATAGGGCTACAGCGGCGCAAATGCAGACAATAATAAAGCAACCGTTTATGAAATCTGTCAAAATCGCATTCGGAATGACCGGAACATTACCTAAAGAAAAAACTATCCCTTATTATTGTCTTAAATCATTACTCGGAGCCACTATACAGAAAATACAGCCTAAACAGTTAATGGATGCAGGTTATATTTCTCCGGTAAATATAACACAAGTACGGTTAAATTATAATGATATAGATAAAGCATGTGAAAATTGGATAAAATGTGCTGAATATGCTATAGGGACATTTGATTTTGAACAAGATCCTAAAAATCCGTCTAAAAAGAAAAAGATAGAACTGGAAAATCCTGAATTTCAAATAAAATACAGTAAAAGTATTCCTCATGGTATAGATGTATTAAAATCAAAAATATTTTATGATTATAATCAGACAGGTAAAATAAATAAGGAAGATGATTTATATAAAATAGCAAGAAATACATATATACAGGATGTCAAGAAACTTATCGCGATGTCGACTAATTCAAATGCATTAGTTGTAGAAAGAATGCTCACACATTTTATGGATGAACGTATAAATTATGTATGTGATAATATTATTCTTAAATGTGATAAGAATACATTGATATTAGGACATCATACGACATATCTCCAATATATAACAGAAATAATAAAACA
>Ga0247611_10010135_pt1 | contig 11133 bp, 13 predicted proteins | sample 177DNAGHGhighgp2_FD_192422 | JGI IMG/M metagenome (GOLD analysis project Ga0247611, IMG submission 192422) | Sheep rumen microbial communities from Palmerston North, Manawatu-Wanganui, New Zealand - 1770 DNA GHGhigh gp2 | ecosystem: Host-associated > Mammals > Digestive system > Stomach > Rumen... | reverse complement strand
TACAAGAACAATCTAGATACGTAAGCGTTTGTTCGCAAATTAAGGAAATGAAACTAATATTTCTATAGTCCCTTTAATAGCATGACATCCAATCAGGAGATGTCAGAATTATTGAGCGTCTGCCCTGTATGAAACACTAGTCATTCATAAAATATAAATCTCCATTCTTAAATGCTCTGTTGTACTTGTTAGTTCCACCTAAGAAGTCCTTAGCTTCTTTCCTTGTATGGAACACTATTTGAGTTGGTCTGTGTAATAGCATAATCCTTTATAAAGTCAATAGTTAATAAAGTAGATGAATCTGTAAAATCCGTATTCCCCATTTATGGGGAATACTATAATAGGTAGTGTTCTCCTTTAGGTAGTGTATAGAGTATTACTTTTCCCAGATTGTTCTGGTATCAGTTTTCCCAATTTTTATCATCCAGAAGAAATTGAAGTTGGACGCAGCCTAAAGTGATTATCTTGTATGTGGAGAAAGTTCTACGCCTATATATAAAAGAAAAGGAGCATTTCTGCTCCAGTTTCTTGGCTTACCGCCGCAGTAGTAAGCATATACTATTTTTTATGGACTATTCTATGAAGAACTTGAAGGACTGAGTGTAAACAAATTAAACAATATAACTACAATGCCATGACTTACAAAGAAAAAGTGTTGAGAAAAAGAAAAAATCATCCTTCAAGTTCCTATTGCTAATATAGTAAGGTCTGTCGTAAAAAAGAAGTCATTGGACGAAAAATTATTTATGCATCCCTAAAGTCCGATTTTTCATCTGGACTGCACCAGATAAAAAGAGAAAGAGCATAACAGCCCATTCCCTTTGATTCCTTTAGTTTGAGTTCATCATTAGCAGAATCAATGCTGCATATATAATAAGAGGTACGACCACGCAGATAATCACCGATGCTTTCCAATAATTCCATCCGATTCGTTGGAACTTTAGCAGGAAATCAACTGATATTTTAAAAACTGCATCACACCATTCCTTAAAAAACTTCCGTTTGCTCCAAATAATGTATGTCCATAACAGAATCCATATCGGTGTAGTAATTGGTAGTCCAATGATAAAGTCCAACATGATGCACCATGAGAGAGGTATAATGAGATAGTAAACTATGATGTTTATCTCATTGTATGTCATGTGCAAGGCTTTAGCTATGAGGTTCAGTCCTGCCGCTACTATACCAAATACTCCTAAAATAGTAAGTACGGAGATACTACTTGCTTTCAGCTTCTTCATTCTTTTCAGTTTTTTCAATATCATCTACTCTTTTATAATTCATATCAGATTTATCGAAAATTATACCAGATTTGTCATTATCATCTGGCGCATGCTTACTTTCCGTTTCACGAAAAGCCATCACTGCAAATATTATAAACATTAGTCCCCAACCAATTAGATTGAACCAACCAATAATATCAGAAGTAGAACTCATTGGCAAATACGATTTAAAGGGTTAAACACTTGGTGACGAAAGCCACACATTCCTTTTGCATAAACCCATGCGAGTTTAGCATACGTACGATTGAACATAAGAACAAGATTTAGTGAAACGCATTTGGGAGTTTCCCAATTGTGGGTGCAAAGTTACAACATTTATTTGAAATTCCAAAATTTTACAAAAACCTGAAAATCAATAACTTAACCGTTCGGCATACTTTTTGCTATTTTCGAGTTTGGGAAGAAAAATGCAGTTTATACATGTTTTAAGTCCTGTTTTTAGTCTGGAGTGACCTTTTTAAAAAGGAGTATATAGAATCATTTTTTTACTAGAAAAAGTATCTTCTCATTCATGCTTTATTCCCAATGCTTCCAATTGAGAGTCATCAAGCTTTTGAGGCATAATCTTCATGTACTTGGGAAAATGTGTTATCGCAGAAAGCACTAGTGGAGTCACCCAATACAAACCATTGTGTTTTTTCATGCAGTCCAAGTTTACATAGTACTCTGCTCCGCTGGAATCCGAAGCTTTTCTGCATTGGGCAAAGCAGCCTTCTTCTTGGTCTATATAATATAAGTCATCAGACATCTTGATGATTATTTCAGCATGTACCCCATCATACGAGAATGCCTCACAAAGTGTATCAAGTCCACGTGTTACTTTTAGCTCATCATGAAGATAAGTTCTCATTTGGTCATCAATGTACCAATTGCCATCTTCCTTTATAAATGGAATCCACCAAATACTTTTCTGCCCATAGAAGTCTTGAAAAAAATACCTCGTTTGTTTCCAATTTATATCATCATTATCTGGTTTAGTAATATCCTCAATATGTTCAAACCTTCCAAATACGGGATGCTTCTTATAAACTTCAACTAAATCAGAAGGAACATATAGTTTTGTCCAGTTTGGATATTTGATGCTAAAGGGGTTCCGTTCTTCACTAAGGAGTTCTCGATGTCCATAAATCTTTAGGTTATCTAAGTCTCTAACCTTTATAATCAAGTTCTTTATCGTACAATTCAAGAATGCATCTTCTAACACCTTTAATGTACTTGGGAGAGATACATATGTAAATGACGAACCAAAGAAAGCTGCCTCTTCAATTACTTCTACACCTTCTGGAATAGATAAACAGCACACACGAATACCCTTTAATGAAGCAAAGCCGATCTTTCTCAGAGTACTTGGGAAAGTAACCATTTCAATTTTGTAACAGTAGCTAAAAGCATTCTCTCCCACTTCTTCAACACCTTCTGGAATGATAGTCTCTGTAATGGAAGTATCTGCAACCCCCACTACAATCTTTCCATCCTCACTCAAAACCAAACCATTCTTTTCAATGGTCTTATCATTTTGTTTATCCATATTACCAACGATATTTACTCTTTAACTGTTTAAACACAGGAATGTCGCAGACTGATTCAAACAGTAAGATACAAGCTCTTACTTTGATAGCATTTTGTCCGAATATGTCATATACGGACTTCTCGTTATTGAGTACGGCTTCTGATATTTCTACCAGCCTTTCCCATAATATAGGATTCTCTATATAAGCCTTTGCTTCTTCACGTCTATTTAAAATTTGTTGAGGCAACAACCATATTTAGGACAATTGAAAAGTTGAGTTTACGCATATCTTAATTGTTCATGTGAATTAATATCCACACAGCAACAGTCCCTATAAGAAACCACACAAATGGATTCATGTCTGCTAAATATCCAAACAATGCTCCAATAAGCCCTGCTCCGAGAGAAACGAATATAGCAAGTGATTCACCTTTCATACTTTTTTAACTAATTAATTTTGTCTCCTTTATTAAAAGCCCAAATATTATTTTGAATATTGCACTCATATTCATATCCTGATATTGAAGAATATCTAACAATAGAATGTAATGCATTTGCCATATACATAAGGCCATCATCATAGATGATTATTTCTATTTTTTCTTTTCTGTTAGCATCCTTGATGGTATGTGTTCCATCATAGTTATCTATGTAATGAAAGACTTCTGCCATTACTGTAACTCTATCAACAATCTTTGGCTCTGACTTAGTTTGTTCAGGAGTTGGGGCTTCCATGTTTTCTGTACTTACTTCTTTTCTTTTGCTACTATCACAACTACATAGAATAGCACAAATAATGAATACAATAATCTTTTTCATAATCGCAAGTATTTCTATTATTGAACACCTAATTAACTACAAACTCTGCTCAGTATATCTCAACACTTTCAATAATGTTTCTCTTATCATCACCTCTGGCTGCTTATCATACCAATTTCTTTCTTGTGTGAATTGGGGCGAATGGTATTCCTCACCATTTTCATTTATAAGATTGAATGCAGGTGCCTGTCCGTACCAATTGCCATAGAAATATAGATTGTCTATCTTCCATCCATTAATTACGGGTTCCTCACATGCTTCTTTCATAACCTCTACACAATAGTTATGATTCCCATTATAGCTATATGTAAGCCTATCCTTCATTATGAAATCATATTTGGATAAGTCGCCGAATAGGTCAGCCTCTTCAACAGCGAAGAAGCCACCTATTCTTTTTATGCCAAAGACTTTTCCTTTGTAGTTTGACTTATAATCTTCCATATAAATAAAGATTTCACTACCTGTGGTTCAAAAACTCTTTCCAAAATGAGAACCTGTTAGGTCTATACCAAATCCAACATCTTCAAACCAGATATTATACACCATAGGCTTTAAAAATTTGTGGGAATAGGGAGCAATCTTAATTGTAGCCCTTGCTGTACGTTTTGTTAATCCTTTAGCAACAAAATTTCCCTGCTGCCTAATATGAGTGGCTCGTAAAACTGATAGTTTGCTACTATATTCTGAGGATTCCAAATCACTTTTCATTAATGGCCTTCCAAATTGTTTAAAGCAATCTTTTATAGTTGGATAAACGTCACATACATAATATTCTACTGTCCCTGTATATTCCCACCAAAGGCCTTTCTTTCCATGCTCCTTTACTTCTTTTTTGGTTGGTGGAGTACGATTGTCTATATCAAAACTGAAAAAGTAATTTGATGGATGCTCCCATGGGAGATATAAAACAAAACCATTATAATTTCCTTGCATTTGAGCTGAAAAGCTCTTCCAGTTGCCCCAATATCCGTCATAACAACAACAGAACTTCTTTGACTGAGACATGGAAGTAAGTGTTCCTAAGAACAAGAAAAAAGCAATAGTGTAATGCTTGTAATGTATCATTTATAAACCTCCTATTATTTTATAACATACATTTCGTTTCCTGTATCAAGAAGATAATTGCCCAAGTCCATTAAGTCTAGAATCATACTCTTCTCTGATTCACTCTTAGCATTATTATACATGCTCTGAAGGGACATAATAGGCTTATTACATGGTTTCCATGTCTGGCCGTTTTTTATACCCATACATGTTATATCAACACGTCCATTTCTTCTAGTTTCAACATTTGCACGAATTTGTGTGGATTGATTTGTTCCAAGTTTTATTCCATTTAATAATTGGACTTCCTGAGAAACAACTCTATTAGCTTCTTCAACAGCTCTTTCTTCTTCTGCCCATTTCCTTTCAATATTTTGATATATCTCACTGTTCCTTCTATTTATTTCGTATGGATCAGGAACTCGCCTATCAGGTGTTTGTAATGGTTGATATTTTACTCCATAGTCATTATAGTTAGGTTCTTTGCGAACAGTGACATCCCATTGAACTTGTGAAAACGCTGATATACTCATCATTCCCAAAGATACTAACATAAAGAATTTCTTCATACCAATAACATTTTGTGCTATCAGTTCCCAAGATGAAATAGCGGATTATAGTTTAAGAAGCATGGGACTGCTGAATCTATCTCACTGTGGCTCTGGACTGCCAATCATCAAATAAAGACAGCAGCCCATGCGTGAGATATATTATTGATATAATAATCCCACCATGAGCATACTATCATTACCCTTGATGATTGAAATTGTCCAGATTTCAGTGAAGGATAATATCCATTTGCTCCTGTTGTTATCTGAGTCCTTTATAACATGCTCTGCACACAGAAACACTTGAAACTCGATTCAAAGATAGAGAATATTTTCCACATAACAAGCATTTTTATTTAAAAATCTGCATTTTAGCCTTTATTTTTTAATAATTAGCCTTACATACATACAAAAAAAGAGATAGAGGTTTGCACCCCTATCCCTATTTAAAGATTGAAGTCTTTCTTGATTCGTTGTACTGTGCTTATTCCTTTTCCTGTCAACTGGGCAATAGTACTGATACTGTAGCCTCTCTTTAGATATGAGATAATATCTTTATACTGTTCTTTCTTCTGTTCTAGTGTTTTGACGCTTCCAATCTTACGACCAAGTTTGCCGCCATTCCTTATATATTGGGCACGTCCAGAGTTGAGGCGGTAAATTAGAGTCCCCTGATTCAACCGTTGCATTACCGCTGTACTTAGATTCAAAGTTGCGAAATTTGACTGCACAGACAGGTAACGTTCAGAAAACGTCCTTTCCCTTCGGCTGTCCTTACAAAAGGTGCTCTCAGCCTCCGGATTCCATCGATGTTTGTTTCGACCCGCCCTGCCACTACGTGACTGGCTTGGTCGTTGCAAAGATACATAAAAAATTCAATTCACCATCATCTTTGATGATAAAAATCAAAATGCATTTGATTTTTATCGTTTTTTCGACAAAACCGGCAGAAAAGATGGGAAAAGTTTGGATAACAATAAAAAAGTCACCTTGCAAGGGGGTGACTGTTATTGACTTTGGTCTCCAATGTGGTCGACCAGAAAAGTTGTTGCTTCCAACAGTGGTTGCAAGTCATCGTTAATGACTTCTGATATGATATCTACGTCTATGTCAAAGTAGCCATGGGCAATCCTGTTCCTTAACCCGAACACTTGATGCCAAGGAATTTCAGGACGAAGAGGTTAAAAACCTCCCTCGGTTATTTTGTCTATCTTTCTGAATCCTTCACCTATTGCCATTATTGTCATGCAATTACCCGCAAGGTCCTGTACCCCGCTTGGTGACATAAGCAATTGGTTCATGTCCGTAATGCCCTGATTCCACTTCATCAGGTTTTCGATGGATTCCTTTATCTGGTGAAGAATGTCAAGCACCACCTCACGCTTGTCCAAAGATATCGATTCCATATTTGTTGATTTGGTTCAAGAAAAAGGGGCGCATGTTGTTATGCTTGCGTATCAAGTCCACACTCGTACCAAGTATTGACTCCAGGTAGTCGGCAGCAGCACATAGCGTATAAGCCTTTGCGGGCATGACGACAAAGAGGTCAACGTCGCTGTCACCATGATGTTCGTCCTTGGCAACAGAGCCAAAAAGCCTCATATAGCTGATGCCATAGTTCGTCTTTAGCACATCAGCATGACTTTTAAGTATGTCTATGTATTCTTGTCTTGTCCTAAGCATCATAAATTCTTTATAAGCTATTGCATCATTGAAACCGGATTTCACCCGATTCCAATTGCAAAGATACATAAAAAATACAATCCGCCATCATCTTTGATGAAAAAAATCAAAATGCATTTGATTTTTATCGTTTTTTCGACGAAACCGGCAGAAAAGATGGGAAAAGATTGGAGGGTAACTGAAAAATTCCCCATCTCTGCATTGCTACTAACATTCGACGGACACAGGGAAGTGTCCGCCGAATGCTTTTTTCTTGGAATGTTAGTAGCCGAAGACGTCCTCGAGGGTGAGGCGACGGATGGGGGCTATCTTCTCAAGCGAGGGGATGTCAAGCTCCTTCTCGTCGCCCAAGAGTATGTAGCGGTAGGGCTTGCGGGCTATCTGCTGCTGCTCGAAACGGACGATGTCCTGCAGGGTGAGCTGCTGCAAGGCACGGTAGGTCTGCTCGTTCAGGTCGTAGTCCAGTCCCAGGCGCTGCATGTTCAGGTAGAGGTTGATGACGCCCGACTTGCGGTAGCGCACGCTGGCCATCTGCTTGAGCACGCCCTCCTTGGCAATGCGGAAGGCAGCCTCGGACTGCGGGATGGTGTCCAGAATCTGGTGGAACTGGCGGATGCAGTCCATCATCTTGTCGTTCTGCGAGATGATGTGGGTGAAGAACATCTCCTTGTCGCCCTTCTTCGACACACCGCCGTAGTTGGCACCGGCATTGTAGGCCAGTCCACGGGCCTCGCGGAGTTCCTGGAAGACGATACCGTTCATGCCGCCGCCGAAGTACTCGTTGAAGAGGTTGATGGTGGCTTTCTCGCCGAGCTGCGGCTCACGGCCCTCGTTATGGTACATGCGCAGATAGATGTTCTTGGCATCGTAGGGTGCTATCCACACCTCGTTCTGCGGGGTCTGCTGTGGCGTAAAGGGCTGACCCTCGGGGACGGCCTTCAGCGTCTTGGGTGTCTTATGCTCCTTGGCCAGCAGGGCGGCAAAGGCCTCCTGACTCATCGGACCATAATACAGTACGGTGTGCTGCAGGTTGTTGAGACCAGCCAGCAGGTCGAGCAACTGCTGTGGATTGGTGTCGCGCAACTGCTGTGCCGTCATGTCATCACGACGCACGTTATGAGGTCCATAGACGGCATAGTGGAAGAGGTAGTCAAAACAGGTGCGCTGGTCTTTCTTGGCATCGTCGCGTCCCTTGAGGACGAGTTCTACGAACTGGTCGTAGGATGCCTTGTCGGCCTTGGCATTGTGTAGCACGTCCTCCAGCAGGCGCAGGGCAGCAGGCATGTTCTCGTTCAGTCCGGAGAGCGAGACGTTGAGGTTGTCGCCATTGACGTTGACGCTGTAGTTGCAGGCCAGCTTGTAGAACTGCTGCTTGATGTCGGTGGCAGAGAGTTTGCCAGTGCCAACATAGTCCAGGTAGCTGGCCGCCATGTCGTAGCGGTTGTCGTCCTCATGGCCGAACTCATAGCGGAAGGTGAGGTTGAAGAGGTCGTCATCATTATTCTTTTTATAGACAAGGGGTAAGTTCTTGTTTACCTGCCCCAGGGTGAGGGCCGTCTTGAAGTCGACGAACTCAGGCTGGATGGGTTCCACCTGCGACTGCTGGATGTCCTGGACGAAGCGGCTCACCTGGTCACGGTTGGTAGGGATGGGCGTGATGGCGGGCTTGTCAATCTTCTTCTGCAGCGAGTCGATGCCCTGACGCTTGAAGACGGTGGCGTAGCCGTCGGTGAAGAAGCGGTTGGCAAAGTCTACCAACTGTTGCTTGGTCATGTGCGAGATGCGGTCAATCTTCTTTGTCTGCTGGTCCCACGTGATGCCATTGATGAAGGCATCCATGTGCTGACGGACGCGCCAGCGGTTGTCCTCCAGCGCGCGCTGGTAGTTCAGCTTTCGGTTGTTGATGACCGACGGCAGCAGGTCGTCAGAGAAGTTACCCTTCTTCAGGTTGTCTATCTCAGCGAGCATCAACGAGCGGACCTCTTCCAGCGACTGGCCGGGCTTGGGCATGCCGATGAGCAGGAACTGGCTGTAGTCCTGCTGCGTCTGTATACCGGCCTGGGCCACCTGCACCTTCATGTCCTGATTGAGGTTGAGGTCGAAGATGCCGGCCTTGCCATTGCTCAGCAGGTCACCGATGACATCGAGCGTGTCGCACTGCAGGTCGCTGGCCTTATGTGCCAGCCACCCCATCCATACCTGTTCGGCCTGCTGGCCGATAACCGAGGTGTCGGCAGGTGCTGTCAGCGCACGCTGCACGGGGAATACGGGCTGGGGCACGGTCTCCAGCTGCTTGCCGTCAGCACCCAAGGCTGGCTTCCACAGTCCGAAGTAGCGGTCGATAACGGCGATGGTCTTGTCAGGGTCGAAGTCGCCAGCCATACAGATGGCCACGTTGTTGGGCACATACCATTTCTTAAAGTAGTTCTTGATATTGGTAATGCTGGGATTCTTCAGGTGCTCCTGCGTGCCAATGGTGGTCTGCGTACCGTAGGGATGGGTGGGCGTCAGCTTCTTGCCCAGCGCACTCCATATCTTGTCGCCATCGTCCGTGAGGTAGATGTTATACTCCTCATAGACGGCCTCCAGTTCCGTATGGAAGCCGCGGATGACCATGTGCTGGAAACGGTCGGCCTGAATCTTGGCCCAGTTCTCAATTTCATTCGACGGAATATCCTCCGTATAGCAAGTGACATCATTCGACGTAAAGGCGTTGGTGCCCGTAGCACCGATGGCCGCCATCAGCTTGTCGTACTCGTTGGGGATGAAATACTGGGCAGCGACCTGCGACACCGAGTCGATGCCGTGGTAGGCAGCCTTGCGGGCCTCAGGGTCGGTGAGCAGGCGATAAGCCTCGTAGCGCTGTTCAATCTCGTCGAGCAGCGGAGCCTCTGCCGTCGGGTTGCTGGTACCAAACTGCTTGGTACCCTTGAACATCAGGTGCTCCAGGTAGTGGGCCAGGCCCGTTGTCTCGGCAGGGTCGTTCTTCGAACCCGTGCGCACAGCAATAAAGGTCTGAATGCGCGGCCGCTCGTTGTTGACACTGAGGTACACCTTCAAACCATTGTCCAAAGTATAGATACGCGTCTTCGTCAGGTCGCCCTCAACGGTATCATACTTGTAATCTTTTGCATTTAAAGGTAAAAGGGTAAAAAGGTAAAAAAGTAAAAAAAGAGAATACTTTAATGCTTTCATTTTTCTGGATTTTATTAATACTGTTTACTATTGTTCCTAAAATAACTTTGATATCATTGGATAAAGAATCATATTCTTGCTGAGTGACAAGTTCTGACTCATATAACAACTCTATCCAATTTACTTTTTTACCTTTTCATCAGTCTTCGTAGTCGATTTCGTGGTCGAGTTTCGAGATGAAGTCATCGTACACCTCCTGTTCCACGTCGCCCATCTCAAACTCCTTCTGGGCGTCCTTGCGGATTTCGGCAATCCACGCACGGCGGGCACGGACATAGTCCTCGCGGATGCGCTGCATGGCCTCCTCGGTCAGTTCGTCCAGACCGTAGTAGTCGAGAATCAGTTTATAAGTCCATGTCCACTGGTATTCCCGATAATGGTCGTTGATCTCGGCAAAGCGCTCCAGCACCTGGCTGATGCTTTCCAGCGCGCCTTTCTTGATATCGTCCAGCAGACGCTGCTCCTCACTGGCCGGCAGCAGCAGGCCGCTGAGGTCGTTCCACTGGCCTTCACCCACAGTAGAAGTAGGCTTGCCAAGGAATCCGCCCTTGACGGCACGCTTCAGCACGGCACCCATATAGATGCGCAGGGCAATGTCGTAGTACTTGATGCCCTTCTTCAGCGATGACGCATTGATGATATACTCCTGGAAATTGTACGACGACACGTTGGCACCACCGGCCTGGCGCAGGTTCTCCAGTATCTTCTTGCCCTGCACAATCTCACCGACGGTGAAGGGACTGAGCCAGTCGAAGTTGATGATGCTCTTGCGACTGCTGACAGCACGCTTGTCGCGCTTAGGCCACTTCTTGATGTCGCGGTAGAGTCCGACGGTAGTGATGTTACGACCAGGGACGATATACATGGTCTCGCCGTATGCCATCAGGTAGGCAAAGGGCAGACAGCGCATGTCGGGATGGTTCATCAGCTTGCCGAAGCAGACGCTGAAGGCACCAATCTTAGCCGGCATCAGCACGTAGGCACCGCTGGCCGTCTTCGAGCCGCGCTCCAGGGTTCCGTAGTGCAACGGTCCCATCTTGTAGGCGTGGTT
>Ga0247611_10010134_pt1 | contig 11134 bp, 12 predicted proteins | sample 177DNAGHGhighgp2_FD_192422 | JGI IMG/M metagenome (GOLD analysis project Ga0247611, IMG submission 192422) | Sheep rumen microbial communities from Palmerston North, Manawatu-Wanganui, New Zealand - 1770 DNA GHGhigh gp2 | ecosystem: Host-associated > Mammals > Digestive system > Stomach > Rumen... | reverse complement strand
AGGAACAGATTTTTATGTTCCATTTTATGATCAATAGTTTTTAGAAGATTTGATTATTAAAAATAAAGGAAATAAAGTTTTTTATGAATTAGAAGATGATGATTTAAATATCATTATTCCTGCAGGTGAACAAATTATGATTCCATCTGGAATTAAAGTGTGGATTTTAGATAAAAGAACATATTTACAAGCAACTAATAAATCTGGTGTTGCGTCTAAATTTCATTTAGATGTAATGGCAAATACAGTAGATGCAGATTATCAAGGTGAAGTTCATATCAATTTATCTAATAATGGAAATACAGATATAACAATTAAAACAGGACAAAAATTAGTTCAATTTATACATAAAATTTATTTGGATACAGTTTGGGAAGAAATTCCTCTTAAAGAATATAATAATATAGATATTAGTGACAGAGGTGATGGTATGGCTGGATCAACAGGAACATTTTAATTTATATAACATATAATAAGAGGTTAAGAGAAATCCTTAACCTCTTAAATTTTATATTTTTAATAATTTTCATCTATTGAATTTAATTTATCAAATAACTTTCTTTTTAAATCATTTAACATCCCTAAATGACCACTTCTTCTTAACACTTTGAATATAATATTTCCTGCTGCTTGTTCACCTTCTTTTGGTAAACTTTGTCTTCTTCCTTTTATGATTAAGTCATAAAGATATTCAACTTTGGATTGTAATAATAAAAATGATTTAGTATTTTTTAATTCATAGAATTTATTTTCATAATATTCTATTTTATTAATATATAATGTAGATATTTGTTTAACTAAATCTTGTTTTATATTATTATGTTCAAATTTTGGTATTTTAATCCAATGATTAAATTTAACAGAATAAACACCATTTGATACATTTTCTTCAGATATGTCTTGAGCATATAATTCAACGTCATAACCAAATATTTTTAAATCTTTATGCTTGTCATTCCAAGCACATTTTTTAGCATATAAATAATTTTTAACTAATTCAGCATCATCATTTACATGCTTAAAATCAACTATAACATGTAAATCAATATCTGAATATTTAGACCAATTAAATGATGCAATAGAACCAACTAAAACAATATCTATAGGAACTATTTCTAAACCGGTGGTGTCTATAAATTCTTTTGCTATAGATATTAAACGTTGTCTTATATTTTCTTTTAATTTATTATCTTTCCAAATTTTTGGATTTAATTCTTTTTTATATTCAAATGATTTAAGATTTATATCATTAGGTTTTATACGTCTTCTCATATAATAATTTAAATAATTTCTTCATTTATATATTTATTATAGTGTAAATTTTTTTAAATAAAAGTAAACTTTTTTAAAATAATATTTATAATTAAAGATATTTGTTTAAAAGAACATTTATCAGAAGTTAAAAAATTTATTTTAAAAACAAATTAAAAACAATTAAATTATGAGAAAATTTATTTTTAGTTTTGTCATCATGATGATGACAGTAATTAGTGTTAACGCACAAACAGCAATTGAAACACCTAAGACTTTTGATAATATGTATATTGGTCTTAATGGTGGTGTTGCAACTCCGCTTGATTTTGATAATCTATTTCCAGTAAACCCTGTTGCAGGTGTTTCTGTTGGTAAATGGTTTAATCCTGTATTTGGTGCAGAAGTAGAAGGTTCTGCTTGGTTCGGTTCACATGTTTCATATGGTGTGGATAATCGCATTAATTTTACAGGAACTGTTCATGAAGACGGTACAGTTTCAAAATCTTATAATACAGTTCGTGGAATGTATTTTGGAACAAATGGTTTGATGAATCTTACTAATTTGTTTAAAGGATATAATGGTAAACCTCGTGCATTTGAAGTTTCAACTGTTGCTGGTCTTGGATGGGTTCATGGTTTTTGCCCAAATGCATCAGACAAATATAACAATTGGCTTGGTGCTAAGACAGGTTTGAATTTTGATTTTAATCTTGGAAAAACAAAAGCACATACATTCAGTGTAAAACCTGCAGTTCTTTGGAATCTTAGTCAACCTGGTAATTCAGTTGGTCATTTGGCATTTAATAAGAAAGGCGCACAATTGTATGTAGGTCTTGGATACACTTATCATTTCAAGACCAGTAATGGAACACATTATTTTAAGACATATGATGTTGGTGCAATGAATGATGAGATTAATACTCTTAGAGCAGATCTTGCAAAGAAACCAAAGGAAATTATTAGAGATCATGAAGTAAGAGTTCCTGTTCAAACAACCGTTGAAAAAACTTTTGTTGTTCAATTTGCACAAAACAGTTCATTACTTACTGAAGAAAATATGAGAGTTCTTGATAGAATTCCTGCAGGAACTAAAGTATCTGTAGTAGGAACAGCATCAGTAGAAGGTTCTTCTGCATATAATAATAAACTTTCTGAAGACAGAGCAAATGCAGTTTCAACATATCTTCAAGATAGACGTGTAAATGTTGTATCTTGTAAGGGTATTGGTGAAACAAATGGAGAAACTTCAAATAGGTTGGTTATTGTAACTGTAGAGTAATAAAATCATTTTTAAATTTGATTAAATAAAAAATAGTCCTTATAATTAAATTTATAAGGACTTATTTTTAATTATATTTTTTCGTTTTTATTTATATTATGTTTTTTAATTAGTTCTTCTGCATATTTTTCTTTTTCTTTTGTTTTCTTATTATATAAGAAGAACATTTTAAGATTTAATCCTGTTTTACCTCCATTTAAATAATGAGTAGGCCATAATCTTACCATTTTTTGAAGAACAAATTCTTCAATTGTTTTAAATCGATAATGATTTAAACATGCATTTTCCCAAGTTACATTTTCAATAGTTATAGCATTTTTACATAATTCTCCTGCTGTATTTACACATTTTACATTTATATCTTTTACAGGTCCATGTGCGCTTGTAAATTCTATATCAGGTAAGACAGTTTTTATAATTGGTTTTGTTTGTGTTGCTTGTTTATTTGTTATTGGTAAATAAGATTTAAATTTTTTAACTGAATAATTACCATTTGTTTTCAAAATATCAGAGTCTGTATATTGTTTCCAACATACTCTTATACAATTAATACCTCTGTCATTATACATATCTTTTGCTAAGAATTGTTTTATATTAGTTATACGGTTATCATTAAACTATAAAAATTCATCTATATCAAAATATGCTATCCAGTCATATTTGTTTTTATATTCTTTATAACATTCTGTATAACATGGCATTTGAGCTAATTGTTTTCCTCTTACATCTTTTAATATCACATATCCTGATTTAATATAATCTTCTATAACATCTTCAAAATGTTCACCGTCTGGATCATTATTATCATATAAACATATATTGTCAAAACCTAAATTTTTATAATGTTCAACAAATTCTCTTATATAAAGATTTTCCATTTTAGCTATACAGCATAATAAGACTTTGCCTGTATATTGTTTAATATTATTAGACATACTTAATGTTGTTATTTTTATAGGACAAGAATTAACTAATTGTTTTAAATTAATATTAAAAGTAGGATTATATTTTTCATGCAATTTTATTAAATCATTAAATGTTGTAGAAGATGATATCTTATAAGGACTATATGGCGTTTTCCCAATAGATAAGAAATAATCTTCATATTTAAAATCTTGATTAATATTACCAAATGATATATAATAATTAGGTATTTTATATGCATCAGCTATAATTAATCCATGTAAACTTTCTGAAACTATAAATTCACAAGTTAAAATTTCTTTTATAACTGTTTTCCAATCAGAATAATTTGTAAAATCAATTAATTTAATATTATCATCATTTTTAAATTTATCTAATAATGTAGATTTTATATGATTATGATGTGGTATAATACCTAATTTATATTTTTTCTAAATATAAGGATAATAATAATATGGTAATAATAAAGCTGGATCACCATAAATTTCAGGACAAGATATGCCAGAATCTAATAATATTTTTCTTGTTTTTGGTCCTCTGACAGCATAAACTTTTGATGGTTTATTAGTTAATTTTTGGGGTTTTAACATACCAGTACCCCAAACAATGGTTTTGCTGTCTACAAATTTATCGATTAAAACAGAACCTATAAATAAATAATTTGTTTGATGTTGTTCTTTTTTATATAATTTTATATTATTATCAAATAATAAATTTAAGAAACTTATATTTATATCATCACCAAAATTTCTGGGTTTTAAAATATTATTATGCATATTAACCCAAGCGTTTATATAAATATTTGATGTAGAAGGTTTATTATATATTTTAATATTATTTGTATTGTTATATTTTAATTGTTTTTGTGATGAATATATAGGTTTTTTGTTTATTGCCAACTGTGTTAATTTTTTATATGTTTTTGATGTATTACTTGTATTTGTTGTTTTATGTTTAAATATTTTTGGTACTGCTATAACATCTTGTCCTTTTATATCATCAAATAATGATCCTGCCATAACTTTATATTAATTTTTAATATTTATTTAAATAAATGTAATAATGATATTTAATTTTATTTAATTTTTATTAATGAATAAATATTAAAAATATAAAATTATAATTTTAAATGAATACAACTTTACCTATTTTACATGCATTTGATCCTAAACTTAAATTTATTAAACCTAAAAATGGTGAAGTGAGATTTGTAAAAGGCAAATATATTGATATAGCAAATACCAAAGGAAAAGATATTTATTCATTATATTTTGGAACATCTACAAATTCTGATTTATTAACAGGTATATTTTTAGGTGATTATGAATTAACATCAAAAGTTAAAGACGTATCATTATATAATAAGGACAATAATCTTGTATTAAGTGTTAAATATATAAATGAACATGGTAAATTATCTACAGTAACTGCAAAATTACCAAATAGTTCAAGTTATAATAATATTATTAATGATATAAATGCAATGAAAAATAATATTAAGAAATTAGATACATCTATTAAAGGATTATCTAAAAAACTTAATATTATAAATAGTTCTGTTTCTATTATTGAAACAAGATTAAATATTATAGATACTTCTATTAATGAATTAATAAATGATTTAAGTACAGGAAATTTTAATTATACATTAAGAGAAAGTATTTCATCATTTGAAGATGGATTACAAAAAACATATACATTATTTAAAGGAGAACAAGTATCCGATTCATCAACTATAACATTAAATGATTATGTTCTTAAAAAATTAGAATATGATTCAGATAATAATAAACTTATTGCAAGTATTTGGCCTGATGCATGTGGTGATGATATTTATCAATGGGAAACCGTAACAGATCCTGACGGTCATGATACATCTATTAAAACTGCAAAGTTAAAAGATGAATATATTAAGAAAATTGAATTAAATTTAGATGAATTTGAAACACATGTTGTAAATAATGTATTAGAAAATACTTCAATATGTGAAAGATTAACCAATTTAGAAACACAATTAAAATGGGAAGATTTATTTAATTAAAAATAATAAAAATTTAATATACAAAATAATTAAGAAAAAAAATAAAAATATGGTATTTGGTGCTGGAGAAAAAGGTCAAAATATAGATCAAATAATAAATTACAGTGAACCTTAGACAACATATCCAATAACATTTGGTAAAGGTGCTTGGGATTCTACTACATTAACAACTATAGCACAAAAAGATGATAATAAAATTAGATTTGTATGGAATATTGATTCTACAAATTCTGGTGCTGTTTATACAGGTAATATGTTAGCAAGTTCTAAAATATTAGATATAACAAAAGATACATCTAATCAAAACTTGACAAAAATATCTGTTAAATTTATAACAAATGATTATGATATATCTACATTTAGTTTTGATGTAGTAGATTCATCTGCTTTAGACTTATTAATTAATAATATTGAAGAAAAAATTACTGAACTTGATAACTGGTCAAAAAGTGAAATAATTACATCTGATTCAAATAACTCAGGTATTACAGTAACACCTGATAATCAAGAACATCATACATATACTATAAGTGTCAATACAGATGATTCACAAAATCCTGATATTGATATTGTAGATAATCAATTAAAAGTTTCTTCATATTCTATAGTAAAAGTTGATGAATCTTCTGATGAATATGCAGCACAATATAAATTAATGGTTACTAAACCTGGTTCTTCTGAACCTGTTCAAGTAGGTGAAACTATTAATATATTTAAAGATTATGTTCTTAAAGATGCACATGTTTGTACATTTAATAAAAATGCAGACGGAACAGATTATGTTTCAGATGTATAGCCTATTGATTCTATAGATGTTTATGCACAAATTTATGAAGAACAATATGCAGATGTTTCTGTACAAAATCCTGATACAGGAGCAATAATATATCTTGAAAAAGCACCATTTAATAAAGGTCTTTATGTAAATCATACATATTTACATTTAATTGTAAATGTAAAACCCAATGATGAACATGAACCTACAGATACTGATTCTATAAACAATACAACAACAGATGTTTATCTTGATTTTACAGAAATTATAAATAGTGGTGAATTTTCAGAATTAAAACATGATGTCAGTGTATTATAGGAAAAAGTTTCTGTTATAGAAAATAATTATATTAAAGCTATAAATATTGCAGATTCATCATAGAATGAACAATTTAAAACTATAACTATTAACAATGTTATTAATGGTGAAGATGTTTCTACAAGTTTTGATATAGCAGATAGTTCATATTATAATACAATTTATCAAAATTTTGAAATAATAAATCAAAATAATCAAACATTTGAAAATAGTTTATCTTGGAAAGGTTTAGATTAATACAACTAAAAATTAATTTAAAATCAATATAAAATTAATAGAGTTTTTATATTGATTTTAAATTAATTTTAAATAAATAATAAAAATATAAAAAAGATTATATACAACATATGGCAAGAAAATCAAAAAAAGCAGTAATGAGTTATGGAACTGTAATTCCATAGACATATGGAGTTGCCGGAGATGCTGTAAATCAATATGTAACATTTGGTATTGGTACTTTAGATAAAATTATAAAATGTTCAGATACTTCAATAGGCTTAATTGCATTTGGTTATAATTCAGAATTAAAAACAGGTGCAATTGCAGTAGGAGGTGAATTAGTATCATCAAAAATTTTAGATATTTCAACAAATGCAACAGCAGAAAAACCAAAACCTTCTGTTGTTACTGTTAAATATTTAGATTCTTCTCAAATTAAAGAATTTACATTTAATACTATAGATCCTTCTGTTATAGAAGCAATCGATTCATCATTATCTAATTTATATCAAGAAGTAATAAACAATGAAGAAGTAATAACACAATATTTGTCTTATGCCGATGTTTCTATTAATTTATTATTTGATAATGTTGAAGATATTAATAGTGATATTGATGATATTCAAGAACAATTACAAAATATATCATCTTCTGTAGGCAGTATAAATGTTTAGGCAATTGATTCATCTGCAGTCGTAGTAAATCATGTTGGTTCTAATTTTTATATAGGGTTAGTTGTTGATGATAATACAGTAAAAATAGAAAATGGTAAACTTAAAGCACAATCAAATACTTATGCAATTAAAACATTAAGTTCACCATCAGCAGGTGCATTAAAAACATATCAATTATATGTCACAGATGCAGCAGGTACTGAAACAGCAGTTCCTAATTCTATTATAGATATTCCTAAAGATTATGTCGTTAAAGAAGTACATCTTTGTAAAGCTACATATGATGCTACAGAAAATGAATATACTGAAACTGCAGTAAAAGGTGATCCTGATTTTGATCAAGCTGCAGGTGATTTATATTTACACATGATATGGCAAACCAAAGATTCATCTGCTGCTGTTTCAAATACTTATATTAAAGTTACAGATTTAGCACCTATTTACACAGGTGATGCAGATGATACAAATTCATCAATTAATAAATATATAACTGTTAATGATTCACATGTTATTCGTTTAGATGCATCAAAATATTATACTGATTTAATTGAACCTATTGATTCTTCATTAGCAAATTTATATCAAGAATTAGAAGATACAGAAGAAACAATCGTTAATTATTTAGTTATTATAGATAATTCTGTAAATTTAAATACTGAAGCAATAGAAAATTTACAAACATCAATTGAAGATAATTATATTCAAGATGTTTCTGCTTCAAAAACAGCAAGTAATTTAAATTTAATTAATGAATATGAATATTTTGATTATGTTACAAATTCTTCTACAACTGTAAATGCACAAGAATTAACAGATACTTCTGTAACTTATACAATAAGCAAGAAAATAAATGGTGTAGATACTGTAGTTACAACAATTACAACAATTGATTCTTCATTTATATCTGCATTAACAGATTTATTAACAGAACATGATAAATCAATAAATGTTATAGAATCACAATTAAGTTGGAGACTTATGTAATAACTAGTCATTAAATAATTATTAAACTATAATATTATAAAAAGAGAGAATAAACAATTTTTAAGTTTATTCTCTCTTTCTTATATAGTAAGTAATTGTTAAATTAAGTTAATTTCTCATAATGCTAACCAAGGTATACGTGTATCTGCATAAAACTTACCATGCGTAAATAAAACATTTTCTCTGTCTATCACACAAATAGTTTCAAACATGATATCAGGTTTACCATTTTTAATTGTTTCATTATCTGCATAATCGATATATTTGTCATTTGCTAATGATGCTGAAATTTTTTTAGATTTAAATGTATCAATATTATCGAAAAATGCAAATGGTTTTTGCTGTCTTCTCATAGTTTTTTAATTGCTCATTTTTAGTTTTTCATTTTATTATTTATTATTGATTTTTTAAAAATATAAAAAAATAGAGAAGTTTATTTTTAAAACTTCCCTATTTTTTATTATATTGTTTTAAATTATAAATTATGCACTATAATTTTCCCAGAAATCATAAGTATCAACAAAATCTTGAACATCTTGTGCTTTTGCAATACCTAATGAAGAATCATTTACAGTAAATGAACCATATTGTACTTCAACACCACAAGAAGCATCTAACAATTTACCATCTGCAATACCAGTATTAACTGTTACATAACTTGAAGGATCTGATTTAGAAACTTCACTGTCTAATTTAGCAACTTCTTCTGTAAGTCTTGCATTAACAAATGATGAAACTTTTGTTGCAACATCTGAACCATCAACAAAGCTATTAGCAGTACCAGTTAATGTAGTATCATTTCCTTCTGTTCCAGCAGTAACAGTTAAATCATTAACACTTACGTCAACAACTAATGTTTTGTTATTACCTGATTTTTGCTCTAATTTAATGTATTGAGGATCATTTGATTCACCTGCTACAGCTAAATCAGCAGAATTAGCAGCAACAACGTCATCAACATATTCTCTCAATTTTACTAAATCAGAAGCTTTAACCATTTTACCGGTATCACCATCAGTTACAACAAATGAAGCGTCAACAGGAGTATCACCAGTTTGTCTACGTGTTCTTGTAATTGAAGCATAAGATTCGGTAACTTCTAATTTAACTAATTTACCATCTTCAATAGAAGCATCAACTGTTACATTTTCACCTTTATCACTTAAACTTGAATCTAAAGCTTTGATAGCACCTTCAATTTCAGCATTTGTTCTTGCAGTTTCAATAGCGAGCTTGCCATCTACATAAGTTTTAACTGCATTTATTGCTTGTTTACCATCTAATAAACCTGAAGCATCATCAACTGTTAAAGTAGGAGCAGTTTGGTCAGCTGTAGTTACATCTCCATTATCAGCAACATTATATGTACCAACAGTACCTGCGGTTGCAGCAACTGCAACAATTTTAGCAGAAGCGTCTAATTGTTTATTGTTAGCATCATCTTGTACTAAATTGATATAAGCATCACCAAGACCTGTAACTTCTAAGTCTGTAGTTAAATCAGCAACTTTAGCATCAACATATTTCTTTGTTTCCCATGCATCAGCAATACCTGTAGCATTTTCAGTTGCAGTTGAAACATCTTGTGTTAACGCACTGATAACAGCTTGTGATTTACCATCTTCATCTTTAGTTGAATCTAACGCAATACTTAAATAATTAGCAGAATTTGCATCAATTGACATATCATTGATGTCAAGCATGTCATGAAGATTGATTTTATAAGGTTTAGGTTGTCCACCTTGATTAAATACTAAATTCAAAATTCCAGTGCTTGCATTATAAGAAGAGTCTGCAAGGAAACCATCACCAATGATATCAGTAACAGCAACAGTTCCAAATGTAGATACATCATTATTAGAACGTAATACGATTTGTGCAGCAACATCACCAGCAGCAGGAACATAAGCAATTTTAAAGTCAGGACTTACAGTATAAGTTTTATGACCATCTGTTCCATCAGTAGCATCATCTACTTTTAAACCTGTTCCTGTTTCAACAACAGTAGTTGCACGTTTAACAGAAGCGTCGATATAAGTTTTTGCATTTATTGCATCAACTAAACCTGCAGAACCAGATTCAATATCTACGATAACAGCACCAATAGAAGGATTCATAACATTACCGTTACCATTATCAACAACTAAATATTTAGGTGTACCTGAATGAATAGTTTCTAAACCACGGATTCTGTCAAGAATAGTACTTGCATCAATACCTTCAGTACCAAGTTCATCTGCACCAATTAATGATTGTAAATTTTTAATGTCTTCAGCTGTAGAAGGATTAAGACCATATTTAACACCATTATTAACAATAGTATTTTGGCCTTCAACAAAATAGATTTTTTTCTAATTAGCAAGAGATGTGGTTACAATAGTTGATACGTCAACATTACCACTAACTCTAACAAACAATTTGTTTAATTCTTTAATGTTTGGCATATTTTTTAATTAATTTTAATTTTTATTTTATTTATTTATTTAAAAAACAAACATAAAAAATATGTGTTTTAGAAATATTTTTTTATATTTTTATTTTAAATAAATATTTAAATAGAATTTTATAATTTGATTAAATTTTATTTTTAATATTTTAAATAAATATATAAATTAAAGATTTGTAAATTTATGAATGTGACATATGAAATTGATAGTATTTCAAAA
>Ga0247611_10010132_pt1 | contig 11135 bp, 6 predicted proteins | sample 177DNAGHGhighgp2_FD_192422 | JGI IMG/M metagenome (GOLD analysis project Ga0247611, IMG submission 192422) | Sheep rumen microbial communities from Palmerston North, Manawatu-Wanganui, New Zealand - 1770 DNA GHGhigh gp2 | ecosystem: Host-associated > Mammals > Digestive system > Stomach > Rumen ... | reverse complement strand
ATGGCGGTGCACCGCAGGAGGCTATGAAAGTCATCCGCAGTTGGTTTGTTTTGCCAACCACATCGCCTCGGAGCTTTCCGTCAAGTCCGTTTATCTGGATGCAGAGACCGTGCCGATCATGCGTGCAGAAGGTGTAGGAGCGCCGTCAGAAGGAAACAGCCCGCGGAACAGTATCGGTCTGGAGAGGCTGAACAGTTCGGTTTTTGGTTCCGGAGAATGGTACTCGCCGAGTCCGGACGTAATCATCATTTCGAATCCCAAGGGAGCATCGGCCGGCGTGAGAAGGCCTTGCGGCAACCAAGAGGTGATCCTGACGATCAGCTGCGGTCCGGCGGTGAAGCAAGTTTATACGATTGTAAAGGGGTACGAGGCTTTCGACGCCGGAATCTTGAGCGGCGAATACTCCGCCTGTTGGAATGAGGAGGAGGTGCTCTTTAAGGAGAAGAACAACAGCGGCAAGGAGGCCACGGGCGGTAAAGACGACGAGCAGAAGAACCCGCAGAGCAGTTACCAATATCGTCTCATCCGCGACACGGTGATCACCGCGGAAGACGGCTCGAAGACCTATCTGCCGATGGACACTATCCGGCTGTGTCAGGAGGAGTACAACACCTGGGCTATGCCGACCGACGTGCCGGGCGATTACGCCTTCCGCCGCGATGTACATGACGCGCAGTGCAAGACCGAGTGGACGCGGTCGCAGGGGAGGTTGTTCCTGAAAGTGCGAAAGGAGTTCGACCCGGGAGAGTTAGCCAAGGAACCCGACACGCTCTACGGCATTCTGCCGATGACGGCGACCATCCATAGTATCCAAGACGCGTCCGGAGGCGGAGAGGTGTTTCACTATAAATGGGTACTTAAGAGGAGCGAGTGGGTCGTAGAAGAAAGGAGTTGGAAACCCATGCCGGACGACACCCGTAATCCGTTGTATATCAACGAAGAACAGGTAGAGACTCCTTCGGTGACCTATACCTTTGAGAAAACCGGCATGTACACCTTCACGCGAAGCGTCCGGGAAGAGGCGTGCAAGGCCAGTATGACCGAGTCCAGAAACCCGCATGTAGTGGTGGTTTTTGAAGCAATAAACCCCGGTTCCATCGAGAGTTTCAGCCGCAATCTGTGTACCCCGGAATGTACGGACACGATCCATGAGACAGACACTGTCTCCGGCGGAAACGGGATTTATTCCTACCGATGGCTCTGCAACGGAGAGGAGATTCCTGAGAGCGACACGACCTCCCTGCCCTTGGAAAAAATCCCGATGGATGCGGGCAATACGTATGTCTTCACGCGGCAAGTGAAGGACGACACGGGTCTGATGGACTGGCTCACCTCAAGGGGCAGTGTGCGTATCACCGTTTACGGCGGATACAGCGCCGGAAGTATTGAGCCGTTTGATCTGCAGGTATGTACTGACGCCGGTGTGCCGGACGAGATAACCGCCCGTATTGGCGAAGAAGAGCCTGCGCAGGGTAGCGCGGGCAGTGTGTTCCAGTATTGCTGGCTGCTCTATCGCGGCAGTACGGACACGAAGCCGTTTGACACACTTCATATAGACGCGCCCATACTGAACACAGCTATCCCGTTAGGAAAGTACCACCTGACGGCGCCGGTGAGTATCTTCGTACAGAGGGCGGTGAAGAATATTCTCTGCGAGGGCGAATGGCAGGTGTCGGAGGGCAAAGCCTCGTGGCGTTTCGGCAGAGCAGAGAAGAAGACAGAGCGTATTGTCATCTGCGCCGGTGATCTGCCGTACGAATACACCTATACGTTTGCAGACGGACATACGCAGACCTTCCGTTTTGCGGGAGACAAAGAGCGGTTTGTGGCGGCGGATGAGACTCACGAAGGCTGCCCGATGGAGGTGACCCTGGTGAGCGATGTGCTGCCGGTGCCGGCGGTAGAGGTAGCGCCGGAGGTATCTGTATGCGAAACGGAGAACAGTCTGAAGATCGGCTACACGGTTATCAGCGGTGCGCCGGAACGCTTCGACCTCTATTTCCCACAAGCCTCCAAAGAAGCAGGTTTCCGCGATTCCATCGGTGCTTTTCTGCCGGAAGAGGATGTCATAGAAGTACCTCTACCCAAACGTGTGCCCCTGGGACCGCAGGAGGTGACAATCCTCTTTTATACCGATGAAGACGTGCCGGAGAAATGCAAGCAGGCGGAGCCGCAGAAGATGACCTTTACGATCGACCTGGACGGCTACGTACGGCGCAAAGGAGAGGACGTGGTCTATGTCGATAACAGTGGTATGCACACCGAAGGCGAACTTACTTTCGTAGCGTATCAGTGGTATCGCGACGGGGTGATGCTAAGCGGTGAGACCGACCAGTTTCTCCACGAGAACCCTTCACTGGACGGCATCTATCAAGTGGAGATGACGACGCCGGATGGCACAGTATATCGCAGTTGTCTCTACGCGATGTACCCCAGGCAGGGAGTAGAAGAGGTAGAAAGCGAAAGGAAATGTAGAAAAATCGTCGAGAACGGGCAATTAGTGCTGGTGGTAGGCGATCAACGATATACGGCGACGGGGCAAAAGATACAATAAGTATAACCGATGCAAATTCGCGCGAGTCATAGGGTATGGGTGCTGGTTCTCTGGTTGTTAGGGACCGGAGGAGGCGTGAGCCGGTCGCAAAACGCGTTCTCTCCGAGTCATTATATCGACATAGAGGTCGGTGGCGGCGTAGGCGGTCTGGGTTATGAGTTAGACGGCGGAAGGACGTTTGTCGCTCCTTCGTTCTCTGTCGGCGCAGGCTATACATGGTTCTTCCTTCCGATAGCGGGTCTGCAGACAGGAGTCCGGCTCACGCGTATCGCCACCACCGCCATGCTGACCGAGCCGATGGAATGGCGCACGGCTGCGGACGGCGGGAGGCTGCGAGACTACATGGGCGAAGAATACACCCACCGGGCATCCTTCAACGACTGGAAGGAGCGTGAGCAGATGTGGTTGTTGCAGATACCAATAGGTCTGCGTTTCCGCCATTTCGCCAGTACGGACGCCCGCTGCGGGCTACATGCGGCAGTAGGTGCATTGCTCTCTGTCCCGCTGCGATCCACCTATACCCTCCTCTCAGGCGAAGTGACCCATACGGGATGGTATGAACAATGGCGATTGCTGCTCCATGACCTGCCCGGACGGTTCGAGACAGAGAACTATCCCCGCCATGAGGCTTCGTTCGGTTCCAGGATCCGCCCGATGGGTTTCTCGGCGTATGCGGAAGCAGGTATAATCATGCGTTTAAGCGAGAGAGCACAGCTGGTGGTGGCAGCTTATGTACAATGGATGCCGATGGATTTTGCATCGATGAAATCGGGCAAACATATTCCTATCGGCTTTGCTACCGAGCGCAATCACTATACCTTCATGAGTGAATATCAAGGCTTGGTCGGAACGGAGAAGACCCGTGCCGTCCGGCCGTGGTCGGCAGGGGTAAAAGTGGCGATCTCTCTTTGGCCCGGCCAGACTACCGCCCAACGCAGGCGATGCATGTGCTCGATGATGGAATGAGACAGGAAGTGAAATAGTAAGTGTGCCTTAGAAAATCAGGGCGGCTCAGTGAGTCGCCTCTGATTGGTTCTAGAAGTATTCTCTTACTGCAAATTCGTATTGATCAATGAAAATCTTTTTGAAGGCATGCAGATTATTCTGTTCGTAAAAAATCAACATCGCTTTCTTATAATCAATCGAATCTACCGTGCGGAAGGATAGCGGACAATAGCCGTTCGCAATCAAAAGCGCATTGCTCGTGATACGCGCTGTGCGTTTGTTCCCGTCCATAAACGGTTGGATATAACTCAACAACAAAAGCGCCAACAATGCTTTCTCAAACACATTGGTACGGCTGTTAATCAACGTACACGTATCACGCATCGCCTCGCGGATCTGAAACTCATTATCCAGCGGACGATATTTCGTACCCGTTATACCAACTCGTCTATGACGCAAACCTGTATCTACCGATAACTCTTTGGTTAGTAATTGATGAATATCCTCAATATGACTTATGGTCAACTCTTGTAAATAATCGGGATTATCCAATACAAACCGCAGTGCGTCTTTGTGATTTAGCAGCATTACCGCTTCCTCTTTGGTCTTACCCTCTGCGGTCTTGCTTTCGCGTAACAAGCGCTCTGTCTCAAGTAACGAGTAGGTGTTACCTTCTATCTGCGAGGATTTCCAACTTAAATCGATACCCAGCCGCTCCATCTCTTTACGATACTCATTTTCACTCATATCTGCCAAATGAGCACGGAAATCTTTCTGAAGTTCGTTGAGATACTTCAATTCATCCTCCGTAAACAGAGCAACTTCCGGCAATTGCTCATTGATAAGCGCAAAGTTAAAACTCGTTTGTACTTGGCGGTCATCTACATCTTGTGCAAAATAGGTATCCAAATCAAGCGGCATCAACAAGTGCGCACGATTAGATAAGGAATAACGCGTCGCGCGCGCTTTTCCCGCTACAGTTATATCACCATTCTCTATGCCGGCAGCAATAAGGCGTTTGAGCGTAGCATCGCTCTCCCGAAAGCCAATACCTGCGCGAATTTCTTCGCGCGACGATGACGGATGATAGTGCAAAAATTGCAGTATTTCACGAGCTGTTTCCATAAGCCATTTTAAAAAATCGGCGCAAAAGTACAAAAAATATTTGAATAATCGGCTCAATTTTAGCAAAAAAATGCAAAAAATCTTACTTTTGTGAGCCGATTCGATATCTTTCGAGGTATTATAATTTAAGAAAAAATCTTAAATTCTTGCATATGTCAGAAAAAAGTTGTAATTTTGTGCCCGCAAATAAAATCGTGCTATGGAAGTCATTAAAACACCAATTGAGGGGCTGCTGATTTTGGAGCCGAAAGTGTACCGCGATGCACGCGGATATTTCGTAGAGACCTACAACGAGCAACGCTACCGCGAAGCGGGTATCGATGCGCATTTTGTGCAGGACAATCAGTCCTGCTCCACCTACGGCGTCGTACGCGGTCTGCACTTCCAGCGCCCGCCGTACACGCAGGCGAAACTGGTATGCTGCACCGTCGGCCGCGTGTTAGACGTAGCGGTGGATCTGCGCAAAGGCAGTAAGACCTTCGGGCAGTGGTTCAGCGTGGAGTTGAGCGAAGAGAACAAACGGCAGTTCTTTATTCCGCGCGGGTTCGCGCACGGGTTCTCGGTGCTGAGCAATCAGGCTATCTTCACCTATAAATGCGACAACCTCTATCACCCCGAGGCGGACGGCGGCATACTGCTCAACGACCCGGACCTGGCGATCGAGTGGCAAGTGCCCGAGGAGTTGCGTATCCTCAGCGAGAAAGATAAGAAGCACCCAAAAATGGCGGATTTTAAAACACCATTTTAAGTACCATTTGGTCATGTACCATGTACCATTTATTGAGACATTTAACCATTGAGCCATTATGACACGAGAAGAACTCAAAGAACGTTATAGGCAATTTTCACTGCGTATCATTAAGATGGTTGACGCTATGCCGAATACCATTTCTGCTAACGCGATTGCCAAACAAATAATACGTTCCGGCACTTCTCCTGCTGCTAATTATCGCGCAGCCTGCCTGGCGAAATCCGACAAGGATTTTATCAATAAACTTAAAATGGTAGAAGAAGAAATAGATGAAACAAGTCATTGGTTAAGTATAATAATTGATAGTGGAATGTTACCTAAGTCACGCATACTAGACTTATACGATGAAAGTATTGAGTTAGGTAAAATTACCAGTAAATCAATCACAACAGCTAAAGCCAAAGTAGACTTATAATGGCTAATTGCTAAATGAATAAATAAATGAACAAATCGTAAATAACCAAATTGTAAATAACTTTATGAATATACTTATTACAGGGGCAAACGGCCAATTGGGCAATGAGATGCGCGTAGCGAGTGCGGCGCACCCGAAGCATCGTTACTTCTTCACCGACGTAGTGGAGGCGGATGACGTGCACGTACTGGATATCACCGACGCGAAAGCAGTGCGTGCGTTCGTAGAGGCGAAAGGTATCGACCTGATCGTCAACTGCGCGGCGTACACGAATGTGGACAAGGCCGAAGACGATGAGGTGACCGCGAAAAAGATCAATGCGGAGGCCTTGGGCGTGTTAGGCAGTCAGGGCGTGAAGGTCATTCATGTCAGCACCGACTACGTCTTCTCGGGCGACGAGCACATACCCTGCCGCGAGACAGATCCGGTAGCTCCGCGCACGGCGTACGGCCGAACGAAATACGAGGGCGAGAAAATGCTGTTGGCGGCCTGTCCGGAGGCGGTGATCCTCCGCACGGCGTGGCTCTACTCGTCCTTCGGCAATAACTTTGTGAAGACGATGATTCGGTTGGGACGCGAGAAAGAGCAGCTGGGCGTGGTGTTCGACCAGATCGGCACACCGACCTACGCGGCGGACTTGGCTTGGGCGATCTTCACCGTCATCGAGCATCATGTATGGCAGCCGGGAATCTACCATTTCACGAACGAAGGTGTGTGCTCGTGGTTCGACTTCACCGTCGCTATTCACGAGTTGGCGGGTATCAAGAGCTGCAAAGTGGTGCCGATCCTGTCGGAGGAATACCAGTACAAGACCCCGCGGCCGCACTACAGCGTGCTCGACAAGTCGAAATTCAAGAAGACGTTCGGCGTGGAAATACCTTATTGGATGGATGGACTCAAGCGATGCATGAAATCCTTAAATTTTTGACGGAGTTATCGGTGAACAATAACCGCGAGTGGTTTACCGAGAACAAGGCATGGTACCAAGAGTGCCACGCTCGCTTCGTGGAGTTCAGCGCGGAGTATATCAAGCGCCTGGCGGAGTTGGATCCGAGCCTGGCGGTGCTGGAGCCGAAAGACTGTATATGGCGCATCTACCGCGACGTGCGGTTTAGTCACGACAAGCGGCCGTACAAAGAGTGGTTCGGGGTGTTCCCTGCGGCCGGCGTGCCGGGTAAGCCGAAGACCTGGGGCAAGAAATCCATGCGCGGCGGGTACTACGTACATATCCAACCCGGGCAGTGTATGTTCGCCGGCGGTATATGGGACCCGGGCAAGGAGTTATTAGATGCCTTGCGCAAAGAGATAGAAGCGAACTACGAAGAGGTGGAGGCGATCATGGCCGCGCCAAGTTGGAAGAAGTATTTCGATCAGGACTTCGACTATATGTGGGGGGCGCTGAAGAAAGTGCCGGCAGGGTTCGACCCGAACTTCGTGCATGCCGACTGGTTGAAGCACAAGACATACACGTTCTCGACGCCGCTGACGGACCAGCAGGTGAGTGCGCCGGACTTCATCGACCGCATCGTCGAGATAGCCGCAGCCGGCAAGCCGATGAATGACTTTTTGAACTACACGTTCGAGGAGTACGGAGAGTTCCCGAGCAGGTGCGAAAGGTGACGGGGCTTGCATGCATATTCTCCGGAGTAACTCGCCCCCTGCTCGACGACTCTCGCGGACCCCAACCGCTCGAGACGCCTCCGGGAGAATATCATGCTGCGCTAAGAAAAAGAGAAAAAAATGACTTGCTAGTTCAATGGATAGAACGGGGCTCTCCTAAAGCTCAAATCCGAGTTCGATTCTCGGGCGAGTCACAAAGATAACAAACAATTAAAAATAGTATTACGCCATGAAACACTTATGGTTAATTGTATTGGCTGCGTGTTCACCGCTTGCGCTCCGGGCGCAGGCAGAAACGGTGTGCAAGGACGGCACGAGTAGTGTGCCGGAGCGCACGGAGGTACAGGAACAGCGCAATCAGGACCGTATTGAGGTCACTACTCTTCAGTATTACACAGACACGCTCACGTGTATCACGTACACGCCGGACAGCGTAGCCAAACAGCGGGAGGAAGTTATCAAGACCGACTCCACCGATCGCCGCGGACATTATATCGAGGCGTATCTGGGTATGGGCTACGGTAGTCTGGGGTATCAGTTAAGCGGTGCGGCCAATCGCGTGAACGGTTCGTTCAGCGGTTTGTTACAACTGCAGTACGCGTATTTCTTCCATCCGAACTTTGGTATCGGCGCCGGCTTATGGTTCACGAACTACACCTCGATAGCGCATATCGGCGGTAACTACACGTGGACGCAGTACGCCAACGGCAGTCCGCTGAAGGACTCGGACACCGAGCAGAACTACTACCACACGGCATCGGTACACAAGTGGCGCGAGCGCGAGACGCTGCATAACATCGGCATACCTATCTCGCTGCAGTTCCAATACAAAGAGGATGACTGGAAAGGCCGTATCTTCATGGCCTTGGGTATCGCTCCGTCTTTCTCAGTATCGAAGAAATATCGCGTGTTAGAAGGCGAGATCGCTCACTCGGCGTACTACCCCGCTTGGAACCTGACGCTGGAGAACATGCATGAGTTTGTGACGAAAGACTACCGCAATGCGCCGGAGTCGAAGGGCGAGTTGAGCGTGCGTCCGCAAGTGGCGGTGTTCGCAGACTTCGGAGCGTTACTGCCGGCGACGCCGCAGATAGACGTGTTCGTAGGCGGATACTTCAACATCATCGCCAATGATGCGAACAGTTCCACCCGCCGCGACATCGGCTGGCGCGACACGCAGTTCGACTTCATGGAGCAGTACGCCGGCGCGTATGCGACGAAGAACGCATCGGCTTCGCACCCCTTCGAGGTGGGCTTGAAAGTCGGAATCCACTGGCATTATATCAAACCGGATCAGCACAAGACGGTGGATTACTTCGAGTACTTCACCCGTCAAGACACGACGGTGAAGACCATCGCCCGCTGCGACACCGTGGTCACAGAGCGCATCGAGCCGATCGTCACCGAGGAAGTCAAGCCGGAGGAGATGGACATCGAGCAAGTAGCAGCAGAGGTAGAGAAGCTGAACAAGATATACTTCGCGCTGGATAGTTACCAGTTGACCAACAAAGCGAAACGCTACCTGTCTTCGATCGTGGATATCCTGAATAACGCGCCGGAGGCGAAGATCGCTATCGACGGCCACGCATCGGTAGAGGGAGATCCGACGCACAACGATATCCTGTCGCAGAACCGCGCGAACTCAGTATATCGCTATCTGCTGCGTGCGGGCTTGAAAGCCGAACGCGTCGTAGTACTCGGTCACGGCTCGCGTATCCCGAACGAGGACACCGAGCGCGAAGAGTTGAAACGCGACCGCCGCGTGGAAATAAAAGTGATTCGTGAAAACAATGAAAGCAAATAAGGAGGCAAAGATATGAAAACACGTATATTTGTATTAGGTCTCTTCATGAGTTTGGCGCTGAGCCTCAGCGCACGTATATTTGATGCCGGTGAGCACTTCTATATCAATATGCAAGCGAAGAGCGTGAAAGATGCCGGCGGCGACCTGCAGTACGGTTGGTATTCCGACGGGAACAACTACAACCGCGCCTATTTCTTCAAAGGTTCCAAAGGAGCATGGAGTTCTTTGGTGAAGCAATATGAAGGCACCGTTTGGTACGTAGAAGCACCTGCCGGAGATTGGGATCATGTCGTTTTGACCCGCCACTCGTCCTCTGAGGCAAGGTGGGACAATATAAAACATCAATCCGGAGATATCAAGTTGTTCTACTATGAGGGCAGTGAACTCAAAATACGCCAACAGAACTACATCCAGAACTTCTATTATGACGACACACCGGGTAGCGGCAAGAATGACGGAGCCAATTGGGAATACGTTGCTCCAGCTCCGACCGGTAAGCCTTCTTCGTTGGGCGTAACCATAGAAGATGAGCAGATCTGTACCGACGCTGCGGGCACTGAATACGTCCTGCAGGCGAAGAACTACGACTATGAGAACACCTACGCGCACTCATGGTTCAAATATGAGTCGGGCACGTGGACGCGACTGGATCAGAGTGAGTGGTACACTGAAGAGGACCGTTTGCATATCGCGCATCCTGTTACACTGGGTGCCGCCGGTTCGGATGTGTACTATTTCATCCAATGTGCCCGTCCGACGATGCGTCGCCTGGTTCGCGTTCGTCTGAACCAAGACTGTTCGGAAGGTGCTCCGGGAGCATGTAAGATCATTTCGTTCGCGGCAGTGGCATCCGAAGCGAATGTGACGGATAAGAAAGCGGCAGTGAACGGCGTGGTGGCTTTTGACGACAAGAAGAACGCCGGCCAGTTACAGATCTGGTGCCCGGGCATAGACACCGTGACGATTGCAAACGCAGACATCGAGACGCCGCAGACCTTCAAACTGGAAGGTTTCGATGCGTCTTCGGCCAAGACCTATACGCTGTATGCGAAATTCCTGAGCGGCAGCGGTTGTGATGCCTCCTGCTCCGTGTCCGTCAATCCTCCTTCGGCTACTCCGACGGTGCACACCACTACCGGAACAGCGGCTGACCTGCGTCTGACACGTTTCACCGCAGAAGATGTGACGCTGACGCCGAACGAGCAGAGTTCCACCTATTTCATGTGGACCAACACAGCTGATAAAGACACGGTGACTACCGGCGCGCGCAATCATACGTTTACCGCTCCGACAGAGGAGAAGACGATCACCTATTACTTCCTGGCTACCAATGACCCGGAAGCGCCGGAAGGCAACCTGATCTCCAACGGTACGTTCGAGAAACCGGTTATTCGGGATGACTCGCTGGAGAGTATGTATGCGTTCTGGGGACGCGACAACATAGAGTACTACACCACGCACAAGGATGTATCCGGCGGCTATGCGATCACCGATAACGCCAATACTTTCTGGCATGAGTTCCAGACGGTGAAAGCGCACGAAGGCAGCTACTTCGGATTGTTCGACTCGAAGATCTATGACGGCACGGATCAGGCGGCATGGATCGCCCGCAGCGGCAGCAAGAACCCGAAACTGAAAGTGATCTCGGGCGTGAGCTACTTGTTCTCCTTCTGGGTAGCGAATATCAACGCGTACTACCAGATGAATAACGGTGCGCGGTTGCAGTTCCAGATCAGTTATGACGGCGGTGCAAACTGGAACGACCTCGGAGGCGAGATCAACCTGAGCAACTTCAAAGACAGTCGCTGGCACGGCATGTCCTCCCTCGTCACACCGACAGTATCGAGTACCAACGTCGTTTTGCGCGTCATCAACAACAATAAGAGTTCGAAGAATATCGGAAATGACTTCGCGTTGGATG
>Ga0247611_10010131_pt1 | contig 11135 bp, 8 predicted proteins | sample 177DNAGHGhighgp2_FD_192422 | JGI IMG/M metagenome (GOLD analysis project Ga0247611, IMG submission 192422) | Sheep rumen microbial communities from Palmerston North, Manawatu-Wanganui, New Zealand - 1770 DNA GHGhigh gp2 | ecosystem: Host-associated > Mammals > Digestive system > Stomach > Rumen ... | reverse complement strand
TTCTACCGGTTTTTATGCTAGTTAATATATATGTGCTATGCTTTTTTTGTGTTTTTGTGGTGTTATGTGATTTATTGCTATATTATATGTATTGTATTGCATGGTTTCTGGTGGTGCTATGTGCTATTGTCTAGCGTTGTTAGTGGTTTTTAGTTTCTGGTGGTGGTGGTGCTGGTGGCGTGTTTGTAATATATTTTATGTGGTGTTGCAATATGTGTTTTTTATTGTATTGTTTTTTTGTAATACGTGGATTAAATATATATATGATGTCGGATAATTATATATTATCGGACACAAAGCAGAAAGTAAACAAGCTAAAAACCAAAAAAAGGAGGCAATACAAATGCACATAAAAACAATACAACAAAAACAACAAAAAATAATAAAAGAAAAAAACATCAAAAAAAGCCCACACACAGCAAAAAAATATAAAACAGCATTCAAACACCTAAACAACTACCTAGAACAAGAAAACATCCAAACCATAAATAATAATACGATAACAGACATATTAAAAGGCTACGAGGCAAATTTAATAAAACAAGGATATAATGATAATACAATTAATCAATATATGATCTTAGCCACAAACCTAATAACCAAAGAATGCAAACTAACACCAGAAAAAATAGAACGCCTAACCATCATAAAAAAAGAGCCACACTACATAGAAGAAAACCAATACACAACAATAATAAAACACCTGGAAAAACAACAAGAAAAAATACAAAACATCAAAGACAAGAAAACCATAGACACAGACAAGACACTAATAACATTACTATACACTACCGGCTTAAGAATACATGAAGCATTAAATCTAACCATAGCAGAAATAACAAACGCACCAGCAGACATAAACAACATCCACCAGATCCAAATAATAGGAAAAGGCAGAAAAGCAAGATATATATTTATCATACCGGCAGTCTATACAGCACTAATAGAATATATACAAACATACCAGCAGCCAGGACAAATATATATATTTGAAAGCACCAGCGCCAAGCAACAAGGCCAGCACCGGCCACTAACCACCAGGACAATTAATAGACATTTTCAACGAATAGCAAAACAACTAGACGCAAAATATGCTATAGATCCAAACAGTAAAAATAGTTATACAAACCAACTAAAGCCACATAGTCTTAGACATTCATTTGCAGTAAACAATATTAATAAAACTGGTATTAATACCATGCAAAAACTATTAGGGCATAGCAGTATAGCGACAACGCAAATATATGCAGATGTTAAAAATAATGCTTTATCTGATGCTATGGCTAAGGCCTTTAATGTGTAACACATGCAGCAACAGATCAAAGAAAATATAATAGGATGTGATAATATGACAAATATAAAACTATTAGAACAAGTAGCAGCACAGCAAATAGAAGAAATAGAAAAAAGACAAATAGAATACAAAAACAATAATATAATACTAGTTGATACGTTCTTAGATGAATTATACAATGAATTACACTTTAAACAAGGCGTAGATGACAAGCAAATAGGAAAACTTTTAAAAACAAAGAAAATATGGCCAGCATATGATAATAAATTAGGTTTCTTCAAAATAATACTAGTCAATATTCTTAATGACAGCAACTATAATTTAAGCGTGTTGCGTGATGACTTGAAAATTAATTATGCCTGGATAGTTAATACAATGATAGATGCAATAAAAAAACTACACACAACAAACACCAGAGAATAAAAACCAACAAGCATATCAACACTTTAATCCATAGCATAAAACCACCAGAAATAGTGCTATAGGAAGTGTTTCCCATAGCGTTAATCTGACTGAAATAGTGCTATAGGAAGTGTTTCCCATAGCGTTAATCTGACTGAAATAGTGCTATAGGAAGTGTTTCCCATAGCGTTAATCTGACTGAAATAGTGCTATAGGAAGTGTTTCCCATAGCGTTAATTCTAATTAAAAAAATCGGTAGATCCAGTTTTCTTTATTCTCACGTTTTACCCCGTTTATTATTTTTTTATATAAAAATTTAAAACGGGCTAAATTTTCAACCTTTAGGGGCATCACTTCAACGCATTACTAAAAAACCAGTTTATGCTATAGTATGGAGCTATAACAAGCTTATTAATGGTTTTATGTTGTTTGTCTATATGGTACATATCAAAAAAAAGGGGGGGCAAGTTAGCACCAGAGAACAAAAGACTATATACACGGCAAACGCATATATTATAATTGCTACTCATAAGGGATAGTAGCAATATATTTTATAAAAAATTATGTAGACAATATCAATCTTTAAAATAAAGATTAAAAAACGGATTAAAGGATGAAAAATAAAAGAAATACATCTTTTTTATTATTCATTCTTTTATTATTCTTTTATTATCTAAATCTAATACTGGCTTATCCATAGCCAACTGGTGCAAATCATAATCTTTTTCTATTGCATCAATACCTAACAGCTTTTGAACTGCCGGATCATCCCAGTCAATAGCTAATGTTTCAAGCCAACTAGGAATACCAGCCGGATTTAATGGATCACTTTTAATATAATCAATAATTGCATCATCAATATCTGCTTTTATCCTAATGTGCAATTCATATTCAACGTGCATATATTTTATATTAAATTTCTGTTGGAAAAACAAATCGCTATATAATACTGGCAGTTTAAACAATTCTTTTTTATCCTCATCATCAACAAGTTTATTATTTGATTCTATTTTTTCATTTATTTTATCTATTGCATCTATTAAATTGTCATAGGCTTGTAAATATGCCATATCTTTTTTAGGTAATGTTAATTGATAGTTTTTCTTGTCTTTTAATTCTGCATTCCTATATACCTTATATATATCATATCCTTTTTTTGTGGGCAATCCTAGTTTTTTATTTATTTTTTCTGATATTTTTGCTTCATTCCTTATTTGTTCATTTTCTATAATGCCTATTACTTGGCAAGCTTGATTCTCTGTTATATCTGCTTTTTTTACAAGTGCATTTAAGATATTTGTGCTAAAGTCATATCGTGGTAATAGCATCATTAAACTATTAATGCCGGATGGTGCTAATTTTATTATATAGTGTTGTTTGTGTAATTCTAGTAGGTGCATTAGATAAGGTGTATGCTCTGGTTTTCCATATTCGTTTGCATCTTGCATTAGTGCTATAAAGTCTTTAGGTATGTTTAGTTGGTAGCTATAGTATGTTTTTTTGTTTTTCTTGTTTTTTGTTATTATTATTTTTCTTCTATCGGTTATTGTTAGTATTGTTGGTTTTTTGTCTTTATTGGTTATTTCTATTCTCTTTGTGCCTTTATGTATTCTCATATGTTATGCTTCCTTTAATTTTATTCATATTGTCATATATTTTTTATGTTTTTTTTACTATAAAAGTTTAATGTGAATCATAATATTTCTTTTAAGATTAATAAATAAGAATATTCTAAGTTTTTTAATGATAAACTTTATATATTATTATAAATATAATCTTATTCAAGCCACCATTGACACAATCACATATCTAATAGGAGGTGGTAAGAATCGCAAAAGGAAAACAACTAAAAAGCTTAACACTACCGGAAAGTGTAGCAGATGAACTAAAAGCACTAGCAAACAAAAAAGAATGTAAACAGAATGACTTAGTAACAGTTGCATTACTAGAACTATTTAAACTAAATAATAAAGAATTAAATAACGTATTAGTAGAAAACAGAATATATTAAATAAAATAAGCAATTTAAGGTGAATTAACATGACAAAAGAAAATAAAAAATGGGATAATCTAGAATTTGAAGAAATACAAACAGAAAACGAAAACTTAAAATGGATACCATCACAGCCAGACGACAGCATAATAGGAAAATACATGAGAACGGAAAACGGCAGCGGCGGTGGGCAAAATTATTTATTCCACATCCTGGAAGATCAAGACGGTCAATGCCTTAGTATTCTAGGATGTGCAAAACTTAACAGACTGCTAGAAACAATAGAGCCAGGACAGATAATAAAAGTAATATACAAAGGTTGGAAACCATCAAAGAATGGCAATAGATATAAAGATTATATAGTTTTACAAGCAAAGGATACAGATTAAAGGAATTACTACTAATATAATTAATCCAGGTGGATTAATTAGTAGTAATTCCTTTTTTTATATACATGTGGTAAAGTAAAAAATGACGCAAAGAAAACAAAAACAAACAATGATTATAACAAATACTGGAATAACAATAGATCCAGACGATGACATAGCGAAAATAATAAAACATGCCGGCAACGTTGAAATTATATACGAGGACGGCCACATAGAATATTACGAAAAAATATATAAATATTAAACAAAGAAACAACAAAGCACTATAATTTATAGTGTTTTGTTTAAAAATCTTGCTTGAAAAAGTGCGAAAAAGGTTAAAAAAATAATGCTTTAAATTGGAAAATAAAAAAGTAACGTGTATTATATAAAAATCTGTTGCTAAAAAAACTTTTATTTAGCAAATAATAAGAAATAAAAATAGTTTGAAAAAAAGTATCTTAGAATTAAAAATAAAGCTTATATCTTATCGATTAGCAAAAACTATCTAAAACTAAACTTTTATAGGATAAATAAAGATATTATATTAATTTAAATTTTTATAAATAGGGGGGCATTTGCAATATTTAACATTTTTACTATTTTTAACTAAATACTAATACTAAAAAATATTAGTTTTAATGGCTTCTTTTTAGCTATAGTTAATTCTTGCTTATATCGTAGTATTTTAGTATAGTGTTTTGTTATATTGTTTAATGGTTTTTAATTGCTGGTGTTTTATTGTTTAATTGCATAGTGGTTAATGGCCAGTTTTTGTATTACTTTATACATCGATTAATCATAACTTTAACGATAGCTAAAATGGGGCGTTCTATGGCCGTATTTTTTAGTATTAGTATTTAGTTAAAAATAGTAAAAATTCCAATTTTTGAAAATGGGCCAAAAAAATAAAAAAAACTAAGGAAGCTACAAGCGTATAATTAAAAATAAAAGTTTAGTTTGAGAAAGATTTTTAAAAAAATCACTTTTAGAACGTTATAGACAAATCCAAGCACAAAATTTTCAAAAGGTTACTAAAATTGTTATAATAAGAAATAAAAGTTTAGTTTGAGAGGGAATTTAATATAATTCAATTTAAGAACGCTATAAGCAAATCCAAGCACGAAATTTTTAAAAGGTTGCTAAAATTGATAAAACAAGAAACAACACCAGAAAAAGGAGGCAAAATAAAATATGATAGATAAACATAAAGATTTAAAAAAAATAGCCTTAACTGATGGCAAATACTACAATTCAAAAGACATACGAAACATAACAGAGAAAAAAAACACTATAGAACTAGAAACAAACAGAGAAAATATAACCATCCCAAAAACCGCAATAACAAGAATAGAATACTACATAGGGGCTGCTGCAAATGTCAAACAATACAGATAAACAAGAAACACTAAAACAACAAACAATAGCACAAAATCCAGGACTAGACATAAACAAGCCAATATATATTGCAATGAACAACAAAAAACCAGCAATAAAAGGCACAGAAAAACCAATAACACTAGCCCAACAACTACCAAGCCAAGACAACATCAACGCAATAGCACTAGACATACAACAAACCAATTATATTTGCATAGACATCGACGGATACAGCAGCAAGAAAAAAGATACACCAGACGGAATAAAAGAAAGATCAACAACAGCCACCCAGATAAAAGACGAACTAATAAAACTACTAGACACACAAACCAGCAACTATAGACTAGACAAAACAGCATCAAATAAATATCACATATGGCTAAGAAACGATAAAGACACAAACAATACATTACTAGATGCACTAAAAAATAGTTTCTATACCAAAGATGGAATAGATGCACCAGGAATAATAGAAGTATTTACACCAGACAAAAAACATAAAATACACCTAGCCGGATCATTAACCATAACAAATGATGACAACAGCACCGGAAAATATACAAACATCTATAGCGGATGCCCATTTAATAAACTGGATAAAGTAAATAATTTAAGAGCTTTATTAATTACAGCATTAACAAACATTGGGTATATATACAAGATACCAAAGCCAATAACAAACAAAAACACAAAACAATATATCTATAATGACGCAGCACATAACGGCAGCATCAAAGAATTTGTAGGAAAAGAGAACAAAATATATTTTTCATACCTGGAAGAAAACGTGCCGGTAGATCCAAATTTTCTAATCGTTGAAAAAGACAATTTTACTATAGACTATATAGCAGCACATTGTAAAAAAGAATATCAAAGCATCATCAAAAGCATATATTACTATAAAAAAAATAACCAAGACAAGCAAACAGAAACAAACACCAGAGCAGACGAAATAGCATTAAAACTAGTAGAAGTCTATAAACAATACTGGCACAACACCGAAAACCAGCGACACAATTTAATGCTAGCAACAAGTAACATGCTAGTAAAAGATTTTAATTTCCAGGAAACAGACTTAAATAATTTTTATGCAATGCTAGAAAAAGAAGTGCCAATAAAAGACGAACACCGAAACGACATACTAGAGGGCATCAAACACAAAGACGACCACCGGACCAAATACGGAATACCAACAATAATAAAAATATTACAATGCAAAAACCATGACTTAGACTTTTTAGGCGAATACAATAATATAATAAGTAGCGAAATAGAAAGCCTGGAGCGAGTCAAGCCAACAATAACACCAGAAATAATAGAACAAGAAAAAGCATACCAGGAACTATGGCAACTTCAACAAGAAAATTACTTTAATGGCATTAATCATGAATTAACCATAACGCCAACAAGAAGTGATGCAGATTTAATAGCGCAAGTATTGAATAACTTAATCTATAACGAAAAAAGCAATATTGGTAGACTCTTAGTAGTTATGATTAGTGTTATAACCGGCATTAACAATATGTATGTTATTGTAGATGGAACAAGTAGCGGCGGCAAGTCTACTTTAATAATGACAGTTAAAAAAGTAATTCCTAATCGTTATACATCCGATATTGATGATCTTAGCGAGTCAGCATTCACACGCCACACCGAAAAAAACGGCGCATATGCTTATAATAGAGTAATAATAGATTTCGGAGATAAAGGCGACATAAACACATATAACAAGGCTATAGCATTACTAGGAAAATATCAAAAATTAATAACTGAAAGGGTATACACATACCGAGTAACCAGACAAGAAAATAACACGCCGAACGGTACGCAAGAATTAACAATAAAAGCAGATGGATTTGCACTAGTAATGACCACGACCAAAGAAGTATTAGCAAAACTAGACGAACAAATAATAAACAGATCCGAAATATTACGCACAGCTGGCAGCCCACATACAGATATAGCAGATTGGAATTTTGAAAAACACGAACTAGAAAATATTAAAATGCAAGCAGAAGAGCTACTAGAGGCAATAAAAGGCCATATATTGTATAATATCCATAAATACAATGATACAAGCCTAATTATTGTTAGTCATTTTAGCAGGTACATTAACAAGGCAGTACAGCAAAATAGCGCAGAGTCAAGAATAATACAACGAACAATAAATGCTTTTAAAGCCTATTGCTGGCTAGATATTAAAAGACTATACAAAGTAAAAGGAAAAGACAATAAAACATACTATATACCGGCAACTAATGTATTATGCGATTTTATAAAACTATACGGAACAAATAACAAAGTCAATGATATAGATATACAACTTATACAATGGATTAAAGACAAAGGTTATACACCATTAACAGTAGAAGAAGCAGAGGACCTGGCAAGCGATAATAGCATAGACATAACAAATTATGCAGATAGAAAAGTAAACAACTTATTTATGTATTCCGATATACAAACAATGCTAAATAATGACGAAGAAACCGACCTAGCAAAGCAAATAGAAAATATCGCAGATACACTAACAAAGCTAGGTAAGCTAAATATAATAGGAATATTTGCAAAGAAAAACAAAAAAAACAAGATATATTATTTAAATTCCAAGTCAACAAATACAATAAACAATGAAATAAAGCCACGTCAAATAACAGATGATGATATAGCATACGCATTAGAGCATCTAAAATATCATATGAAAATTAAACAGCCAGGAAACAATAAAAGATACCAGAAACTAACAACACTATTTAGCCAAGACATCGACTTTAGCTTTATAGATCAAAGAAATAACACCGGCGGCAATGATGATAAAAAAGATGCAGATGATGATAAAAAAGATGATGACAACAAAAGCCAGGACACCAGCAACACCGACAACACCGACAGCAGCACAGCTAATGCAAGTAGTAAGAATACAAGTAAGAATACAAGTAAGAATACCAACACAACACCAGCAGCACCAGCACCAGCAGCTATGATAGATCAAACACAAAGTACACATTTAGTGAACTTGCATTGCCACACCGACGAAAGCGTAGGCGACGGCGCAATAAGCATAGAAAAACTAATAAACAATGCAATACAACACAAACAAAAAGCAATAGCAATAACAAATCATGGCACACTAAACGGGTTATATAAATTTAACAAGCTATGTAATGCTAAAGGCATCAAAGCAATACTAGGAATAGAAGCCTATATAGGCCAAGACAGACACCATTTAATATTGCTAGCAAAGAACTTGCAAGGCTACCAAGACTTATTAACATTACATAATAAGAACGTTGAATACATGAAAACTAACGGATTAAAAAGAAATGATAAATACGTTAATGGCGGCATCTACTATAGCAACATAGAACAAGAAACAACGCTATGCAAAAACCTAATAGCGCTTAGCGGCTGCATATCCGGACAAATACCAAAGCTATTATTAAGTGGCCAATACGACGAAGCAAAACAACTAGCAATACAATACAATACACTATTTAATAAATTTTACCTGGAAATACAATACAACGGACTAGAAAAACAAGAAAAACTAAACAAGCTATTAATAGAATTATCTAATGATACTGGTATACCATTAACAGTAACTGGCGATGTACACTATATAGAAAATAAAGACGACTGGAACGCTATAAAAGAAGCACACAGAAAAAACGCAAAAGCGCCAAAGTCAAATAACCAATTTATGACCACAGCACCACAACAACTAGCAGAAACAACAATAGAAATAGCAGACAGCATAGCAAGCTATAACATACCAACAGCACTAAACATACCACAGCCACAGCATAATAGAAACTGGCTAAAAACATACTGCAAAGACAAACTAAAAGAACTAAATATAAATGATTTCCAACACCGGCAAAGACTAAACAAAGAACTAAAAGTAATAAAAGACGAAATAGCAGACTATCACATATTATTATATGAAATAGTAGACGCCATAAAAGATGTAGCCGGAGCTATTGGCGGCAGAGGCTCTGCCGTCGGATCATTAGTATGTTACTTGCTAGGATTTCACGAAGTAGACCCACTACAATATAATTTATTATTCGAAAGATTTCTAAACAAAGAACGCATAGACAAAGCACTAGCAAGCGGCACAGTAGATACAGCATTACTGCCAGACATAGACCTAAACATAGCAGATGATAAAAAAGATGCAGTATTTAAAGTATTAGAAAACAAGTACAAACACATAGCAAAAGTAATGACATACGCCAAACTAAAAGAGGATAACAAAACAATACAAACAATAAAAAGAAAATATCCAACAGCAGACATAACCGGCCTTAAATATAACTTAAGTATACATGCCGGCGGCGTCATCCTATCAACACAGCCATTTAATAAATACTTGCCAATAACGCTAACCAAAGACAACGAAATAGTAACAGATTGCAGCCTAGACGAAGTAGAAGCCAGAGGCGGCATAAAATACGACCTATTAGGCGAGTCAAGCAGCAAAATAAATGCCGGTGTAACACTACAAGAAAAAGAAATACCAACGCTAATAAAATTCCTGGTCAGTCATCCTATAGGTATATCACAATTTAGCGGCTACACAGCAAGGCAATATTTAAGACAAAACAAAGACAAGATAAAAACCTTTGATGATCTGCTAGCAGCAACAGCATTAATAAGGCCTGGAAGTGATGCCGGCCAACAAACATTATGGATATTCCAAGAAGATATGATGCAAGAAGCCGTAAAAAATTATGGTATTACATATGCAGATGCAGATTATATACGAAAGCCAAGAGGCACAGCAGCAGAAAAAGAACAAAGATTAAACCAGATAATACAAACAATGCAACAAAAGGGATGCACGCCAGAAAAAGCACAACAATTTAAACAATATCATAATGGATACAGTTTTAACAAAAGCCACGCCGTAGCATATACACTAGAGAGCCTAAAGAATGCTAAACTAAAAAAGGAACAACCGGCCACATTTTATGAACGTAAACTAAACCATGCAAAAGATCAAGTAACAATAGCAGAATTACTAGACGATGCAATAAAACAAGGAGTTAAAATAATTCCGCCAAGTCGTAACTATTACAAATTGGATGCAATGGCAGATAAGAATAAATTATACATAGGCAGTAAATTTATAGATGGTATAAGCACAGCAGAGCCACTAACAAGTAAAGGATATAAAAAGCCATTTAGGGAATATCTTAGAAAATCGCATGTTGAAAAATTATATATGACTGGATGTTATGATCCAAACGATTTGCCAGATGATGTTATAAGCTTAGGATTTAAGAAACTATATGATACATATATAGTAGCTACAATATCCAGGCAAGGATTTAATATTATTCGTTTTAATGTGGATAATAATTATAAGAGTAAGGAAGTATTTTATAAAGGTGCTAGAATAAGTAAGAAATTTATAGAAACATATAGATATACTTATTAAATTTTATTTAAATTAGAATAAATTAAAGTAAACAAAAATAGGGGGCAAAAAGACAATATGACAGAAAAAGAAGCAGAAAACAACAATATAAAAACATGGGAAACACCATACAGAAAAGACGGCCTAAAAGAAAGCGTCGGAGCATTCGAAAGTTTTCTAGTATTTCGTGATATGGGGCTACAAAGAAGTCTAAAGAAAACAGCAGAAATAACCGGCAACAAATACGAAAGGGTTAGACATTGGAGCTTTAAATAT
>Ga0247611_10010130_pt1 | contig 11135 bp, 8 predicted proteins | sample 177DNAGHGhighgp2_FD_192422 | JGI IMG/M metagenome (GOLD analysis project Ga0247611, IMG submission 192422) | Sheep rumen microbial communities from Palmerston North, Manawatu-Wanganui, New Zealand - 1770 DNA GHGhigh gp2 | ecosystem: Host-associated > Mammals > Digestive system > Stomach > Rumen ... | reverse complement strand
TCAGACAAACATATTGAAACAGTTATTAAGAGAATGATTACTAAAATTAAAGTTATTGATCCAGGAGATACAACTCTTATTGAAGGTCTTAGCGTACCTCTAAGAGAATTTGCTGAAATCAATAAACCAGTAATTTTAGCAGGTGGAGTACCAGCTACAGGAAAACCTGTAATGTTAGGTATTACTAAAGCATCATTAGAAACTGATTCATTCTTATCTGCTGCTTCATTCCAAGAAACAACAAGAATCTTAACTGATGCTGCTACTCGTGGTAAAGTAGATATGTTAAATGGTTTAAAAGAAAATGTTATTCTTGGTAAATTAATCCCAGCAGGTACTGGAGCAAAACAATATAACAATATTGAAGTAATGTTAAAAAATGAACTTCTAGATGACGATGCAGCTGAAGTTTTAGAAGAAAAATTCTTAACAGATGATGCAAATGAAGAAACAGTAGAAGGAGCACTAGAATAATAAAAGAAAGTGTTATTAACACTTTCTTTTTATATTTATTTATGATAATATTTATTTAGAGGAGATGCCTAGTTGTCAAAATTAGGTCCACCTCTAATGATTTTGAATCCTAACTTCTAGTTAGGTTTTTTCTTATAATAAATTGATAAGTATAATAATTAAAAGCAGAAATATAATAATAAGTAAAAAAATATTCATTAAAAATTAATAATACTATAACAATTGTTAATTTTTAGATATATAATTTGTGTGATTTATGAAAAATTAGTATTTTACAAATAATAATAATTATGATAATATTTATTTAGAGGTATTTGGCTTTAGAGATAGAGCCTACCTCTTTTTTTATCAATGTTTATTTGATATAATTAAGTAGGTGATGAGTATGTTTGAAACTTTAAGTGAAAGATTACAAAGAGCTGTTAGCAATATTAAGTCTAAGGGTGTTATTAATGAAGATAACATTAGTGAAATTGTACGAGAGATTAGACTTTGTTTATTAGAAGCTGATGTAAATGTTAAAATAGTAAAAGAATTTATTGATAAAGTTAAAGAAAAAGCTCTTGGTGAAGAAGTTAGAAAAAGTATTAAACCAGGAGATATGTTTGTTAAAATATTAAAAGATGAACTTGTTGAGTTATTAGGTGGAGATGCTAGTCCACTAGAAATGAGTAAAAATCCTACAATAGTTATGGTTGTTGGTCTTCAAGGTGGAGGTAAAACAACAACTATTGGAAAAATAGGAAATATGGTAAGAAAACAACATCATAAAAAACCAATGTTTATAGCATGTGATGTTTATAGACCAGCAGCAATTGATCAATTGAAACAAATTGGTCGTGAACTTAACATAGAAGTTTATGATGAAGGAAAATCAAATCCAGTAGATATTGCTAATAATGGAATTAAGTATGCTCGTGAAAAGGGATATGATTATATATTAATAGATACAGCAGGACGTCTTCAAATTGATGAAACTTTAATGGATGAATTAGTAAATATAGAGAGTAGTGTAAAACCTCATGAAGAATTACTTGTAATAGATGCTATGATGGGACAAGATGCTATTAATGTAATTACTGGATTTAATGATAAATTAAAATTAACTGGATGTGTTCTTACAAAGATGGATGGTGATACTAAGGGTGGTGTTGCATTATCTTTAAGACATTTAACAAATATTCCAATTAAATTAATTGGTGATTCTGAAAAATTAGATGGTATTTCTGAATTTTATCCAGATAGAATAGCAAATAGAATTCTTGGAATGGGCGACTTATTATCAATTATTGAAAAAACAGAAAAAGAATTAGATCAAGATGAAATGATGAGTGCTGCTAAGAAAATGCAAAAAGGTAAATTTGATTTAGAAGATTTCTTAAAAACAAATGCACAAATAAAAAAATTAGGACCACTAGAAAACTTACTTAAATTAATACCAGGTGCATCAAAAATGGGATTAAATAATGTTAATATAGATCCAAAAATAATGGCTAGAACAGAAGCAATTATATTATCAATGACACCATATGAAAGAAGAAATCCAGATCAAATAAAAGCTAGCCGTAAGCAAAGAATAGCAGCAGGTTGTGGACAAAAAGTAGAAGATGTAAATAGATTACTTAAACAATTTGAACAAATGAAAGTAATGATGAAACAAATGAAAAATATGAAATTTTAGGACTATAAAGTCCTTTTTATTTTTGATATAATATACTTCGAGGATAGTAATGAAAAGAAGAGTTTTAAAATTGATTTGTTTTTTTATGTATTTAATTATATGCTTAGGTATATATGAAAGAGAATTTGTTTATCATGTAAAAATGAATGGTAAAAAATATGAAGTAATAAATGTTCATGATAAATATAAAGACCCAGGTATAAATGTATTATATAGAGGAAAAAAGATTAATAAAGTAATTAGTAAAAGTAATATTAATACTGATCAAATAGGTAAATATAGTATTAAATATTATTTTAATAATAAATCAAGTGAAAGAACTATTGAAGTAAAAGATTTAGAAAAACCTATAATTACTTTAGAAAAAGATAATATAGAATTAAATATAAATGATAAATATATTGAACCTGGATATAATGCTAATGACAATTATGATGGAGATTTAACTGATAAAGTTATAGTAAAAAACGATGTTGATGTAAGTAAAATTGGTAACTATAAAGTATATTATACTGTAAAAGATTCTTCTAATAATGAAACTACTCAAATAAGAAATGTAAGTGTAGTAGATAAAATAGCTCCAGAAATAAAATTTAAAAATAATCTTAATATGTATGCTATTAAAGGTAAGAAAATAGATATAAATGATTATGAAGCTATTGATAATTATGATGGAAATATTACTGATAAAGTAGTTATAGATGGAAAAGTTAATTTTAAGAAAACAGGTATCTATACTCTTACATATACAGTTAGTGATAGTAATCAAAATACAACTACTATAAAAAGAACAATAAATGTTCAAAATAAAAATACAAATGGAGTGCCAGTACTAATGTATCATTGGTTTTATGATGATACAAAGGGCGAAACTTCAATTGGTAAACCAAACGCACATAATTATATTTCAAAAACAGAATTAAAAAAACAATTAGAGTTTTTAAAAGATAATAAATATTATTTTCCTACATGGGATGAATTAAACAAATATATTGACGGAAAGATTGATTTACCACAAAAGAGTGTAATAATAACAGATGATGATTGTGTAAATTCATTTTTTAAAGTTGCATTACCTTTATTTGAAGAATATGAAATACCAGTTACTTCATTTTGTATAACTAATAAAACAAATTATCAAAAATATATGAAAAATAAATTTTTAGATTTTGAATCACATACTGATTCTATGCATCAAAGAAGTTGTAATACTTTTTGGAATGGAAAAGTTATGTGTTCGTCATATAAAGAAATATATGAAGATATAAAAACATCTGTTAAAAAGATTAAAAATACAAATTCATTTGCATATCCATTTGGTCATTATAATGATAATGTAATAAAAGCATTAAAAGAAAATAATATTAAACTTGCATTTACAATTAATGAAGGTAGAGTAAAAAGAGGACAAAATAAATATAAACTTCCTAGAGTTAGAATATCTAGTTGGACAGATATAGATACATATAAAAAATTATTAAAATAAGATATATAACCAATCACATAATTATCTTTTTCATAAAATAAAATGAAAAGGAGTTGTTTAGAATATGGATAAAAATGGTATGTATCAAGGATATAGTGTTGAAGGACAAGTAAAAGTAACAAAAGATAATGATATGGATAGTTGTAATGTTGCAGGAATGTGTGCTCCAATATATGAATGTCCAGAAGAAAGATGTATTCATAAAGAAATAATTCATGAAGTACCACACATTAAACCAATTAATACAAGAATAATTAATCATCACATATATAGACATACATATACACCTATGTTTACATGTACAGAAGAAAATGAAATATGTAATGTTAATGTATGTGGACCTAGATTTTAAAGACATTGAGAAATGTCTTTTGTTTTGTTATAATATGTAGAGGTGATTTGAAATGGAAATAAAAGCAGGAACAATTCTTATTAATAAAGATAAAATTGGTTTAATATATAGAGATAATTATGATGATTATTCTTTTCCAAAAGGACACTTAGAAAAAGGTGAAACATTACTAGAATGTGCTGTTAGAGAAACAAATGAAGAAACTAAAAGAGAAGTTATAGTATTAATTAATGAACCTGTATGTGTAGATGAATATACTGATTCAAATGGTGTTTTATGTAGAACAGATTTTTTTCTAGTTAAAGATAATGGTCATTCTTCAAATACCTCTACTGAAGTACATGAACTTGTTTGGGTAGATTTTGATAAAGTAGAAGAAACACTTACATATAAAACATTAAAAGATATGTGGGTAGGTGTAAAAGATCTAGTTAAGAAATATCTAGAGGAATAATAATGAAAAGAAAAATATTTTTAATTATTTTAGTCTTATCATGGATGGGACTAATATTTTATTTTTCTTCTCAAAATGCACAAGATTCAACATCTCAAAGTAGAGGAGTATTAGAAAAAACAAATATTATTAAAAAATATGAAGAAAATAAAAGTGAAGCAGAAAAAGAATTAATTATAAGCACAACAGATTTATATTTTAGAAAATTAGCCCATATAGCAGAGTTTTTAGTATTAAGTGTACTTGTTTGTTTTTTAATAAAAGAGTATACATTAGATATAAAAAAAATATTATTAATTAGTTTTATTATATGTTTAATATATTCATGTAGTGATGAATTACATCAATTATTTGTATTAGGTAGAAGTGCAGAATTAATGGATGTTTTTATTGATAATATTGGTTGTTTTATAGGGTATATAATATTTTATATATCTGGAATTAAAATATGGAAGAAAAGCAATTAAATTGCTTTTTTTTTATAAAAAATTATAGTATAATTATTTATTATAGAATAGTAGGTGAATTATATGTTTGATAATAAAGTACTTGTAAGTTTACATGTATTATCATTAGATAAAAAATATGATATTTATTTACCAGTAAATGATAAAATTGGAAATATATCAAGATTATTTAATACTACTATGTTTGATTCTATAGATAGTGATTCAAATTATATGCTTATTAATGTTGAAACAGGAGAAGTATATAAGAATAATACATTAATTAGAACAACTGATATTAAAAATGGTACTAAATTGTTATTAGTATAATATAAGGGGCTAGTGTGTAATGAATTTATATTTATTTGATGATGAAAGTATTGTAATGTTTTCTTTACCTAGTAAAAAAATAGGTAATTTTTGGATGACTGATAATGAAGGAAAAAATGTAGTTAACATATATGGTAAAGATGGTAAATGGTTTTTATTAGGTAGTACACAAACTACTATTATTTCTTCTAATGTTTCTAATGAACTAATATTAAGGCCAAAAGAATATTATGTTTTAATTAAAAATAATAAAAGATATGCATTATTTTGTAGCCCAGTTAATGATAGTTCTTTTGAATCATTTGAAGTACCAGAGTCTTTAACTTTTAAAGTAGGTAAGTCTATTGAATGTGATATTTCATTATCATTACCTTATCTTCAAGATATAGATTTTATAGCAAAGCAAGAAAATAATTTTTGGATTATAAAAAGAAATCCTAATTCAAGAATGTATCATAATAATCAACTTGTTAAAGTTGATACTTTTGTTGCTAGAAATGGTGATATACTTAATATTTATGGTTTCAAAATTGTTTTAACTAAAAATATTATATTTGCTAATAAACCAAGTGGAATGATAAATACAAAGTTAAATAGAATTTTTCTTAAAGTAGATGATCCAATCACAGATGAAGAAATAGAGAATAAAGATTTATATACTGATGATGATTATTTCTTAAGAAGCCCACGTATTAGAAAAAATATTGAAACATATGTATTATCTATTGATTCTCCTCCAGCAAAAGAAAATACACAACAAATGCCACTTTTAATGACTTTAATTCCAATGATGACAATGGGCGCAAGTTCTATGATTACTCTTGCAAATACTTTTGAAAGTATATCAAATGGAACAAAAACAGCTAAAGAATGTGCACCAACATTAACTATATCAATATCTATATTATTTACAATGCTAATATGGCCATTTGTAACTAGATGGTATGAAAATACTCAAAAAAAGAAAAGAGAGAAAAAAAGACAAGATAGATATGGTAAATATTTAAAAACAAAAGAAGAAGAAATAATAAAAGAATTTGATAGTCAGAAAAAGAAAATAGAAGAGAGTCTTTTATCAACAGATATTTGTTATGATGCTATTGTTAATAAAAGAAGAACACTTTGGGGTAGAAGAATAGATCAAAGTGATTTCTTGAGTGTTAGAATTGGAAAAGGAGAAGTTCCTTTTGATGCACAAATAAGTTATCATGTAGAAGATTTTACAATGGATGATGATAATTTAAAACAAATGCTAGATGAAATGATTAAAAAATATAAAATTATTAATGATACACCAATAAAATATTCATTTGTAGAGAATAGACTTACTGCTATTAATGGATTATATCCAAAATATGTTAATTTTACTCATAATTTATTATTACAGATAATGTCTTATCATAGTTATGATAATTTAAAAATAGTTGTTTTTACTGATAATAAGAAAGCAAAAAATTGGGACTACATGAAAAAATCACCTTATTGTTTTTCAAATGATAAGAGTATTAGATTTTTTGCTACTAATACAGAAGAAATGCAAGAAATATCAGAATATTTAAAACCTAGATTTAATGGTAGACAAGATGCATTATCTTCAGTTCAAGAAATAAATGATTTTTCAATATTTGAATCATATTATTTAATAATAGTTGATAATATTGATAAAGCTAGAAAAATTGGAATAATAGATGAAATACTAGCTGAAAAAAGAAATTTAGGTTTTAGTTTGATTGTTTTAGAAGAAAAACTTTCTAAAATACCTAGTAATATATCTAAGTTTATAACTATTGGTGAAAGTACATCTGTAATTATAAATACAGATAATAATGAGCAAATGAGATTTACTGATGAAGTTTCTAGTAAATTTGATATGTATTTAGTTACTAATACATTATCTAATTTACCTGTATATATGGAAAGTGGTATAAAACAATTGCCAAGTTCAATATCATTTTTAGAATTATTTAGTGTAGGACAAATTGATCAATTAAATGTATTAAATAGATGGAAAGAAAATAATCCAATAAAATCATTAAAGGCAGAGATTGGTGTTAATGAAAATAATGATTTGTTTGTATTAGATTTGCATGAAAAATATCATGGACCACATGGATTAATTGCAGGTATGACTGGTAGTGGTAAATCAGAGTTTATTATTACATATGTATTATCAATGGCGATTAATTATAGTCCTGAAGAAGTGGCTTTTGTATTAATAGATTATAAAGGTGGTGGACTTGCTGGTGCATTTGTAAATGCTGAAACTGGAAAAAAATTACCACATGTAGTTGGTACTATTACTAACTTAGATAAAGTTGAGATTAATAGAGCTTTATCTAGTATTCAAAGTGAACTTAGACGTAGACAAGCTAAATTTAATGAAGTTAGAGATAAACTAAATGAAAGTACTATAGATATATATAAATATCAAAAATTATATAGAGATGGTATAGTTAGAGAACCAATACCTCATTTAATAATTGTATGTGATGAGTTTGCTGAATTAAAAGATCAACAACCAGAATTTATGGATGATTTAATTAGTACAGCAAGAATTGGACGTTCTCTTGGTGTCCACTTAATACTTGCTACACAAAAACCTAGTGGAGTAGTAGATGCTCAAATATGGTCAAACTCTAAATTTAAAGTATGTTTAAAAGTTCAAGATAAATCAGATAGTAATGAAATGATTAGAACTGATGTAGCAGCAGAGTTAAAAAATGTTGGTAGATTTTATTTACAAGTTGGATATAATGAATTTTTTGCATTAGGCCAAGCTGCATGGGCAGGAGCACAATATTATCCAAGTAAAGAATATAAGAAAATTGTTGATAAAAATATTTATTTTATATCAAATACAGGATCAATTAATAGTACAATTAATAATTCTTCATTAAAAAGAGCTAAATCAGAAGGTGAAGAATTAACAAATATTGTAAAGTATTTAATAGATATATCTGAAAATAGTGATCTAAGTATAAGACAATTATGGCTAGATAGAATTAAAAATGATATTTTAATTCAAGAATTATTTAAAAAATATAACTATGCTAAGGAAAGATTTAATATTAATCCAATTATAGGAGAATATGATGATCCTGAAAATCAATCACAAGGTTTATTAACACTTCCAATTACAAAAGAAGGAAATGTGTTAGTATATGGAACTGGTGATAGTGGTAAAGATGAATTCTTATCTTCTCTTATCTTTTCAATGTTAATGATATATGATACTGATGAAGTAAATATTTATATCATGGATTTTGCAGCAGAGACACTACTAAATTATCAACAAGCTCCTCAAGTTGGAAATGTACTTTTAAATGGTGATGAAGAAAAACTTGAAAATATTGTTAAAATGTTAAATAGTGAAATAAATAAACGTAAAAAACTATTTATGAAATATAATGGTAATTATCAAGATTATATTAAACTAAGTGGAAAAACATTACCAAATATAATTGTTGTAATTAATGCAATAGAAGTACTAACAGAAGTCGATTCAGATTATGTTGATGCATTAACTCCAATAATAAGAGATGGTTCAAAATATGGAATTAATTTCATTATTACAACAACTAATCAAAGTTCAATAAAATATAAGATATCACAAAGTTGTAAACAAGTAATATGTTTACAAATGAATGAAGAAACTGATTATAGAGATATTCTTGGAAAAACTAATGGTCTAGTTCCATCTTCATGTTTAGGAAGAGGACTTATAAAATTAGATAGGGTATTAGAATTTCAAACAGGATTTATTACTAGAGAAGATAATCAATATAAAGTTATTAATGATTTAATATCTGAGTTAAATGAAAAAGGAATAAATAAAGCAAAACCTATACCAACTATGCCAGATACAATTCAAATTGATAGATTTAATAATGAATATTTAGGTATTTCTAGTGTTCCAATTGGTCTTAATAAAGAAACATTAACTTCTAGTTTATTTGATTTTTCAAAGGATGTAATTAATAAAATATATACAAATGAATTAGATAATACTAAAATATTTGTTTCAAATTTTATTAAGTTATTAGAAAACAATAATTCATTTAATAAAGTAGTAATAGATGCATGTAATTATTTTGAAAACTTTAATTATAATATTAATTTAGTAAATTCTAATTTTAATAATACTGTTGATCAATTACAAAAAATAAATAATCAATTAAAAGAAGTATTAGAAAAAAATAATATGAATTTAAGAAGTATTAAAGATGCTAAAAATAGTTTAATAGTTATATTAGGTACTGATAAATTCTATAATTCATTAGATGATGAACATAAAACAATATTTAAAGAATTATTAGAAACTCAAAAAGAACTATTAAAAATTAATTTTGTATTAATTGATTCTATGGTATCTATAAACAAATATGAATATGAAGATTGGTTTAAAAATAATAGTAATCCAGATAATGGTATTTGGATTGGAGAAGGTGCTACTAATCAATATGTAATTAAATTAAGTATTTCATCTAGTAGTTTCAATTTAATAGAAAAAGATTATTGTGTTGTAGTTAAAAATGGTTTACCAACAATAGTAAAATATATTAATGAATTAAAATAATTATATAAAGGAAAATTGTATTAAATGCAATTTTTCTTTTTTTAAAAAAATAAATATTACATTTTTATGTCAATATTATTTACTTTTTTATCCAAAATCTATATAATTTAATTAGATGATATGATAGAGGAGGTTATATAAATGAATGGTCATAAAGTCAACAGTGTTGCTGATTTACATAATGATGCAACAACATTACTTAATACACATGTATTAGGTTCATCAGATGTAAGTGCTGATGGTATTATTAGAACATTAGTAGATAGCATTAATGTTTTAAAACAACATTGGGAAGGAGCAGATGCAGGAGTACAAATTAATGATGTTGTAACTGTAACTAATGGTATGATTGCTCTTAGAAATGCTTTAGGTAGTCTTGCTGTAGCTGCAAGTGAAGTTGCTTGCAATTATAGAGATATTCAAAGAAGTAATGGTGCAAAGCAATTACCAGAATTACAAAAATTAAGAGTAAATGATTCTACAAAATTACAACCATATACAGATAACAGAGATAAAGTTTATATTGATGGTACAGCATTAACTGGTAAACAAAAAATCCAAACTGCAAATGCTAATATTGTTAACTTTATTTCAAATGTTACAAGTAAAAAGAATGATATTCTAAACAATTGGACACAAGGTACTGGAAGAGATCAAGCTGATCAAGCATTTAATGATTTCATTAGTAAGTATAATTCAACATATAAACCAATGTTAGAAACTGTATTAGAACATATTGATATTGCAATTAAGAATTATGGTATGTAATTGTTAAATAATAATAAGAAGTATAAAAGTACTTCTTATTTCCTAAGATGATTAGTAAATAATCTTTTTAGGAAATAAGAAGAGAAAGGGTGTATTTATGGCTTCAAGTAGTTATTGGAAAGGACAGATGGATTATTACTCAAATTTAATGAGTGAACTGCAAACTAAAAAAAACAATAAGCAAAATGAAATAAATGATACTAATGATAAGTTAAGGCAGATAGAAGAATATAAAAAAAAATTAAATGTTTTATATGATAATATTCGTTATGTAATGCCAAAATTTGAAAAAGTTAGTAAATATATTGAACATGTTAAAACTGAAAATAAAGCATATGATAGAGATTATTTTAAAAATAGTAATGGACATTTAAAAAAAGCTAAAGATTCATGTTATAGTTTATATAATGAAGTTAAAGATGAAATTGCTAAATTAAAAAAACAATTGCAGAAGTTAAAGACTGAATATGATAATTTGTGTTTTGAATATAATCAAGCTAAAAATAACTATTACGCAGCCTATTCAAATTATAATACTGAAAAAAGTAATGAAGATGCAGCAGCAAGA
>Ga0247611_10010128_pt1 | contig 11136 bp, 9 predicted proteins | sample 177DNAGHGhighgp2_FD_192422 | JGI IMG/M metagenome (GOLD analysis project Ga0247611, IMG submission 192422) | Sheep rumen microbial communities from Palmerston North, Manawatu-Wanganui, New Zealand - 1770 DNA GHGhigh gp2 | ecosystem: Host-associated > Mammals > Digestive system > Stomach > Rumen ... | reverse complement strand
ACAGCTCACATTGAACGTCGTATGCTAAATTTTTCTTATATTTGCGGTGTCGCAGAAAATCTGTGGCCGACATGACATAGGAAGCGTTTAGCTTTTTCCAAACTGAGAACTTCGACAACTCTCACGAGAAAATGGAAAGGTAAAGACGTTCTTCCCTTGATTATGATAGTATAGGTATATACCTACGCTTCATACAAGGGTGTGAGCTGATTTCTAATCTTTTTCTCGGGCAGTCGAAGGCCTTCAGTTGGATTAGCTGAGAGGCTCACACTTCTTTATATGCTTACACCTATTACGAAAACTGACCTGTGACTTGAGCCAAAACAGGTGACAGTATATTAACTGTATGGTATTAATAGACATACTACATTATTCTTTCAGTAGCATCATATGGGGAATCTTTGTTGCAGTTACTTGTATGGCACTTTTCGTATTCCTGATAAAAGGCTGGTATAAAGATGTGATGTTCTCTCCTATGAGTTATTTAATAGGTGTCATTTTATTCCTATTTCTCTCCTTCCACTGTGTATTGGTTGTTGGTTCTTTAAAGATTATCAGTATGACAGATGAATATGAGCAGCGCATTACCTCATTAATTGATAGTGTGTATTCTCCAACGGACGAGGTGTCTATGTCACAAGCATCTGATGTCATCAATACTATTATAGACGAGTTCCCTATTCTTGAATATTACATAGGTGGAGGTGAGTTTACTGGTTTTACAGCGAGTCAATTGCCTCATGCTATGGCAGACGAACTCCGTTCCTTTATGCGTTGGTATATATTCAGACGTATATTATGGTGCTTGGGCTTTGTAGTTGTTGGCGCAATATGTGTAATAAAGTCCTTGACGAAGAATTATCAAGGCATTAGGGAGCAACGAGTTCAACACGATAGGAGACACGTAAGTAGAAGAACAAGAAGATAAGAATTAAAAGAATAAACGATTATGAGTACAACAGTTTTTTGCAATAGTAACCACATTTTGGTGGGATTAGGAGGAACAGGAGGCAAGATACTCCGTGCCTTCAAGATGCGAATGTTCGAGGAGTTTCACGATGAGTCAGAGCGAGACAAACTTCCAGTAGCCTTACTTTATGTAGATTCTACAGAAGAGATGATGCCTGTAGATGGTAGGGCAAGGCCTGATTTCCGTGTCATGGGACAAGATGCTTCATTCCGAAGAAGTGAATTCCTGAATATTAAAGAGGTGGATGTTGAACACATCTTAGATCATATAAGTAGTTATCCATCTTTAAAAGGGATAGTTCGCAATGTATCAGCAGTAAAATCGGCGATTGGTTCTTTAGGACAGGCTGCTGGTCAAAAAAGGCGTGCAGGTAGATTGTTATTTGCAGCAAATGCTGTTGCATATGAGGAAAGTTTGAAAAATCGTTACGCCTACTGTAATGATCGGTCAAGGAAAGAAGATACCTGCATTCATATATTTGCAGGCTTAAGTGGTGGTACTGGTTCTGGATCTATTATAGACTCTATTCTTTTGGCTCGTAAAAATTTTGATAAGGCAAAGATTTATGTTTATGGAATGATTCCAGAAATGAATCTACCTAAAAGAGACATGGATCAAGGTCGGTATTATCAGAACGGTTATGCTGCTATGAATGAGTTGAATGCATTACAGGCAGGTCGTTGGTTCCCTCAGGATGTTACAGGTATTGGAGAAGCGCATCTTTATAGCGATAGGATAAAAGGTGTAGCAGATGGTTTGACATTTTATAGTAATGTGAATGAAAATGGTATTTCCATTGATTCTTTGCAGGAACTCCCCAAAATAGTTAGCGATTATATTTTTGCCCGTATATTCCTAATTAATGAAGAGGATCAAATTAACAGTGATCTGGTTCGAGCATACAATTTCGAGAATATGGATGATTTCGCTCTTGAAAAGGATGAAACCGCAAACCCTGGATCAGATGGGCAAATTCCTCCAGCACGTACAAAGAAAGTCAATTCCTTTGGTATTAAACGCGTGATATATCCAGAACTTCGTATTTTAAAACATATTACTTATACTGTTGGCGAGAGCGTACTCTATCAGTTCAAATATAATAACTGGCGCGAGAATCAAGGATTTGTCAACGAAGAGCGAAATAAGGATTATCGCAAAGACTATCTGAACAGTGATAATACTCAAAAGTGGATGCTTGATGATTCTCACCTGATTTATGATTTGAAGGTGCTTGAATCTGATGCCGATTATCCGCGATTTAAAGACTATTGGCATGATAAGGCTATAGGGTATGCAGATGAAGCAAAGAAAGGTGATAATCCTCTTAATGAACTTGATGATATCTTAGGAGATTTCTATGCAAACCATTTCCGAGAAGAAGGTGTTGAGACTTTTTTTATAGGCAAGGAAAGAGCAATACCGGAAATTGCTAAAGAAATCCGTCACAAAGTTGAAAGTGAACTTTATGAGAAATGGAAAGTTGGAGATGTTTCTATTGTTGAACTCCAGAAGGTCTCTAAGTTGTTGCTAGAAAAGATAACTGAGACCAGAACAGACTTAGAAACAAAATCCAAAGAGGAAAAGGAGTATTTTGATGAGGTTGATGAACAAAGAAAGGCAAATGTATTTGAATGGAGTCGCTTAGGCATTTTGCAGCGAATGGTTGGTGTTGGGGCAAAACGTTTTACCGAACATCAAGGAATTCTTGAAGATTATTATACCTCCAAAACTATGCTTATTGCGTGGGAGTTTGCTAAGAAGCTCGCTGCACGCATCTATATTGAACTTGGTAAGATGGATGCAGACATATCTGCTTTTGGTCAGAAGATTAATGATGCAATTGATGAGACAGAACGATTAGTGGCAGCCCAGCGTAAAGTCAATAAAGGCTTAGAGGATATGAGAGGAGCTATTATTGAAGTCAGCGAAGACGTGACCATGAGTGAGTTTGAGGTTGAGCTCAAAATCGATAAAGTTGATATGCCTAATATAGCAAGACAACTTCGTGAAAGCATTTTGCCAAACTCTGACTTCATTAATTTTGGTCGTCTGGCTGCTGATATCAATGTTGACGACATTAAGGATGCTTTTGACATTAAACTTTCTCAAATAGTAAAGACAAAGCATGACGAAAAGGCGGATAGTGACAAGAAAGTTCTTGGTTTAAACATTCTAACCCAATTACAGCAGAAGTTGAAAACTGATGATGATATAATGGCTTTTGCGTCTAAGATAGTGAATCAAAGTGGAATATACTTGAAATTGAATGCTGATCAAATGCAGTTGAACCTCCGCAACAATGAGGAAACAAGAAACAATTCTGCAAGTATAAATAAAAAGACCATTCTAGTTTCAATACCATCACCTGATGATAATGAAGGACTAAAGAGGTTTGCTGACAAGTTGGAAAAAGCATTCTTGAGCTCTATTAATCAAGGTATGTCACGTACAACAATTGTAGTGAATCATAAAAGTCCGAGAAAGGATGAATTGTCAATAATTGTTTTAGCATATTGCTTCCCAATTAGGGCTATAGAGTGGATGAAACCATATAAGGCAAAGTATGAAGATAAGTTGCACACAGGTAATCCTGCTACAGATGCTGCTAATGCAATATTGTTCCATAGTGAAGGCGACGGTTCACAACTCCCATCGTTGTTTGCAGTTGACAATGCAGAAGAGATTGCAGCTAAGGCTGCACAAGAGGCAATGACTGCACAGGCTGCAACAACTCAGCCCCAGGCGGGGCCAGCTGTACCTCCACCAATGCCTGGTGCTGCCCCTGTACCACCACCCATTGTGCCACTGCCAGAAATAAAACTCTTCATCGCTGTGGCTGGTCAGCAGTATGGCCCATATAATATGGATTTGTGTAAACAGATGGTACAAGGTGGACAGTTGACACCTCAGAGTATGGTATGGATGGAAGGAATGCCTGCATGGGCTCCAGCCAGTCAGGTTCCAGCACTTCAGATGCTCTTTGCACCTCCTGTCCAGCCTGCAATGCCGCCACTTCCCCCAATGGGTGGTTCTACGCCTCCCCCAATGATGTAATATCAGACTATAAATCATAAAATACACATAAATTATGGCTACAACAAGAAATACAGATCGTGTACGCTTCAGATATGGCATTTGTCTGAATGATAATTGTGAAAAATGTAAGTCAAAAGAGGTGCAGGAAATCCCTGTTCGTAAAGATTTCGTGTGCCAAAACCCTGAGTGTGGAAAACCCTTACGTGAATGTCCACCACCTAAAAAAAGTAATAACATGAAGCTGATAGGCATTATCGCCACAGCAGTTGTTGTCTTGGGTGGCATCGGAGCAGCAATAGCCTTTAGTGGTAGTGGTGAGGAAACGTCAAAACAGGAGCCTGTTACTGTTGCCCCTGTTGATAGCGACAGCATCAAAGCTGCGCAGATGGCGGCAGAGAATCAGCGGCTAAAGGACAGCTTGGCCGCAGTTGAGGCTGCAAAAGCCAAGAAGCAGGAGGTGCCGACAGAAAAGCCTGCCGCTGCTCCTGCCCCAAAGCTAGCCAAGCCAGCCGTTTCTGGTTCAAAGAACCTTGGCTATGCCACTTTCAAGGGAAGTTGGCCCAATGATGTGAACGGACGCATGGTATTCACCTCTTCGCATGTCATAGACAGTAAAGACCCTAAAGGCCGCGTGGCTGAGGCTGGTGACTATGTGATTGGTGAATGGGCAGACGGACATTTGGTTCAGGGCATTTGGTATGGTTCAGACAATCAGGTAAAAGGTAGTGTTATCATTGGCAGATAATATCGATGGTCATGCTGAAACGCTCTATTTTTACATTCCTGCTAATCGTATGGTGTGCATCCGCATCATCTCAGGGCTTGAAGCTTTTCTGCCCTGAGGTGAAGGAGACTGTACCTAAACCTCAAGTGGTGGTGATGGACTTCTTGGAACGTTACTTCGGAAATGAACTGCCAAGCCAGCGTCAGACGACACGTGAACACAAGATGGCTGATGACAAGGTGTATTTCCGCAAAGGACAACCCACAGACTTGTATCATGTAGCTGACACGATGCCTTTTACCATTAATCTGCTTGACCGCTATTATGAGGTGAATTGGATGAAAGCTGAAAAGCCGTTTGTCACCATCGTATTCCCTGCGCAATATGACTTGTTGCTTGGGGTGCAAAAGGATGAGGCATTGAAGCAATTCAAGGATGCTATCTTTGCTGCGCCCCAACGGACAAAAGAGTCAATAGTTCCTGTTGGTTTAGAGAGAATTAGTGAATCGTTATATAAAACAAAAAGTGATACTCTCGAATTGGCAAGTCTTTCAGATGCCTTATATTATAATAAGGTGCGTGAGGACTATCATCCTGTCTTCGATAGTTCTCATTTGGATTATTCCGCAGCAAACCTGTTTCATGGGCTTATTCCAGATTCAGATTATCGAATGTATGTCGAACAGTCAGTCTATGGTATGACTTCCATCAATTATTCCATCAAGCTCAGTCAATGGATCAACTATTGTGCAGAATGGGGCTTAAAGGTGTTTTTTGCCGTAGAGGAAGAGCGTGAGGATGGAATATTGGCGCTTGTGATAGCACAGAGCAAGGAATTAGGTTTTCATCATTTGCTTTCTGTCGTTATTCCTGACAAGTTTGTTACTGACCAGAATGCTGTGCTGAAGGTAAGGCTGACTCCATACATACCAGTTCATAATGTGAAGGATCTGTATCAAAAACAATCTGAAACCCATAAAAGAGTAAAATGGCAATGAAACGACTACTATTTATAATAACTGTTGCAATCACCAGCTTTTCAATCTGTAAGGCTCAGACGGCTACTGATGTTGCAAAGAATATCAACATGGTGAAGCGAGATACCATGTATATCTATGCTGAGGCGACAATGAAAGATATAAACGAGGCTTACAATGGAGCTAAAGCTATTTTGGAAATGAAAGTAGGGGATTGGGTACGAGAGCAACATCCTACAGAAGGAATTGAAGTGTGCATTGTGAAGGCCAAAGAACATTTAACGCAATTAGAGACACGTCGTGGTGATTTCTACCGTGCTTTTGTCTATGTCCGTAAGAGTGATATTTTGCCAGTGGCAGACAAAAGTGAGGTTACAGTTTTCGAAGTGGCTCCGGTTGCACAGCCTAACCAACCAGAGGCTGCTCCCGCAATTATTATCTCGGAAGAATCCCCAATAGAAGTAAATGAAACTCCAGTTTTGGAACTTACCTCTGAGGAAAAGCAAATGAAACAGGTACGCAGTTTCTATGAGGTGGAACCATATATCAAGGGTTTGAAGAGCAAAGGTAAGATAAATGCCTATGGCAAATACGCCACAATGCCTGAAGCCGAAGACTGCCATCTGTTTGTTTACGACAAACATGGCAATATTTCCGCTTTGCTTCGTAAGCGTGGTAAAACCCAATACAATTTGAATACCCTCAAAGAAGATAACGTTAAGAACTATAAGAATTGTGGTGCCATCTGGTTCCAGTTAAAATAAAACGACGATGAAAAAGATTCTATTTATAGTCATGGTGGTGCTGTTGGTCATTCAAGGTAGAGCAGACAATATTTCGTTTACCGTTTCTGACGGCATAGACAATGCTACCATTAAGTCAAAGATTGAGAGTGAGGTTAGTCGTATGCTCACAGAGATAAACGCAGCCCAAGAGGCTGGTCGCAGTCTGAATTTCTCAGCGATGGGCAATATTGGAACTCGTGTCCAGCAGTCGATGGCTATGTTGTGGGAAAATTGTCCGTTTGCGTGTACAGATGAAGAAATTATCGAACATTGTATCACAACTGGTACAGGTTATCAAGTGCGTAACATACCCTTGATGATGAAGCCCACTGGTGAACGTGAATTTGGCGAAGACGAGTATCAAGAGGCAGTAATCAGTTTCGATAAGCAGGGTAATGTGGAGAGTTTCTATCTCAGTATCTCGATGAATCTCTACATGAACGTCATCAAGAGCAATCTTGAACTCACAGACCGTCGTCGTCGCGAGTTAATTCTTGACTATGTAGAGCAGTTCCGCACAGCCTATAATCAGAAAGACATCAACTTCCTCAATCAAGTGTTTAGTGATGATGCTTTGATTATCACGGGTAAGGTTATCATGCAGAAACATGCCGAGGGCTTTACCTCTCAGAAGATTCAATATAACAAACAGAGTAAGGAACAGTACATCAAGAATCTTCGTGGCGTCTTTGCCCGTAACAGCTACATTAAGGTGACTTTCGATGAGATCGAAGTGATGCGTCATCCTGTCAATCCAAATTTCTATGGTGTTACCCTTCTGCAAGGTTGGACCAGTGGTAAGTATCATGATGATGGCTACCTATTCCTCCTCTGGGATTTCACCAACGAAGATGCCCCACAAATCCACGTTCGCACTTGGCAGCCCGACAAAATCGGTGGTAAGGCATTACCGAAAGATGAAGTGTTTAGTCTAAGTGATTTTGATATTTAATAGTTTTGTTATGACCTTAGAAAGAATTATGCGTGTCATCCTAACAGCAATACCATATATTGGTAGTCCTTTAGAACAATTGTTATTCGGCACAAAAGACGATGAAAATGTAAGTAAAATAGTGAATAATATTGAAAAGAGTGACAAAGCTTTACGTATTAAAAGAGATGAAGAAGGTAATGTGATAAATAACCCATTCGATTTTGGTGAAATATGAAAGAAATAAGAAAGATTGTGCTAAGTCTTTTGCATAACTCCTTTGAAGATGTATATACACTTGATGGAGTCAATTTGAATGATGGGGTTTCTGAATGGAATATTTGTGCACGTGTGGCTATGTATATGGAAAAAAGAATGAGGGCTTATGATTTTGTGCACAGGACTTCATTGTTTAAGGATTATTATGTTGATGTTGAATATAATAGAAGTTATGGAGGAACTCCGAAAATTGTAGATGGGCATAATGTTAGGGTTGATTTAATAGTTCAAACGCGTGAAGAAACAAAGCCTAATTATTTGGTGCTAGAAATGAAAAAACCAGATAATCCAGAAAAACGAGTTGATGATGAAAGAGAATTATATAGAATGGTAAGACCACGAGAAGAAGGAACTCCAGATTATTATAATTGTGGTTCGTATGTAGGTGTGTTTATTGATTACAATAAAGATAAATATTGGGGGAAGTTCTTTTGGTACGATGGTCCAAAGAAAGATGTCGAAATTAGGGAGTTCGATAGGAATAATATGTTAAATACAATTGAAGAATTGTTCGGATGAAAACAGTTTTCTTTTTGGCAACACTCTTTCTTGGCGCAGTTTCAATGTATGCCCAAGACATTGAGGTGAAGAAGTTTGAGCTGTTGGAGAAAGACCAGACGGCGGCATTGAGTCCAAGGAAGGACATCAATGGTGCAGATTGTGCCCTTGTTCTTGTTGAATCTCTGAAAAAGGGAATAGAATTTGAAGGGTGGGTTGTTGGTGATGTTGAGTATAAAGAAGATTGCTATTGGGTATATATGGCGAATGGCTCCAAACATCTCAAATTAAAACATCCAAATTATCAGACAAAAGACATCGTATTTGGAGAATATGGGATTAATAGTTTGAAATCTGGAGAGTCTTATTTATTGAACATAGCTGATGATGTATACGATTTAGTAAACAAAGTATATAACCAAGGGTGGAATCTTAATAAGGTGGATGTACCTAATAATGTGAAATCTTTTATAAGGATGGCTGCAACCCGAGGTGATACCAAGGCTCAGGTAGCAATGGCTCAGCTATCATTGGATGGACATGTCAACATGCAGGATGGTCAAGTAAATCACAGAGGAATTATTTGGATAAAAAAACTATTGGCCGCTGGGGATAGTACATGCCTTGAGGATATGCCCGGTGAATTGATGTATGCTTATGCTCTTCAGTTGATTGATGATGCCTATCATTCTGGGGATATTAGTTCTGACAGGTCATTAGATTGTGTAGACACAATAAGGGAAAAGAAAGTATATACAAAGGTTTGTGAGTTTGAAATAAAAGCATGTTTAAAAGGCTTTTCACAAGCGGGAAATGATTTGTTTGAGGATTATCTTAAAAGCAATGGTTTGCCTCAATACAGTAATGTTATTATTCGATGTTGTGAAGATTCTTCAAAAGTAGGAAACACAAAGGCGATGGTATGTTTAGGTAATATCTATGAAAATGGTATTGGTTGCAAAGTTGATTTGTTAGAGGCGGAAAAATGGTACCACCAACTATATGAAAAGGACTCATCTCAATGTGATGCATTATGTAGAATATATGGTAACAAGTCTTACTCAATAAGTGAAGAGCAGATGTCTTTTATTCGCAATCTTTCAAATGGGGGAAATGAAGAAGCTTTGTTCCAATTAGGATGTATGTATGAAGAAGGTAGAAATGTCCAACGAGACATGAATAAAGCCTTTGATTTGTTCAATCGTTGTACACTTTTCAACGATGGTTATCACCATAGTCATGAGGGAGCCGTCATTCATTTAGCAAGAATATTGTATGACAGAGGAGAATACAATAAGGCTGGGAGATTACTCCTCGATGGTATTAGAACTCCCAATATGGATGCCACATATCTTAGAGGAATCATGATGTACCAAAACTACGAAGGAAAAGAATGGTATATGCGTGGAAGTAAAGACGAAGCATTATCATTACTTAATTCAATAGCAAAGCAAGGTCATAAAGAGGCAAAAGAGTTTATTAAACAAATCAATAATTAAAAACGTATAACAGTATGAGTAAGAATTTGATTTTATTAGGCGTATTTCTGATTGGTTGTCTTTCTGCATTTGGTCAGCAGGAGATAAAAGTTGTTAGTTGTATACTGAATACTAAAGATATATCTGTTCGTACTAATAGACGGGATGACCCATCAGGAAAACCATGTACACTATTAAAAGTGCAATTCCCCAAACGAGATGCACAGTTTTTCGGTGATATCGTAGGAAGTGTGTCATTCAAGACAAACGAATATTGGGTTTATATGCCACAATCTTCAAGCCAGATAGAAGTTCGTTTAGAGGGTTTTAAGCCTCTTGTTGTTAAGTTTAATGAACTAGAAACAGGAAAACTGGATTCTAATCAAAGTACTTATGAACTTTGTTTGCTTGCAAAAGAAAAAGATGCTCCACAAATGTATGATGATGGTATGGTGGCTCTTGCTCATAATGATGTGGTTAAGGCTTTTGATTACTTGACTAAAGCCGCAAATATGGGTTATGCTCCTGCGTTGTATGTTATGGGTAATGAAAGTGTCGTTCCTTTTGATAGTAATTATGATAGTGACCCAAATGATGGCGAAGCTTATCAAGAAGCATATAAATACTTTAAAGAAGGAGCAGAAAAAGGTTCTCCTGAAGCACAATATGCTTTAGCAAAGATGTTAATGGATTACAAAGAAGGTAAAGAATTTGAGGAGACGTCTGGTGATGAATGGACTTCAAATGTTACCAAAATATCGATTGATGAAAAATTGTTGAAAGAGGACTATATATGGTCTTTATTAGAGAAAGCTGCAAATGCAGGGAATACTGATGCACAATGGTATATGATTTCTAAATTTGATTGGTGTGAAAAAGCAGCGAGGAAAGGCATCGCTATAGCAGAATATGGAATGGGGGCTTGGCTTGATGATTCAGATAGTATGAATTCTTCTGCCTATTTCCATTCATGGGAATCTAAACTGTCATTTGTTAAAGAGGTTGTTGAAGGTACATCTGATAGGCCAATAGACCTAAAAAAGTCCCTAGAGTGGTATGAAAAAGCCGCTAATAAAGGGCTTGATATAGCCATGTGGACTTTAGCGGATAAGTATCAAGAAGGTGTTGCTATAGAAAAGAGCATTGAAAAAGCATTGTCTTTACGGAAGAAGGTTGCGGAGAATGGCAATATTGATTGTCAATTGTATTTGGCTCAAGCATATCGTGATGGTGTAATGCCTGAATATTTTGATGACGGTGGACCTGGAGGTTCTATGGCTGAAATAACAGAAGATATCTCCATGGTAAACTATTGGATGAGACGTGTTATTAATCATACTGAGTCAGATTTAGTTCAATTAGAAAAATATGCAGGATGCTCTATGGATATAACTTTATATGATATTTCGTACAGATACTCAGAACAGGGTCAGATGGAAGAATCTATTTATTGGTTGC
>Ga0247611_10010125_pt1 | contig 11138 bp, 10 predicted proteins | sample 177DNAGHGhighgp2_FD_192422 | JGI IMG/M metagenome (GOLD analysis project Ga0247611, IMG submission 192422) | Sheep rumen microbial communities from Palmerston North, Manawatu-Wanganui, New Zealand - 1770 DNA GHGhigh gp2 | ecosystem: Host-associated > Mammals > Digestive system > Stomach > Rumen... | reverse complement strand
CGATAGGTTTGCGTTCTTGCTATGATGAAGGAAAGCGTTGTGCGGAATCATTGTTTGTCAATTATCATAAGCAGAATGACGTAAAAATTAAAATTATCAGAATATTCAACACGTACGGCCCAAATATGCATCCGAATGACGGCCGGGTTGTATCAAACTTTATTGTTCAAGCTTTACAGAATAAACCGATTACCATTTACGGCGATGGCAGTCAGACTCGGAGTTTTCAATATGTTGACGATTTGGTTGAGGGAATGATTCGTATGATGAACACACCCGATGAAATCACTGGTCCAATCAATATTGGTAACCCTGGCGAATTCACTATTCTGGAGCTTGCCAAGATTGTGATTGAACTGACAAATTCCCGAAGTGAGATTTGTTTTCACGAATTGCCGTCCGATGACCCTATGCAGCGCAAACCAGACATTTCAAAAGCATACGAAACGCTTAATGGCTGGCAACCGACCATACCTCTTCGAGATGGGCTACTGAAAACAATTGAGTATTTTGAGAAGATTGTTCATTAACAATATGGAATTTGTATGGAAGGTTTTTGTTTTATGAAGTTTTCATTTAACTAATGAAAAATAAGCATAAACAATGGTTGTCTAACTGATTATGCTATTTAACTCTTTTGAATTTGCCATATTTCTTCCGATAGTATTCTTGCTATATTGGTTTATTTTCAACCGAAATCTGCGGTTGCAGAATTCGTTTGTGATAGTTGCATCATATGTGTTTTATGGTTGGTGGGATTGGCGTTTTTGATATTGATTGCTTTCACCTCGTTGTGCAGTTGGACAAGCGGTTTGTTGATAGAAAAATTTCGTTTGGAACATCGTAAGGCAAAGTTTGTCAGCATTGCGAACATCGTCGTTAATTTGCTGATACTTGGAGTGTTCAAATATTACAACTTTTTTGTTCAATCATTTGCCGATATATTTCTTGACGGAAACGCAGACGGATTGCTGTTGGATTTGATTTTGCCTGTTGAAATCAGTTTCTATACCTTTCAGGCGTTGAGTTACAGCATAGATGCTGTACAAAGGGAAAATAGGACCTACCCGAGACATAATCTCGTTTTTTGCATTCATTTCATTTTTCCCGCAATTGGTTGCAGGTCCGATTGAGCGAGCAACTAATCTTCTGCCACAGTTCCAGAGAGTGCGGAATTTTGATTATGCCGCAGCCGTTGATGGTTGCCGCCAAATATTATGGGGGCTATTCAAGAAAGTGGTTGTGGCTGACAATTGCGCGGAGATTGTGAACCAGATATTTGCCGATTTTGCTAATAGGTCGGGCAGTGAGCTGATTTTGGGAGCTTTGCTTTTCACGATTCAGATATATGGCGATTTCTCAGGCTATTCCGATATTGCAATCGGTACTGCAAAATTGTTTGGGGTAAGACTAATGCAGAATTTCAAGGTTCCATATTTCAGCCGTGACATTGCTGAATTCTGGCGTCGCTGGCACATCTCGCTCACCACGTGGTTCCGCGACTATGTTTATATTCCGCTTGGTGGCAGTAGGTGTTCAAAACTGAGAATTGTTAGAAACACGTTTGTGATTTTTCTAGTGAGCGGCCTTTGGCACGGTGCAAATTGGACGTTTGTGGCTTGGGGAACCTATCACGCGTTATTGTTTCTGCCTTTAATATTATTGGGCAGAAATAAAAAATATACCGACACTGTGGCAGAAGGGCGTTTCTTGCCTAACTTAAAGGAGACTCTTCAAATGTTTCTGACATTTGTGCTCGTTGTAATAGGGTGGGTGGTGTTTAGAGCTGAAAATGTTGCAGATGCGACATCCATCTTGACAAAAATTTTCAGCAGTAGTCTGTTTGCCATACCCGACATAAGTATTCCCGGCTATATATACTTCGTATTATTAGGAGAAATCATATTGGAGTGGCTTTCAAGGAATAGCTGCCATCCTTTGGAATTGTTGGATTTATGTAAACATCGGGCTATTCGATATGGCATATATTTGCTATTCGTTTTTCTTATTTTCTTTTATACGGCAAAGCCCCAACCGTTTGTTTATTTTCAGTTTTAAAGTATGAGATTGTTCTTCCGTAATATTATTTTGTTTATCGCTATATGTTTGGTTGCACTACTTCTTATGTGCATTATCCCCAGTGTGATAATAAAAAGGAACGCATCTTTTAAAATTAAAGAGAATACAACTTCAATCGTGGTGGGACACTCCCACTCTGAAAGTTCTTTAAACGATTCTATTTTAGCAAATTGCGAGAATTTTTCCCGCTCCGGTGAAGTGTATTTATATTCACTTTGTAAGGTCGAAAACATTATCAAACAAAACCCTAATGTTAAAACAGTTTTTGTTGAACTGACTAATAACCAATTCCACGATGGCATGAAAACCTGGTTATATTCAGAAAGTTATCTCCAGTTCCATTATGCAACATTCTTCCCGTTTATTTCCATTCAAAATCATTTATCTCTTTTTTACCATTCGGCTAAAACATATATCAAATCCTTGCCAATAGTTATAAAAAATATGGTTTTGATAATACTCAAGCGGAATTTTGAATTCGCATATCAATATGGCGGATTTAATGCCTCAAAGAATATTCTGAGTACAAATTATGACCAAGGAGAACCAAAAGGAGAATTTTATATGGGCAATTATTCGTTTCTGAGACAAATAACTGATTTTTGTAAAAAAAATAGTGTGCGAGTGGTATTTTTCAGATCTCCTCAAATGCCTGAATATAACGGCCGTTACAATGAAGCATTATATAAATCAACAATTGAAAACGATTACCCTGATGTGCCATATTACGATTTTGACACGCTTTTTAATAACAACGTTTCGTTTTTCTCTGATTTCGAGCATTTAAATGTCGAGGGAGCCAAGGCGTTTTCCATAATGTTTAATGATTCTGTTTTGTTTAGGTATAACTGAATTTGATTAAACCCTAATATATTCTTAAGGAACATTTTCTTAAGACAAACAACTTAATAGCCACTTAGCCCGGCGTCTGTATTTTTTTCTTATTCTTCAATTTTGTCAAGAAGTTATGAAAAGGCATTTTGGGAGTTTATTCCAAAAAAGTTATAACTTTTAAGGAATTGATTCCAAAAAAGTCGTATTTTCGCATTTGCAAAAGCGAGAAATATGATAATTCGCAAATTAGAGGAAACGATTGAAAACAAAATGTTCGCGGGCAAGGCTATTGTCTTGTTCGGAGCACGGCAAGTGGGTAAAACAACCCTGTTGGAGAATCTGACAAGAAACCACCCCGACTGCCTGTGGCTGAATGGCGATGAACAGGACGTGCAAGGGATGTTTGAGCACACCTCGGCCGACCGCTTGAAAACACTGTTTGGGAACAATCGGATAATTGTAATCGACGAAGCCCAAAGAATAAAGGACATTGGGCTGCGATTGAAACTGATTACAGACCAAATAAAAGACGTCCAACTCATAGCAACTGGCAGTTCTGCATTTGAACTGGCAAACAAGGTGAACGAGCCGCTGACGGGACGGAAATGGCAGTACCAGATGTTTCCGCTCTCGTTTGCCGAAATGGCTCAGCACCACGGACTTATCAAAGAAAAACGTCTTTTGCCGCACAGACTTGTCTATGGCTATTACCCCGAAGTGGTAACAAGTGCGGGGGGCGAGAAACAGGTCCTGAAACAGTTGACCGACGCTTATCTTTACAAGGACATACTTGCGTGGGAGAACATTAAGCACCCTGACAAACTTTTGACGCTATTGCGGGCCCTAGCCTATCAGATTGGCTTGTTGGTGTCGTTCAAAGAGTTGGGCGACATTTGCGCAATGGATGCCAAAACTGTTGAAAAATACATCAGTTTATTGGAGCAATGCTACGTAATTTTCCGACTGCCGTCATATGCCCGTAATTTGCGCAATGAGTTGAAAGCAAGTCGGAAAATATACTTTTACGATATGGGTATCCGTAACGCTTTGATTGCCGATTTCACTATTCCCGAAATACGTCAGGACATTGGACATTTGTGGGAGAATTTTGTTATTGTCGAGCGAATGAAATATTTGGCATACAATGAGATGTGGGTTAACAGCTATTTCTGGCGGACCAAACAGCAACAGGAGATTGATTATCTGGAAGAATCGGATGGTAAACTTCTTGCTTGTGAAATAAAATGGAGTCCGAAGGCAAAAGCAAAAATGTCAGCAACATTCCAAAATGCATACAAGACTGAAGGATTAACCGTTGTCAATCAAGATAATATTGAGGATTTTGTAATGTAACAAACCAATCATAATCATAAACATGCGTCCCATATCCTTCACATAATCCCCCGCATACGCAAAGGCACTGCCAAGCGGCTCTGTCTCGACATTTGCAACCATTCTGAAAAGAATTGGCATTTAGTCGGATTTGTTATCCATAACTAACAAAATGTATTAGCCGCAACTAACAAAAATGGCCAAATGCCAAAACAAGAAATAGCCAAATGGCAAAATAGAAAACAGCCAAATGACAAAATAATATTTGTCCAAATGATAAAATTCCATAATTTTGCCATTGATAATTAGGAAAATATGAAGGCATACAATACGAGGGTTGCAGACGGCTTGCTTTTACGAAAATTAGCAGGAAAGGGAGCCGTGTTGATTGAGGGTGCCAAGTGGTGCGGCAAAACCACCACTGCGGAGCAGACTGCCCAAAGCGTCATATATCTATCAGACCCTCTGCAATTGCAACGCTACACTATCGATGCTAATATGAGTCTTAATGGCCTTTTGGAGGGAGATACGCCGCACCTTATCGACGAATGGCAGCTGATACCCAAACTATGGGATAGCGTCCGTTTTGCTGTTGACCACCGTGGCGAGATGGGGCAGTTTATTCTTACAGGTTCTGCTGTTCCCGCCAATACCGATGAGATAAATCATACTGGTACAGGACGAATTAGCCGACTCAAAATGCGTCCAATGGCACTTTGGGAGTCGCAAGAGTCAACAGGGACGGTCTCTCTGCGCAATCTTTTTGAAAAAAACGACGATTTTTCAGGCAAAGATGCCAATCTCACACTTGAAGATATTTCATATATAATGTGTAGGGGCGGCTGGCCTCAGGCTGCAACTATGCGTGACAGACGAATTGCTCTTGACCAGGCGTTTGACTATGTTGATGCCGTTGCTGAATCGGATTTGACAAGGGTTGATGGAGTGAAAAAAGATGCCAACAGAGTTAGGCGGATTCTAAAGTCGTATGCGCGGAATCAGGGAACACAAGCCTCACTGTCGGTTTTGTTGGACGATATCAAATCAAATGAAAATGAAACCGTTAGCGAGCCGACTCTCGGGACGTATCTTACAGCATTGCAAAAAATCTATCTGATAGAAGATATGCCTGCGTGGAATCCGAATTTGCGTTCAAAAACGGCTATTCGTTCTGCAAACACACGTTATTTTGTTGACCCCTCGGTTGCTACTGCAGCATTGGGACTCGGACCGAATGATTTGTTGAACGACCTAAACACAATGGGGCTTTTGTTCGAGACGATGGCTGTTCGCGATTTGCGGGTATATGCCGAGCCAATCGATGGGGCGGTTTACCACTATCGCGACAAAAACGGCTTGGAGTGCGACGCCGTTGTCCATTTGCGGAACGGCAAATATGGTTTGATTGAAATTAAACTTGGGGGCGAAAAACTTATTGATGAAGGTGCTGGCAATCTGATTTCGCTACACAAAAAAATCGATACCAACAAAATGCACGAACCTTCATTCCTGATGGTTCTAACGGCAAACGGCAGTTACCCGTATCGTCGCAAAGATGGTGTTTATGTCGTTCCTATTGGCTGCCTAAAACCTTAACCCTATGCGCATCCTTCATATAATCCCCCGATTACGCAAAGGCGGTGCCGAACGGCTCTGTCTCGACATTTGCAACCAGTTGCAGAAACGTGACGATGTGCGAATTCGATTGATAACCTTTTCTGAGGAAAATCATTATCCGTTTCTCACCGAAAACCTTGATTGGCAAGTTATTTCCGCCTCCGTTCAACTCTCTATATTCCACCAAAATGTGCTGAATATTGATGCCTTGCAAAAGGCGATAGAAGATTTTGCCCCCGATGTGATTCACACCCATTTGTTTGAGGCAGAGATAGTTTTTCGTTCGTGCAATTATCCGCAGGCGAAATGGTTCTCGCATTGCCACGACAATATGCGGCAGTTTCGCAATTTTGGCGTTAAAACCCTGTTCAACAAGCAATTGCTGACAAACTTTTTTGAAAAACGCTACTTGTTCTCACGATACCAAGCCAATGGCGGCAATACTTTCATTGCCATTTCGCACGATACCGAACAATATTTCCGCAAAACAGCAAGGAAATACAATGTGCAATTTTTGCCGAACGCCATTGATTATGAGAAATTTCACCGCGACAACGACCGTCAACCGAGCGCAAAACTTCGGCTTGTAAATGTCGGCTCGTATCAAGCGAAAAAGAATCAGCGTTTTTTGGTTGAGGTGGCAAAAAAACTGCACGAGCGACATATCGATTTTGAACTCAACCTTTTAGGTGATGGCGAAAAATTTGGCGAGATTTCAAGTCTTGCCAAAAATAATCGTTTGGAGGCAATCGTAATGCAGCGCGGCAACGTTGAGAATGTCGCTGAATATCTTTGGCAATCTGACATTTACGCTCATTCGGCCTATTACGAGCCCTTTGGACTTGTTTTGGTTGAAGCAATGGCCGCAGGCCTGCCCGTTGTCGCGCTTGACGGCCGAGGCAACCGTGACCTAATTGTGCAGGGCAAAAACGGCTATATGGTCTATGAACAAAACGCTGAAGCGTTTGCCGACCGCATTCTCGAAATCTGGAACAACAAGCAGAAGTACCAGGAAATGTCAAACTTTGCGCAGGAATTTGCACGGCAGTATGACATTAAACCATACGTTGACAGGTTGTTGGAGTTGTATAAAACGAATTGATTGTGATGAAACCAAAAACTCTCATACTTCTCTGCGACAATTACCCGCTCTCGGCGCGTGAGTTTTTCATTGACGACGAGATGCGTGTGATTGCACCAAAGTTTGATAAGGTGCTGATATACACCGCGTCGGCTGATTCTGGTGAGAATCTGAACCACTTTGTGCCAGCGAATGCCGAAATAGTCTCATTTTCACGGCAAAAACTGGAAAGCGGCAAACTGAAATCGATTTTCCGCATTTTCAAGCCGATGTTTGTGGCGGAACTGTTCTTTGCTTTGCGGAGTTTGCCCGTAAAATATTGGTTGAGTTCCATCAAGATAATGTTTGTCGAAATCCATAGGGCAACGAACCTAAAGAAAGACCTTGTCGGCTTGTGCAAAGCGAAAAAACTGAATATGTCCGACTGCGTGTTCTATTCCTATTGGCACGACTATAAGGCATTATCGTTGGCGATGTTGAGGAAAGAGAACAAATCTCTTAAATGTGTTGCAAGGGCTCACGGTTGGGACAATTTTGCCGATAGGCATACACCGCCGTACTTGCCATTCAAATCGTTCATAATAAACAATTTGTCGCAGACATATTCAATCTCGGATGCTGGAAAATCCTATTTTGAGCAATATCTGAACCGCAAACTTGATAATAAAGTGACGGTTTCACGGTTGGGGAAATTTAACAGCAGACAGCCAAATATGTACAAACAGCCCGATTCGGTGTTGGTTTGCTCGTGCAGCGACATTCGTGCGGACAAACGAATTGATAAGATAATAGATGTCCTTTCTCTGTTGAAATGCAAAAATGTGAAATGGGTACATATTGGTGACGATAATTTGCGGACAGTGATTGAACAATATGCCAAAGAAAAACTACAGAATGTTGAATATGAGTTTTTAGGAATGATTTCCAACCCGTCTCTACTGGATTATTATTCGGCAAATTATGTTGATTTATTTATAAATTTAAGTACATCCGAAGGCATTCCTGTGAGCATAATGGAAGCGTTGTCGGCTAGCATTCCTATAGTTGCAACCAATGTTGGTGGTACTCCTGAAATTGTAAACCAGCAGAACGGATTTTTAGTTGATGCTGATTTCAAAGTTGAAGATGTTGCCAAGATTGTAGACGATTATTTGACAATGCCAATCGATATTCATCGGAAATACAGAATGAATGCCTATAATTTTTGGAAAGAAAACTATGAGGCAGGAAAGAATTATGGCGCGTTTGGAGAGTTAATAACATTAAATTTGTAATCTATGCAAATAATTGATTCAATATCAAACATATCACAAGAGAAAGTTTTTCCAATCTTCTTCTGGGACAAATGGAAAACCGTAGAAGAGAAACTGCACCACAAACAACGCTTGCTTTGTGCCGATGAAGAAAATAATGTGGTCGCCTTCACCTTATATACGATGAAATTCTTTAAAAAGGCTGATTACCTGTATGCTCCACTCGACAAAAACGGGAATAGACTGTCGGTTGAAAAAGAAAAGGAGTTTCTTGAAGAATTTCATAATTACTTAAAAGAAAACAAAATAGCAGATGCGATATTTCCACCGACACATTTAGTAGTATTTTGTGCCGTTCCTAGTGGCGTTATGTATTATAAGATAGGTATATTAGTTACGAATCTTAAGCAGTCAGAAGATTCTTTAATGTCAAAAATTAACCCAAAGGTAAGAACAGAACTTCGAAAGGCAGAAAAACTAGATGTAAAAATCTTACACGGAAAAGATTATATAAAATCATTTTATGATTGCTTTCAAGGAACAGTCAAGCAAAAAGGTATTTCAAATTTTTCATTAAAGTATTTTAATGATATTTCTCAGATATTAGGAGAAAATGCTGTATTCTCAATTGCTATGTTGAATAACAATATAGAGGCTTCTTTGTTTTCGTTAAAGGATGATAAGTATTTTTATCCTTTATATTCAGGTACTTCTTATATGCCACAATATAAAGGATCAAATAAATATTTAATATGGCATATTTATACTCATTTGATGAAAACTGGAGTAGAAAAGTTTTATTATGGAGGTTATCGTTATGATATAGATGAAAAAGATCCGTTAAATAATATCCAAAAATTTAAAATGCGACTTGGATGTGATATAGAAGATGGCTACCACTTTATAAAAGTCATCAATCCATTGAAATACAATTTCGTAAGCCTTGCAATGAAGTGCAAATCATTATTGACGGGCAAGAACTATTCATTTGTGAATTTGAAAGGTTTGGACGTGAAAAAATCGAAATGATGGAAAAGATAATACTATTGACATTTGATTATGAATTGTTTCTCGGCGCAAAATCGGGCAGCGTGGATAATTGTCTGATTATTCCAACCGATATGCTGCTCAATGTTATGGAACGCCACCAAACCAAGGCATTTTTTTTTGTTGACACCACCTACATAATGAGAATGTGCGAGTTGGCGGATTCCAACACCAATGTGAAGCGCGATTTGGAGAAAATCAGACAGCAATTGCTGCACATAGTTAAGTCGGGACACAAAATACACCATCACATTCACCCGCATTGGATTGATGCACAATACATTGAAACAGAAAACCAATGGAATCTTTCAAACGATGAGCACTATTGTGTGGAAACACTATCGGAAGAACAAAAAAATCGGATTTTTGATTTTTCGGTATCGTTTTTATCCGAAATAATGAGTGCAGCAGGTTTTGAGTATGATTGTTGTGGCTATCGTGCAGGGGGCTTGCATATAGAGCCGTTTGCGGCGGTAAAAAACAAATTTGCCCGATGCGGAATAAGTGAAGATTTCAGCAGAGAAGCCCCGATTGAAAATATGACAGAAGCATATCGATTTGAAGATTCCACACTATCACCAGCCGAAGACGGTAGATTCATTGAGCATCCCATTTCTCGGATAAGAATCTATGGTTTGCGCAAAATATTGAATGGCATATTTTTCAGATTGACAAAAAAATGCCAGAAATATCAGAGGATTGGTGATGGCGTACCGTCGGTTCCGAAAAAAACAAACGACCAAGTTCCGCAAAGCAAATTCGAATTCTCGTTGCCCATAAATGTGGAACTTCTCACACCAATCCTCCTTCCCTATTATAAAAAGTTGCTAAAACGGTATTCGTATATTCATTTCCTGTCGCACCCGAAGTTGCAGTCACGGGCAACGATTGCCTTGCTAGAACGGTTTCTTAAGGCTTGCCATACAAAATGAAAGAGAATTATGATGCCGCGAAAAATTATGCTGTATTTTTGCAACACATTGAAAAACGATGAAACGTTACTTGATAATCCGGCTCAGTTCCATTGGCGACATTGTGCTCACAACGCCTGTTGTGCGGTGCCTGAAGGCGCGTTGCGATGCGGGCGACGAAGTGCATTTTCTCACCAAACCGCAGTTTGCGGGTATTCTTGAAAGCAATCCTAATGTGGATAAAGTGCTGACACTCAAGCCGCGGCTGATGGACACCATCAGGGAAATCCGCACCGGCGGCTACGACTACATCATCGACCTACACCACAACCTGCGGTCGTTCGCAATCAAGCGGCTGACGGGTGCGAAATCGTACTCGTTCAACAAAATCAACGTGCGCAAATGGCTGTTGGTTCATCTGAAAATCAATGTTATGCCCGATGTGCACATTGTCGACCGCTATTTTGGCGCTGTGGCGCGATTGGGCGTTGTGAACGACCATCGGGGACTCGATTTCTTTGTGCCGAAAGAACTCGATGATTATCCGAAAACCATTCTGCCTGAGCAGTTTAAGCAAGGCTACGTTTGTGCCGTCATCGGGGCGACGCACCCCACTAAACAGATTCCGCCCGACAAAATGGTGCAGATTCTGAACGCGGCGCAGATGCCGGTGTGCCTGATTGGCGGCAAAGATGTGCTCGAAAGCGCGGCCACCATTGAGTGCGGCCTGACGGTTCCGTGCCACAACGGCGTGGGACAGTTCAACCTGAATCAGTCGGCGGCCATTGTGCGCGATGCCGAAGTGGTGCTCACGCCCGACACCGGAATGATGCACATTGCGGCGGCTTTCGGCAAGCGGATTGTATCGCTTTGGGGCAACACCGTGCCTGAGTTGGGAATGTACCCCTATTTGGCCGATGCCGATTCTAAAATATTCGAGACCAAAGGTTTGCGGTGCCGTCCGTGCTCAAAAATCGGCTACAA
>Ga0247611_10010124_pt1 | contig 11139 bp, 12 predicted proteins | sample 177DNAGHGhighgp2_FD_192422 | JGI IMG/M metagenome (GOLD analysis project Ga0247611, IMG submission 192422) | Sheep rumen microbial communities from Palmerston North, Manawatu-Wanganui, New Zealand - 1770 DNA GHGhigh gp2 | ecosystem: Host-associated > Mammals > Digestive system > Stomach > Rumen... | reverse complement strand
AGAAAAAGGAGGTAAATTTAATGAGGGTTACGTGTGTAACAAATAACAAAGGCGGGGTAGGAAAGACAACGACCGCGCACGTTTTAGCGGCGGGACTTGCCCGAAGAAAAAAGAAGGTTTTAGCGGTTGACCTAGATCCGCAGATAAACTTGTCTTTTTCCGTAGAGTATGAAGAGCGGGAGAACGCTCCCGACCTTTACGACCTGTTTACAGACACGGACACGGACGTAAAAGACGCGATAGTGAAGACAAGCGGGGGTTTTGACCTTTTACCGGGTTCCCAGCAACTCGCGGGAGCTGATATTGACCTATACGACCTAAAGAAGAAAGAATACCTTTTAAGGGAGCTTCTTTCCCCCGTAGTTCGTAAGTATGATTATATCATCATAGACACGCCCCCGGCGCTGGGTGCGCTCACGATAAACGCGCTCACGGCAGCGGACGACGTTGTGATCCCGATAGAAGCGGACGTTTATTCTCTACAGGGACTTATATCATTATCTCATATCATAACAACCGTACAGAAATACACAAATACAGATTTACACACGGCGGGCTTACTGATAACCCGTTACTCTTCACGGGCAAGGGTAACAAAAGCCGTAGAAGAAGCGCTGGAAGAAGCAAAGAAGCTTCTTGATACAAAGATATATAAAGCACACATAAGGGAAACGGTAGCCATTAAAGAGAGCCACTTTACCCAGCAAGATATCTTTACGGCGTTTCCGAAACATAAGGTAACACAAGACTACACCGAGTTTATCCGGGAATATATGAAAGAGAGGTAAAAAGACTATGGGAGCAAAACTTGACGGAAAAAAGGCGATAGACCGCTTTGTAAATATGAGTTTAGACGAAAGCGAAGACTTTGAAGCAGACAGGCCAGCGCACAAGGTGCCACACATACCGACCACGCCACGCGGAGGAAAGAAGCCAGCTGGGGACGGTAAGAAAATACGCTGGAACCTTACGCTTGAACCGGAGCTTAATGACTTTATGCGTTTTATCACGATAAAGCGTGAAATCAAGAATATGACAACATACATAAACGACCTTATCCGAGCTGATAAAGAAGCGTATGAAGCGGAGTGTGAAAAGAAGGGCATAGATCCGTACGGCGGGTGGGTGTGATATGGCGAAACTATCAAAAGAGGAAATAGAATACTTCGAAAAAGCCGTAGAACGACAAGAACGCGTCGAAGCGAAGCTCCAGGAAGAAGGAAAGCTGGTAGGACGTTTAGAGCCTGTAAAGGGTGGAAAAGGAAACTACGTACTCACGGAAGACGAAAACGGAGATACACGCTGGGAGCTGACACCGGGCAGCGGTTACGACGTAAGCTTAAACGACCGTATAGATAATATACTTGATATGATCCGCGAAGTGAACTTGGAGAACGGCGAAGAGTTAGACCGCGTGGACGAGTGGAACATATCGACTGCACTATGGGCGACACACCCGGAAATCTGCACGGCGTTAGCTACTGACGAAGACGGAAAAGAGATTTTTAACGAGAACGTATCTAAACTTTCCCAGCTGATGAAAAATAAAGACGCTGGTGCGTACAAACAGTTAGAAGACACCTTCCGAGGTTTGCGGAACTATCACAACAAACGCCCGAAACGCTTACTTATAAGCAACAGTGCGGTATCAAACAGTTTACGCTCCAGCTGGGACTTTTCAGAAGAACCGCGTATATACGCTGGAAAAGACGCGGCGGGAAACCCCGTCTATGTAGAAGCCAGCTTCTCTGATGAAACCTTTTCTAAACGGCTGGAAAGCGTACTCGACCTTGATTTAATGGACGGGATAGGAACACTCATAGTAGAAGCAGCGGAGAAAAAGGGACTTGATAAGTTTCAGCTTCTTCTTTCTACTGGTTTCGTGGGAAGCTTGCGCTTCACTTACCCGCAGATCTATGAGAGCTACACGAAGCGACGCCCGAAAAACGACGCTACAATAGAAGACCTTAAAAAGCGTATGCTCCGGATATCGAACGTGTGGGGGCATATAAACGCGAACGCACAAGTAAAGCTTATGAGAATGACCGAAGTACAAGGTTTCGACCAAAAAGAGCAGCTTCTTATGTTTTCAGAAACTACGGGACGCTCCGGGGGGAAGAGTGTACCAATGGTAAAGTTTGAGGTTATACCGCTTCTTTTCCGGTATGCGTACACGTTCAATCACGTTGTGACTATACCCGAAGAAGCCTTAAAAGTCCCGTTCGAGCGTATAAACGACGCGCGTACAATCATTACGAACTATCTCGCGCGACGTGTGGCGCTTATGAAAAAGCGAAACAATAAGATAGTATCGGATAGAATACTTTTAGAAAGCGTGTGGGAGCTTCCGGGACTGTCAAAAGACCCACGCCAGCGGCGCCGATATCTCGAAGACATAAAGACAATACTCACTTACTGGGTAGATATAAGTTTTATCGAAAACGGCAAAATAGAGCGCGAGGAAGCCAAAAACAAGGGTGCGAAGCTGACACCGTGGCGACATATAAGCATAGATCTGAAGCCGGATATACCGTTTACGCCAGTAAAGGAATAAGCGGAGCTGGGAAAGAAGGACATTATAAGACGGGGGAATGAGCCAAACAGGAGCTGCCCCCGTCTATTTTCAAGATGTGGTTCGGATCATATCTCATAACCGCACTATGTGGGAACCCGTAAAAGTTAGTGCCTATATTGTCCTACTTTACTGCCTATATTGTCCTACCTTAGTGCCTATATTGTCCTACTTTACTGCCTATATTGTCCTACTTAACACTACTTTTAACCCCTACAAACGGCGAGGTTTCGGGCGCTCCGAGGTTTCGGCATTTTACTGTAAGATACTGTAAGTATCTGTAAGTATCTGTATGGCGCGGCGCCCTCGCTTGACGCCGGGCGCCGCTTACCTTAAACTATAACCAATAAAGAAAAAGTCCCCCAGCTGGAAGAGGGAACCTTCCGAACCGGGGGGAATAGGTAAAAATCCTATGCAAATATATTATATCAAAGAATGAAAATTTTGTATAGTGGGTTTTTACCTTCCCCGAAATGAATGAAAATTTTGTATAAAAAAATTGTAAAAAATCATTCATTTTTTCTTACAAGGTTTGTTTTTTAACGATTTTCGGGGAAAAACTAGGGGTTTTCGGAAAAAGTGACGTTTCCGGAAAGAATGAAAATTTTTTATACGGAGGTAAAAATCTATGCACGACATTGATGAACTGAAGAAACAGGATCCCGACTTTTTGAAAAAAGCGAAGCGTACAGGCTGGGTTTGTCCTGTATGTGGGAATGGATCCGGAGCTGACGGGGACGGTATCACGCTGAACCCGAACGACCCCGGAAGACATTATAAATGTTTCAAGTGCGGACTGTCCGGGGACGTGATAGACCTATACGGGGTGTATGCTGGGATAGAGGACGACCGCGAAAAGATACGTGCCACGGCTGATTATTACGGCGTAAAGACAGTACAGACGGCTAAAAGTCCGAAAAAACGCACGAGAGAAGAGGTAAAACGGGACGAAACACCTCGAAAAGCCACAAAAAACGCGGGTGTTTATGCTGATTTTATCTTACAGGCCGAGAAAAACAACAACTATGAGTATCTAAAAAACCGCGGTATATCTGAAGAAACGCAACGCCGTTTTCATATCGGTTATGTTGAGAACTGGAGAAGTCCGAGCGCTCCAGCGAGTACGCCAGCTTCCCCACGTTGCATAATACCGCGTGATACTACGAACTATCTCGCGAGAGATACGCGCGGATCTGAAGAGCTGACGGACACCCAGCGGAAGTATGAGAAGCAGAACACGGGAAAAACTTCCCTTTTCAATGCTGAAGCGATAGCGGCACCCGTGGTATTTATCACGGAGGGCGAAATAGACGCTATGAGTTTCGAGGAAGTGGGAGCTGAAGCAGTGGCTATGTGTAGCACGGCGAACCGAAGAAAAATACTTGACCTTATCCAGGAAGAAGGACGGAGAAGACAAGCCTACGTTCTCGCGCTGGATAGTGACGAAGCCGGGGAACGTGCGCGGGAGGAACTCGCGGAAGGACTTGAAGAGCTGGGGCTTGCTTTTATCGTTGCGGAGCTTCCAAACGGGAAGAAAGACCCGAACCAATTTTTGACGGAAGACGCGGAGGGTTTCCAGAGCTGGGTTTCTTCTTTACAGGCTGAAGCACGGGAAGAGGTAGAGAGCGGTTTTGAGAATGAATATAAAGCAGCTGGGCTTCTTGACTTCTTCCGAAAAGCTGAAGAACGCGAGGACACGTTCGAAGCTTCGACGGGCTTTAATGTGTTAGACCGTGACTTATCCGGGGGACTTCACGAGGGTTTGTATATTATCGGAGCTATAAGCGCACTGGGAAAGACAACCTTCACGCTCCAGCTTGCGGATCAGATAGCGCGTGGGGGCGTGGACGTTCTGTTTTTCTCGCTGGAAATGAACAAATACGAGCTTTTAGCAAAGTCTATCTCGCGGACAACGTACGACCTTAAACGGGAAGCAAAGACGAAGAACGGGCGTTATATCGCGAGAAACACACAAGAGGTACTGAACAATAGAAAATATAAAGAATACGCCCCGGAGGAAAGAGCGGTTATATCTGACGCGCTGGAGAGGTATGCGGAAGGGGAAGCGGAGCGTATGTATATATACGAGGGACGCTTCCGCGGAGAACGTCTGACGGTGCGACATATACGCGATATCGTCCGAAACCATATAGAAGATACAGGACGGCCGTGTGTGGTGTGCGTGGATTATTTACAGATACTTGCACCGCTGAACCCACACGCGACGGACAAACAGAACACGGACGCGGCGGTTTTCGAGTTAAAAGAGATATCCCGTGACTATAAAATACCTGTTGTTGCGATATCCAGCTTTAACCGGGAGAACTATCTCGAACCCGTTTCAATGTCTTCTTTCAAGGAAAGCGGAGCCGTAGAGTATAGCTCCGACGTTCTTATAGGTTTACAGTTTGCGGGTATGGAATATAGGGAAGTAGACGTAACGGAAAAACAACGAAGGAAGCGTTTACGGGATCTGTTCGCGGAGAACGAGAGGAAGAAGCGGAGCTGCGAACCGATAGACATACATTTAAAATGTCTGAAGAACCGAAACGGGTACACGTTCACGCTCCTGTATCGTATGGTAGCGGCTTTCAATCATTTTGACGAGCTTCTCACGGAGTACGGTTATAAAGAGTTTGCGGAGAAAACGGGGGAAAGCTGGGACAAGGTAGGAAAAAGCATATAAAACGTAAGGTATAGTAAAAGTATGTAAGGCAGCCTATTTTTCTTTTATAGGTTGCCTTATTTTTATACACAAATACACATATACATAAATACATATATAAGCAAATTGTTTTCATAGATCAGCTTAATATCACTAAAACTTTATATAACCGGGTAAGGTATGGGGACGCGGATCTAAAGCAGCGGTAAAATTAAAATATCGTATATGGAAGGTAAGGTAACTTTAATATGTTTCGGGGGGCTGGATAAGAGCAATTAAAAAACAAGATTTTCTATCACAAACTTTCTAAATAATACAAGATAGAAAAGTGAAAATGCAAAGTAGGACAATATAGGCACTAAAACAAAAGTAAAAAGTAGACTTAATATTTATTGACTTTTAAGAGATCCCGCTTTACAATAAAAGTGAAAGTATAACAACGGAAGAAGGGAGGCTGGCGATATGACAGAAGAAGCGAAGAAAGCGAAAAGCGAGTATCAGAAAGAGTACAGACAGAAGAACAGAAAGAGAATAAGCGAGTATCAGAAAGAATACAGACAGAAGCACCGGGAAAAACTTAACGAGTATCGGAGAGAGTGGGCGAAGCTGAACCCGGACAAAGTACGCGCCCAGCAAGAGAGATACTGGAGAGGACGGGCTGGAGCATGAGTACAAAACAAATGAGACTTTTGGAAGCTTTACTTACAGAGCCTACAATCACGAGAGCAGCTGAAAAAGCTTGTATAGACAGAAAGACCGCTTACAAATACTTACGTAATGAAGAGTTCAAAGCGGAGCTGGACAGGCGCCGTAGTGAGTGTATATCCGATACGGTGCGATATTTACAGGGTAATTTATCTCTTTGTAATGAAACACTGATAAAGATAATAAAGAACCCGAAGACGGCCCCACAGATAAAGATAAACGCGATAAATACAGTATATCAGAACTGTAGGGGACTTACGGAGCTTGTGGAACTTTCTACTTTACTGGAGGAAATGGAAGCAGAAGACAAGCGACGCGAGGAAGAAGAAGCTACGGAGGGTGTAGAAAATGTCTGAAATCAAGTGTTTGCTGAAGAGAGCGAAGACCTTGAAAGCGAGGAAGGACGCGAGAGCCGCGAGAAAGTCCCCGGACTTGGTTATGATATTTTATGACTGGGCGCGTAAAACGTGGGTAGTGAAAGAGAGCTTTTTCCGACGTAACGGAACTGGTAAAGTGATATACGGCGGGATAGAAAAGACCCGTGCTATATCTCATTATAGCAAGTATCTTTTCAATGAGAACAATCACGCTGCGAGAGTTACGTTAGATACACTTTCTTGCCCGGATCTACCGGAGGAAGAGCAGGACTTGTATGTTTTTTGTGTAAACGATATAAGGCGAGAGCTGGGTATTGAAAAAGACAAGGCTTTTACGATTGACCGTGTTATGGATAGCACGGGCGTTATAGATAGTCCGGACTTGGAAGAAGAAACATATTTTTATGCGACAGTATACGACAGAGAAGCGGAGGAATAATAATGGGTTCAATAAACACTATGATAGCACTCACAGATAAAGTATCAGCTCCCTTGAAGATAATCAATAGGAGTTTAGATAGGTGTTCGAGTGGGTTTAAGGTTGCCGGGGGAGCTGCGGACAGTTTCTCCAGTAAAGCTTCTTCTTCACTGGAGAAGATAAATAGTATAATGGGATCCGTTTCTAAAAGGTCGAGTTCATTATTTAAGACCCTTACAGGGGTTGCCGTAGCACAGAAAGCAGCTTCTGAAGTTATAAAGCAGAGTTCCAACGCAATACAACGTATGGACACGCTGAACAATTTTCCGAAGGTCATGGAGAACTTGGGTGTTGATACCGAAGCTTCTACGAAAGCTATGGAACGACTTAACGATAAGTTACAGGGACTACCTACGGCGCTGAATGACGGAGCGAACGCCGTGCAGCGTTTCACGTCCGCAAACGGCGACGTTGGAAAGAGTACGGAAATGTTTCTCGCACTTAATAACGCCGTTCTTGCCGGGGGTGCGGAAATGGCTACGCAACAGGCCGCAATGGAGCAATTATCACAAGCCTATGCGAAGGGTAAACCTGATATGATGGAATGGCGATCTGCCATGACCGCTATGCCAGCACAGTTACGGCAAGTGGCTTCGGCTATGGGGTTTGTTGACGCTTCTTCTTTAGGGGCTTCTCTACGGAGCGGTAAAACGTCTATGGACGACTTTATGCAAACAATGGTACGTATGAACACCGAAAGCGTAAACGGGTTTAAGACGCTGGAAGAGCAAGCGAGAAGAGCCACGGGAGGTTTTTCTACAAGTATAACGAATATGAAAGCGGCCGTTACGCGTGGTATAACGTCAATGATCGAAACCATAAACAAGGTTTTAGAAAGCTCCGGACTTCCAAAGATACAAGAGATAATAACGAACATAGGGCGAACGATAGAGGGTATTCTAAAGGGCGTCGGAAAAGTGTTCGGTAGGATCATAAGCTGGATAGCAGAAAATAAAGATATGCTCATAAGCTGGGCTAAAACGATAATATCCGTTTCTATTGCGTGGGGCGTTGTGAGTTCGGTTATATCCGGCGTGATAACGCTTGTAAGCACGATAAGCACAATTATAGGAGCGCTAGGCGGTAGCTTGGGGTTAGTGTTTGGAGCTGCCACGATAGGTGCGATCATAGGCGTTGCCGGTGCGGTACAGAAGTTGTTTAAGTGGTTTGAGAAGCTCCACAAGGAAACAGGTGGAGACTGGGCGAAGGATATCGAAATTATCTTCTCACGGGTAAGCGTGACAATCGCGAAGTTCTCATATTATTTCCAGATGGTAACAAGCGAGATAGCGAACGCTTGGGACACTATGTGTTTAGGCTTCACCATCGCATTTAAGCTTGTCTATTCCACTCTAGTTATAATCGCTAGTGGTATCGTTGGGGTGTTTGAGACAGCGTTTAATGCAATAGCTGGACTCTATAACAGTGTAGTAGGCCAGATAAGTGGCCAGACAATCGATATAAACTGGAATTGGACAAAGGGGCTGTTTAATTATGGCACGGATGTCGCTGATAGTATCAATGATGATACACTTGAAACCGATCAGAAAATCAGAGATAGACATAAAGCCGTAGACGAAGCGAGAAAGAATATAGATGAACGCCAAAAGGCGTACGAAGCGATCCGTGCGAGATTGACCCGCAACCTCGGAAACGATAGAGGAGAAGTATCAAAGAAGACAAAGAAGACGGTTAGCGAGACCATAGCGAATAACACGGAGAAGACCGCAAAGAATACGGCAAAGATCAGTAAGCAAATGGCCGCTAACGGCGAGATATTGAAGTATATCAAAGAGTTTGCTTCACAAAAGGCTATAAACCGCTATACTTCGTCAAATATAAAGGTAAATATGACAAACAACAATAACATAAGTAAAGATATGGATATTGACGGTGTTGTATCGAAGCTTAAGGGAAAGCTGGAACAGGAACTCGCTTCTTCTGCGGAAGTAGTTCACATATAAAAAATACAAAGAAAGAGAGGTAAAAAGACCTATGCAAACTGACGTTTTCAATTCTGACGAACTGGAGCGCGTCACAATCAAGGGTAGCAAGGTACACCGGGAGGGAGAAGCCCGCCTGTATGATAAGGCGGGGTATCTCGTGATAACTCATACGGTAGATCCGAGCCTACTGGATCCGCTTTCAGAACGTGATACCGGACAAACTTTGTGTATCGAACTGGAACCAAACAAGGGGAATGAAGAGCTTATAACGCTTCTTCAGAAGGTTATTTCTTTATTGGCCGTAGAGAAGTCCCCCAGTAAAAAGAGAGGGGGAAAGAAACAATGACACGTACAGACGACCGCACATTAACTCTTTACGAGCTGGACGGAGATACTTCTTTCTTGGTTTCGGGTTCAGAGCTTCTCGAAACGATAGAGTTAGAAGAACGCTGGGGAACCGGTAAAGTTATGGTTTTTTTCGACCCGTACAAGAGGACAAAAACAGACGTGGTATTTTTCGAGGACGGGAACGACCGCGGTACACTATGGATATCAGAGCCATACGGCGAAAATATGGACAGAAGAACGATATTCTACTACAAAAACAAAGAAGGGAAGGTATCATACAATGAAAGATTTTGAACAATACGCTACATTTATCGAAGGAACTACAGGCGCCTATGAGAGAGAAATAGCGGACGCTTCGGAGAAGGTTGTTAAGATTTTGAACGACTGGAGATATTCTGACAAGGGAAAAGACGTAAAGCGACAGAAGGAAGCTGAACGATTGAAAGCCGTCGGAGAGAACTTCACAAACTTAACGAAAGAAGCCGTTTTTCGTTTTCTTAAAGATTTTCGTATAACTGTCCCAGCTGACGGACAGGATCACTCAAGGGATATTGATAACGCACTACGCGTTATACAGACGCTGGGTAACAATATCGACGAGAGAAACATAATAAACGTACTGGAACCGCTGCGCGGGGACTTCCGAAGTATGAAGTACGTTCTCGACGTCTTAGACCAAAAATGCGCTGCGGAAGGGAAGAACGCGTTTTTAACCTTCCGACTTTCCGAGTATCTTGGAATAACTGACGATATGCTGGAGTATATGGACAGTTACGAGCAGATAGCGCAAATAGCTTCAGATCTGCGCGGTTATAGTTACACGATAGAGGGAGAAACAAGCGCTATCAGACCGATAGATCCGAACAACCCGGAGAGCCGCCCGGAGATAACCTATAGATCCCGTGGGGGTTCGTTCCGTACGAATGTAAACTATGAGTTATACGCCCTTCCGGATAGAATAAGAAAAGCTGGGGAGCTTTACGCGAAAGCGGAGGGAGGCTTCGCGAACTTATCTAAACCGAGATATCAGAGCGATAACGATATATTAAAGACGTTTGCTACACACTAACATATTTTTACCCCTTTCTTTATGAAGGGGCGTGAACTCCCGCGCCCCTTCTTTTATGGGTGGAATAACGCTAGTGTCTAGCCAGCTGGCGTTTTTCACATAAAGATTAGGCATTCTGTTCGTTTCATTTATGAAGAACCCTCGTGGGCTTGCGGGGGTTCTTTTATGTATATGTGTTTTTGTGTATATATGTATATGTGTATTTAAGTAAATAAGAAAAAGTATAAAAATATCTTGCATTATGAAACGAAGAGGTTTATAATGAAGAAAAGGGAACGGCTGAAGTATAAAAAGAAGGCGCGATATTCCCGCATATCACGCCTTTACAACAGTTTCAAAATCGCACGCCTAGCACAGAAACTGTCCTTCTTTTTGTATTTTAGCACATTATCCCGCAAAAATCAATAAGAAAGCGAGGTAACAGGCTATGAAGATTAAAAACTTGGAGCTACTTACAATGGAGGAAGACCCGAATTATATGGTTTTTCGGTGTAGGTTTGTATGTAAAAGACAAAAGCTTATACGACGCATAAACGACGGTTTCGACATACACGAGGTAAACGAGTTTTTACGCTTAATCTGTCCCGAAGCGGACAAACTGGGAATTATTCATTTTTATCACCCCGAACAGTATAGAACCTTACTGGGTATAATACTGGAAACAGTAAAAAATAAACTGTTTAGCTGGGAAGAGCTGACGGAAGGGGGTTTACTTTATGTATGATATTGTAGAGGGTGGCGCCATAATCACGCCGGGGGAGTTTAGGTATGATCTCTTTTATAGGTTTTTCGATATGCTGGACGTGGGAAAAGTCACAAGAAAAAGCTACTACTCACATTTACGAAACTTTTTCCGCTGGTTATACGATAACAGGATAACAGATCCGGAGGAAAAAGACGTTTTAGCCTATAAGGAATACTTGGAAAACGAGGGGTTTCGTGCCGGGACACGCGCCCAGTATCTCCGGGTAGTAAAGAT
>Ga0247611_10010123_pt1 | contig 11139 bp, 14 predicted proteins | sample 177DNAGHGhighgp2_FD_192422 | JGI IMG/M metagenome (GOLD analysis project Ga0247611, IMG submission 192422) | Sheep rumen microbial communities from Palmerston North, Manawatu-Wanganui, New Zealand - 1770 DNA GHGhigh gp2 | ecosystem: Host-associated > Mammals > Digestive system > Stomach > Rumen... | reverse complement strand
TAGCTGTCTGATAAAGAGTCTGATTCTGCCCTTGGTCATATCCGATATTGTTGTTTGCACACGCCCACGTCATATTTTGAGCGATTGCTTCACGGACTTGCGGTTCTTTTGCCCTCAAAACATTCCATCCTTTATCATGGAGATAATATTCCTGCGTGCTAACCTCTTTACCGTTTTGGTCTCCTGCCTGTCCACCACTCGCATGACCGTTTTCGTCTATCCTTGCTGAGCCTATGATTACCATGCTACCCCCTAATAGATTATAAATCTCATTACTGTATTTCCGACGTAACTCAATCTGTGATATTGCATCTTTTGGTTGCTCAAAGTGAAAGAGTATATAGTCGGATGCTGTATTAACATCAGATGCCGTTTTAAGTACGTTTAAAGTCGATTTAAAGGCTTTTTCGAGTTCAAGGTATAAATATTCGCATTGACATTTTAAATCGCTTATAGACGCATTTTTTGACTTTATATAGTCATATAAACCACCCTTGCGTCCGTCCGTTGTCCATTGTGCTAAGCCGTAGCCGTAATGTTTACCCATCGGACTCAAAAATTCTGCTTTGCTGATTGCTCCGTTATCAACCGAAATTGTATAAAGCTCATCAGTAAAATTGATGCCTAGCTCCGCATAACGCTTTATACAAAGTCGCTCTAACGTGTTCGACCTTAGTCCGCTCTCTGCGTAAAGATTTCCCATCAATCCTGCAATGCCGTAATCTGTTAAGCCTTTGCGTTTGAAATAATCCCAAATAAACTTGATATCATTTGTGAGTTTCATCTGAGCCACCTATGCATTATTTACGGTATTTAGTACGTTCCCAAATATTTTTAAGTTTCTCCCAACCACCAGTCGCAATCATATATATGAAAAATCCGGCAATTACTGCTCCAACTACATAATACCATGTAATTATTATTACACTATAATCACACCAACTTAGCAAAGCCAGTATAGTTACAATTTCGGAGATAACAAGAGCCACAAATTCTGTAGGTATTTTTTTAAACCAAGGCATCTCTTTGATTGTCTGCACAATAACACTTGTTACAAATGCAAGTACACCGATAACGATAAGTATCGTTGTCATATATTCCATTACGGTCTGAGTTATTTCATTCATTTCACACCTCATAAAAAACTATTATTTTCCATGCAATCTTGATATGCATGTGCTACATTTTCCTCTGCAAATACCGCTTTTTTGTTCTTAAAATCGGGATGCGTCCGGCAATAATTATCATAATCTGTGATGTCTTTTAGGATATCGTTAAACATTTCCTTGCTGTGTTTGATTTTCAATAAAAGTTCATCGTTAAAACGCAAAATCCTGCGACGTGCCGCAAGTGCTTCCTTGAGCTGTTCTTTTTCTTCCTCGGAAATCTTCATATTGTCGATTTTTTTCTCCAGTTCATCCATCCTGTCTCGCACCTGCACAATCTCGGTTTTTAAATCACTAATTCCGAGCAACCTTGCAATCCACTTCATCAGCATCGACCACGGATTAATCTTAATCGGACTAATCTCTATAAGAGAAAGCGCCAAGAAACAAATTATTGACAAATTCCCAAGATTTAAGTTATCAAATATTTCCTTTAAGTCCATTTCTTGACGCTTTCCTCCCCAACTATTATAAAATATATCAATGATTATTCTTACACTTCTTATAGAGTTTTTTATTGAAACGCATGAAATATTTTGCTAAACTAATTTTGATTTTTAAAAATGGTTAGCGGATGATTGATTCTTCCGTTAGCTTCTGAAGTACAAGGAATCGCAACCTTGTACTTCTTTTATATTTTAATATTTCATTTTAAAAAGTTTTCAAAGACTTAGTAACCTCGTTACATCATCTTCAGTATGACCGTCCCAATGTTTGCCACAAGGTAATTCTCTACATTTAAACATATCCCAATATTCTTTCGAATAATGATATGTGTAACTGCCCTGTGGTGTATCTATTCCTACAATAAACCACTCACCATTACTATCAAAGCAATATTTGCCATCTTCATGTTTCCAAGATTTCCATGATATGTCTTTGTTTTGATTTACAATACTCGCAAACAGGACTGCCCTTTGATGATAAAGCTGATTGAAAGTGTGATATCCATCAGAAAAATCGCCTATATCATCAATCTTAAATTCTTTACATACTTCGTCGAGATTCATTTCTTGATATTCTCCAATCACGATGCAAGGTTTTTAATAGTTTTAAAGATATTCAACACAAGCCATACTCCGAATAAACATTCTAACCATGTACTCATTATGTTCTCCAAAATCACGAGATTTTCACGAGATTAATGTGGGTAATGGACTCGCACCATTACACGACGCTTGTTAGTTTTTATCGATTAGGTACTATACAGCATCAATAATACCTATCTTTGATTTACATCTCGGACAAGTGTGAATATCTTTTACTGCATCATCAGATTTAGGATGCTTCTTATATTCCCATGGTACGAAATAGCCACACTTTGAACAACAAAAGCCATCCCATCCGATTACATTTTCACAATATACCCAACGTGCTTCTGATTCATTCATTTCTTGATACTCTCCTCAAATTCATCTATTCTCGGACACCATTTCGGAATTGTCTTTGGTTTCATTCTCAGATTAGGTTTGAATCCGCAAAGTACAAATTTGCATTTATCCATCTTTCCATATCTGCAATCCCAAACAACTCTACTTGAGCAATCTTTACACGATTTCATTCTTCGATGCTCCCCCTGTAAAGATTTGAATTTCTAATTATCTACCGTAAAATACAACATAAGAAGTGCTGAGTTTATTTGTTCCACCCACCATTACCCATCTTACTCTTATAGAGTTTTGAGTAATTGTTAAAGCGGCACCTGACATTTCTGAAACACTGTAGCAACTACCAGGAATAAACCGTATTTCTGTTGTTGCATGGCTTATCATATCTCGATTAAAATATGTAGTCATAGATGATTCAATATTATCGTCATCGGTATATGTCACAACAACCAAAAATTCATTGTATTTTAGTAAATTATTAGCATTAGGATTTATATTTGAGGTGGATGCTATCGTGTCTGTATTTAATCTATTCCATTGCAATACTTCTTTATGGTTTTTTATCGTACTCTCTGCCATACCATACCTCCTTACTCATTTTCTGTCGGAATATTATTCCAAACTTCTGCCAACTCAATACCACCACGGATATTAGTTACAAGGCACTGGACATAATCTGTGTTTGCATCATGTCCATAAGCGTATGCACCAAGATAAGCGTGATAGCTCTGCTTTACCTCATCAAGTGTATTCTTTACCACACAGCCCTTTTCAAAAGTGCCGTTGGTTCTCTTGATTTGTGTCAAAAAATACTTTTCCATAATTCATATCTCCTTTATCGTGATTTCATAAGGTACAAAGTAAGTGTGGTACTTCCGCTTATCGTACCATTGATAGTGAGCGAACCGTTTGATGTTGTTACCGTCCACTCATCACCTGTCTGACTTGACGGAGTACCTAACACGGAATTAACTACCACCATATCAGACTCGATATTTGCATTTGATACGGTCTGAGGAAGTGAACTAAACGATGCAACATTTATTATTAAAACTTCAGTTTTAGATACTTTTATATTAACCTCGTTGATTGCCGCAACCGCCGATGATTTATCGGTAGTATTGAGGTCTGCGATATTGCCGACACCCATGTAATTTTTTATCTGCTGTGCTGTCGCTTTTACGGTAACACCGCTTGATGTCATTGGAAATAAATCAGTCGCATTGACCGCACTAGCCGCACCCAACTCGGAAATTTTTATATCTGCCATTTTTACCCCCCTTTAGAAGTCCATAATAAGTTTATCGCCGCTTTCGGTATTGAGTACCAATCCCGACTCAGTATTGATATATATTGCACTCAGTAAGAGTTTCAAGATTGCGATATATCCCGAAACATCCTGCGATGCTGATTGAGCCTGTAAGCTCCAATAATAAGCGTTATTAATATCCTCGCCCTGTCTCGTGCCTGTGCCGCCTACTGCCCATGATTCTGAAAGTGTAGCTGAATCGGCTGAATCATCAGCACTTGATGCCGATGCCGCCGCACTGTTTGCGGATGCCGTAGCCGAATTAGCCGATGCATTTGCACTTGATGCTGATTGCTCAGAATAATACTTTGCATTATTGTGATACTGTGGTTCGGTTTCACCTACTGGAATACCGCCCTTTGTTCCTGCCGCCCATGCTTCGGCATTTAGCATCTGATTTCTTGCAAGTTCAACGATTGCGGGTATTTCTGTATCTGATATTGATGCATCGTTATCAATCGGTGATTTTTCAACCTCAAGTTTAAAATTGAGTGTTCCAATATCATTACCGTAAGCATCAGAAAATCTTATCTCACAAACCACCGTACCATTTAAGACGGTCATTTGGTCTTTGGTTGTGACGGTCACAATATTACCGCTTACTGATACTGCATCAGAGTAACTAAATGCGGTCTTGTCGGGTTTTAATCCGTCTATCCTTGCGGTTGTGCCACTAGGCATTGAGTAAGCCGTTGCACCGTCATAGATTTTTAATTTAAATTGCCGACCTACATCAAACTGTGAGATATGCACCACGGGATTTACTCCTATTGGTGCATACTGTAAATCAAGTTCCTGCATCTATTCACCCCCTTAATTAGTAATGTTCGTTAATACACCATTAGTAAAAGTTAAAGTGTATACATCTGCTGAATAACTTTCATTATCAAAATCCACATCTATGTCATTTACAATGTCAAAAGAGCCAGTAAATCCTCCTTCACTGATTTTTTGACCGTTAACATAAAATCCATCGGGTCGCATTTCCGTCATGTCCGTACCATTTTCTACGGAAATTCCATTTCCGTTGACTTGCGATTGCGTCACATCATCATCCGAAAAAACAACAAGTCCACCCGCTTCAAGTGCCGAAAACAAATTAGTGTTCTTGTCCTCAAACTGGATACTTGCACTATCAAATATTCCCTCTTCTTTTCTTGTCGAGTCTACCGCCCTAAAGCCGTTGACTACGTTATTTATACTGTATTTGCTTTGGGTTGAATCATATATTATCAATCCGTCTTTATCCCATTCGCCAATAATATTTCCGCTTGCGTTAAGAATTTTTAAATGCCCGTAACTGTTATTAACTCCACCTAAACTCAGATTTCCGTCAAGCGTCCATGCTTGATAGTATATCCAACTGTCAAATGTTCCTGCCGCACCACTTGCGAAACCGATGCCGTTTTCATTAATCCTCAGAACCTTTGTTGCCGCCGCTGTTGTCGGCTTATCAAGGAATAATAGTTCTTTCCATGAACCATCGGGATTCTTATTTGCGACAACATACCCTGCTCCATTAGTAAGCCATCCAGTTGCATCCTTAGTAAATTCTCTTGCCTTTTCGAGTGTAACCTCGATTGCGCTTCCTTGGTCTGCAATAGTCACCGCAAGACTGCTTCGGATAGTACCTATTCCCACTTTATTATATTTTTCAGCAAGACAATCATACTCAGTTCGTACAACCTTTGCTTTTTCTGAGATTCCTAGCTTCTCAAAAATAACTGTAACCGTATCACATAAAAGCACATTTTCAAGCGGAGCTATGCCCTTATATTCCTCAGTATCAGCAAGGTTTATAAAATCTACATCAAGGCTTACTGATGGATGCCCAATGTTGTTTTTCTCAATGTACTGCTGAGCTAATGTTGTAAGCTGTGCCGATGTAGGCTTGTAATCAAACTTATCACTAAAGTCGATTATCTCCGTCCGCTTATACGGAAAATTACTTGCTGTCGATGCATAAACAGGATTTGCATAAACACACTCATTAGAGTCACTAGCTGACCAATAAGGCACTATTCCAGTTATGGTATTAGCTATGCTTTCCTCCTGTTCGAGTGACACGAGGTTTTTTCCATATCTGATAGTCACACCCCTATCAGCTCCCCTTGCATCAAGCAAACTACAAGTATAGTTGTCAAATTTCCATTCACCACCGTAAACGTCCAGTAGCGAACCCTCATGACCACCTAGCATTGACCTGCACATTATAGGAACATTCATCCCACAAGTTACCATCGATGTCTTATCGGTAGTAAAAGTAAAGGGATTTGTTTCCATGCTTTCACTTATCAATTTAGTAAGCGCATTGGCAAGGGATGATGCCGCAAATGGTTTAAGTGGTATATTTGCAAGCTGATAACTGATATGCTGTGCGTTTACTATGATTGAGCCGCCCATGATGGATTTCTCAATCTTATAAATTCTAAAAGCCTGCAGTGTATCTTCTTGTGACGGTTTTGTTACTATAATTCGATTATATTTAATCTCATTAACATATTTACCCTCAACCGCATATTCTAACTCAACTTCATACTCACCATTTCTTTCTTCGGTACATATGCATGAGATTGCATCAGATAATCGCCCTATTCCGTTGGTATTAAAAGTCGTTGCCGACTCACTGAATAAAATAGGTATCATATAACTTCACCTCATTAAATCGTCCACCATCTAGGAGTGATTTCCAATCTTGTCAAACCGCTTATATTTACACTATTCTGCCCCGATTGCAACACAGGGAATTTATTATTTGTGCTTGATATATTTCCATTGCAATTAGTTGAACCTTTGAAAGCATCCATAATCTCGCAATCAATATCAGTATATTCGTTTGCACTTGATATAGTCACAGTAACGTTGTTGATTGTAAAATTGCCTGTACCGTATGCTCTGATAAGTGGCTTTGCTTCAAAATAAGTCGGATTATAAATGTTTCCATTTGATGTCAATAGTATAACATTTTCACCAGATTTAAGAAAGCGTCTTGGGTCACAGTTGAAAGCCACAGCAAATGCACCATTATCATCTACGTTGGCATCCATCTTAAATGCGTTAGTATATTTTGCTAAACGATAATAGTCGGGTTCAAAAGTATCTTCTAGTCGATGATACCCCACGCTTGATTTTAGAAACGCCTTAAAATCATTTGCATTTCCTACATCTATTGTATACATAGAGTAGGATATTTCAATATTTTTAAACCGTCCTTTGTCAACAGTAAGAGTGCCATTTCTGCCTGCAACTTCAATTTCCTCGGTATCCCTCTCAGCACCATCGTATTGATTGACTTTAGCGATATGCATATCAAAATCAAGCGAACTCTTACCATTATATATAAATAATTTATTCATGCCCATGCCGCTCCTCTACGTGATACCTGCGCATTAATCTTGCGTGAGATTATTTCTGCAAGGTCATTTACATTTTGCCCCTGTGCGCCATATACATTGATAACTACGTTATTGTTAGAATCATAGGTAGCACCGCCACCTGTCACAGATGCACCTACATCAATAGGCTGTGATACCAAGTCGGCAATGTTATCCATAGAATCCGTAATGCTTTTAAGGTTATCGTCAATACCTACTGCAATACCCTCAGAGATATATCTGCCGACTTTATCACGCATCAACTTTGATGGTGATTTAATTCCCAAGAAGTCCTTAGCCGCATCAAATGCCGCCTTAGCCGCATTCTTTGCCGCATCTGCAATAATTCCTGCCGCATTTTTGATACCGTTTGCGATTCCATCTATGACATTTTTACCAACACTTGCCCAATCAATACCCTTGAATGCATCCATTGCCTTACTTCCGATTGACTTTAATGCTTCGGGTATAGTTGTTGTAAGAGCTGTTATACCATCTTTGATAAAGTTAATGATAGTCTGTCCTAGATTTTTCCAATCAATGCCCTTGAAAAACTCTACTGCCTTATTTCCTATATCCTTTAACGCATTAGGGATATTTTCTGCAAGAGACTTTACACCATCAGATATAAAATTAATCAGATTTGTGCCAAGGCTAATCCAATTCAATGCACTCCATACTGCAAGGATAGCTTCAAAAATCTTAGGTATATTTGCAACAAGTGTAGGAATTGCCTTGATGATTCCCATTCCAAGTTTGCCTATAAGCTCAACTCCTGCCACAAGCAATTTAGGTGCATTGTCGTTAATAACCCCTGCAATATTGATGATTATATCGGGTATCGTTTCAATCATTGTCGGTAATCCCTCAATAAGACCATCGGCAATCTTCATGATTAAATCAATACCTGCATCAACCAAATCACTTGCATGTTCTCTTAATCCCTCAGAAAAATCAACAAGCATCGGCAATCCCTGCTCAATCAACACAGGAATGCCCGATACTATACCATCTGCAATCATCTGAACTAACTGCATACCTGCATCAAGTAACTGTGGTGCATTCTCCGCGAATGATTGACCTAATGATTGTACAAGTGTTATCGCACCCTCTGCAAGCTGTGGCAATGCCTGTACAAGACCATTTGCAAGCTCAACTACTATCTGCACACCGCTATCTACGATAGTCGGGATATTATCGATGATGCCTTGACCGAGTGCGCCCAAAACCTGCATACCTGCATCGATAAATTGTGGCAATCCCTCTACTATAGTATTTAACGAGTTAGCTAAAAAATTACCTATTGCATCTGTAGCTCCACTCCAATCACCCTCAGTAATAGCCGCCGCTACATCAGAAAGTCCTTGAGTAGCATCTTGCACAAAGCCACGTAATGCGGGTGTCAGTTTGTCTGATAGCGCAATTTGTGTACCCTCTAATGCAGATTGAAATAATGTAATATCTCCTGCAAGGTTATCAAGCTGTGTATCAGCCATTTTCTGAGCTGCACCCTCGGCATCAAGGATAGACGCACCTATTTCATCCCAATCTTCTCCTATCGCTCCCAATAATGCTTCTGCCGATGCAAGGTCTCTAGCGTTAAACAAATCAGATATGGTCTGAATCTTTTGTTCCTGCGTCATTTCTCCGAGAGCACCATTTAAGTCAGTAAATATATCAGCCAATGACCTCATTTTCCCCTCAGTATCAAAGACTGTTATACCCATAGATTCAAGTGCTTTAGTACCATCAGATGTAGGACCCGATAATTTCATAATCATATTACGCATATGGGTTCCTGCTTCGCTACCCTTGATACCTGCATTAGCCATAGCTGTCATGGCGATAGTCATTTCTTGAATACCCGAAACTGGCGCTTGTGTACCATCCGCAAGGGTAATGAAACCGCCATTCAACTCTTGTGCAAGTCCACCTACAGTCAAGTATGCCTCACCTAATTGAGCAACGGACGTGTTTCCTGTAGATGCCGCCTTTGCCATCTCATCAATAAGCTGTGGCATATTTTCCATTTCAATACCCAATGCGGTCTGAGCATCAGTTACCATATCAGATGCCCTTGCCAAGTCCATATCGCCTGCCGCCGCAAGATTCAACACGTTAGGCAACATAGTCATTGACTCTTGTACATCATATCCTGCAAGTGCCATATAGTTTAAGGCATCAGCCGCCTGCTTTGCGGAAAAGGCGGTATTGGCGCCCATATATTGAGCATACTCCCTCAGATTACCGCTAAACTGTCCATAGGCTGTATCTACCGAGCCTATTTGAGTTTTCATTTCCTCCATATTCAAGCCCATAGTAGCGGCAACCTGTGACATGGATTTATCAAAATCCATACCTGTGCTAACAGATGTTGCGGCAAATGCGCCGACTGCGGCAGTTGCTCCTGCCACAGCCTTGATTCCCACATCCATAGCGGATTTCAGTCCACCGCCTACAGTAGATGCAAGTCCTTTTGCCTTAGATAAGCCACTTTCATATTCACTTGAATCCAATGTTAATTTTGCAAATAAATTAAAAGCATCCATAATTAACTCCTATTCATGCTTCGTAGTTTATCCGATATATGAGTAATAACTTCCTCTGCGGTTTGTTCTTTCTTGCCTTGTGACTTATCACGTATATCTTTGATTATATCAAAGAATCGCTGTTCCATCACACCTCTACCTTTAAGAGCTGTGTTGTAAGTAATCATTCTAATGGCATCAGTTAAATAAATACGAAAAGCCTCATCTTCATGCTTTTTATGTAAAAAGGATACGCAATGTTCTATTGCGTATCCTCTACCAATCAATTCGAGCATGTCGAGCCTTATGGCATTCATCGCTTCGAAATATTCTTCTGTCCTAACTGTGCCAATGATGAGAAAAAAGATACAACTACCTCATCTTCAAGCAATTCCTGTATAGACTTCATGTACCAACTCATAGGATGCGAGTCTACATTCTTTGGATCTTCAAAGCAACACAGAGCTAAAATATCAAGTGTCTTTTGTGGGTTTTCCTCAAAAGATGCATCAAAGATTCTTGAAAAATTCTCCATGCCCTGTTCCTGCTGAATTTCAAGGTTTCTCTTAAAAATCTCAGCCTTAACCTCATCGGTAGCGTTTTCGGGTAGTTTCACATATTTTGGTGGTGTACGCAGAATGTCGATTATTTTAGTAGCATCCATCCAATCCTTTGCTACCTTTTTTATCTTCACAGTCTGAGCTACAAATTCTGTCGGTGTGCAATTAGCTAAATTCTTCATTGATTATCCTCTTATGCTGTTGTTGCTGTCGCTACGATTACTACTTCACCTGCAACATTCTCCACAGTTACCTTGCCTGTTGCGCTTGCCCATGCATCAGAAGTAACATCTGTTCCATCTACTGTAACTACTACATTAGCAATAGTATAACCAGTTTCTGCTGTGAGTGTTACCTCTAAATCTTCACCCGATGCAATGTACTCATCCTCAAAATCAGATGTTACATGAGACAGAATCTGAGATACCTTGAACTCAGTTACTTCGGTCGGGTCTGCGGAATAGAATACCATCGGCACTACCTTCTGAGCATTGATGGAAACATGGCCTGTGATAGTGAGTGCTATCTGCCCCTTTCCGTTCTTTGTAGTCTTAAGTGAAAATCCCTCGGTTGAAAGTGCGTTCTTTAACTGAATCGCAACCATGCCACCATCTGCTCTGTCACCTACCCACCAAATGTCTGAAAAGTCACTCTGACTAAGGTCTGCTCTCGGAACAATCTTTGTAGCATCATCAGAATCAATATCAGCACATCCGAGAGCCATCTTGATAAGCTGTGGTGTTGTTCCGAGCGATGTGGTAGAAATTGAGCAATCCCATGAATCAAGATGCTTAAACTCTTTCATGTTGTTCGG
>Ga0247611_10010122_pt1 | contig 11140 bp, 7 predicted proteins | sample 177DNAGHGhighgp2_FD_192422 | JGI IMG/M metagenome (GOLD analysis project Ga0247611, IMG submission 192422) | Sheep rumen microbial communities from Palmerston North, Manawatu-Wanganui, New Zealand - 1770 DNA GHGhigh gp2 | ecosystem: Host-associated > Mammals > Digestive system > Stomach > Rumen ... | reverse complement strand
CCGCCGCCGACCACGGTCACGGTCATCACCACCACACTGTCGCAGCCGTGGTGGTTCGGGAAAGTCCGCGACTGCGTGCCCGCGCTGTTGAAGACCCGTCCGTTCCAGACCAGCGGCAGCGTGTTCTGGCAGACGGTGCTGTCCAAGGCGGTGGTGTCGGAATAGTGGACCGTCAGGTTCAGGCGCCTGGTGTAGGGGCATCCGTTCTGGTTCACGGCCGCCCGCTCGTAGATTCCCGATTCCGTCAAAACGGTGCCGTACCAGTAGTAGTTGTTGCAGGCGGTGACGGCGGTGACGGCCGTGGTGGTGTCCGACACGGACAAATGCACGGTGGTGGTGCTGTCGCAGCCGTGGATGTCGGGGACGGTGACGGTCTGCGTGCCCGCTCCCGCGAACGAGAACCCGCGCACGGTCACCGGCAGGCTCTGCGGGCAGACGAGCGTGTCGAGCTCCACGGTCACGTCATTATGGATGGTAAGGTGGACGGTCACGGTACTATCGCAACCGTACTGGTTGGCCAGCGTTTGCGAATAGTCGCCGCTTTCGGTGTAGTTCTGCCCGTTCCAGAAAAACGTCCCGCAGACGGCGGTGTCGAAACTGCCGGTCTGCGAGGGGTTCACGGTGAGCGTCATCGTCACGACGGAGTCGCAACCCTCCTGGTTGGTGAACGTCTTCGTATAGACCCCGGACTGCGTGATGGTCTCGTCGCCCCAGAGGTAGGAATCGCACACCGTCTGGGCCGTTTGGGTATGGTCGGAGGCGTTCACGACAAGGTGGACGACCACGATGCTGTCGCAGCCCTCCTGGTCGGTGAGCGTTTTGGTGTAATCCCCTGATTGGGTATAAGTGGAGCCTTCCCAAAGCAGGGAGTCGCATACGGTCTGCGTGACGTGGGTCGTCGAAACGGGCTTGAGATGCAGGGACATCACCACCACGCTGTCGTAGCTTTCCGAAGTGTGGAATGTCACGGTCTCCTCGCCTTCGCCGTTGAAGGTCACGCCGTTCCAAATCAGCGGCAGCTTGTTGGAACAGACGGTGCTGTCCACGTACGTCGAGTCCCGCTGGATGACGGTCAGATGGATGATCACGATGCTGTCGCAGCCGTTCTGGTCGGTGTATGCCACGGTGTAGTCGCCGGAGGCGTCCCAGTCCGAGCCCTCCCAATGCAGGCCGTTATAGACGGTGGTGTCGAGGTGGGTGTATTGCGGCGGTTGGATGGTCAGGTCGAGGATCACCACGCTGTCGCAGCCGTTCCCGCCGGTGAGGTGCTGCGTGTAAGTTCCCGAATAGGTGTAGGTTGTCCCGTTCAGGGTATAGGAGTTGCAGGCTGATCCGGTCTGGTGGACCGTGTCGGGGGAAAGGAGGGTGAGATGGAGGATGACGGTACTGTCGCAGCCGTTGGCGGAGGGAAAATGCTGTTCGTAGGTCCCCGTCTCGTACAGGGTCACGCCGTTCCAAACGTAGGTTTGGCAGGCCGTTTCGGAAAGGGTGGTCGTGACGGCAGGCAACACGGTGAGGTGGAGGGTCAAGGTGGTGGAGCAGCCGTCGGCGATGACGGTGCGCGTGCGGGTGATGAGCCCCGGCGTGGAGGTCTCCGAAGCCGTCACAGAAAACCCGTTGGCCTCGTAAGGCTCGCCCTGGCAGATCTCGTCGTAGAAGTCCTGCTGCGGGCTCTCGGCCACGAAGATGGTCTGCGAGGCTGTCGCGCTGCACCCGCTCTCGTTGGTCGCCGTCACGGTGTAGGTGGCGGTCTGCCCCGGCGTGGGGTTGATAGCGGGTTGCGAACTGCCGGTGTTCCACTGGTAGGTCAGCGAGGTGTCGATCAAGACAGGAGGATAAGTAAAGGTGCGGACGGCCCGGAAATAGATGGTCTCTATACCGTAGTAACAACAGGTTAAATGGTTGCCGAAACTGCCGGAATAGGCACCCATTGCAGATTGATCGTCCGATCCAAAATAGAGGAAATAAGCATCGTCAGACGTTTTAGGCGTGCTGCTCCAGTAATTCTTTTCCAACAATGGATTTCCGTATGAAGACAAAGCGCTTTCGATGTAGGGTAATTGAGAATACAGACGGCTGAGTTGCGCCGCCGCCGGAATATACCATCCATGCTCAAAATCAACAAGGTTAGCACCAAAATCATGGCCTTGGAAATTCAGCTGGCGCAAGAATTGCGTGTTTTTGTAACCGGCAGTGTCTGTCCGATGATTCTGAGCCAACGGATTCATGGCTAAGAAGGCGGAATACGAGACACTCAATCCCCAATAGCAGGTGCTTGGGAGGTCTTGGAGCGCCACCACCCAGCCACCGCTGCCGTCAGGAAGCAGATAATAGACGATGCCTTGGCTGCCGTCGGGAAACGTATACAAATCCCCCACCTGCTGTCCATATAAACTCACGGACATCCACAAAGCCATCCATATAGTCGCCCATCTTCTGCCCATGGTCTCAAAAATTCCGGATACTGCGCACCCGCATCGGGGTGAGGAAAATCGAAGAGAGGTAATTTTTATGTTGATTCCGGATTCCGCCTCCCGAATCCAGATACCAAGCGAAATAGTTGTCCCTTTCCGAGGAGGACCACAGCTTTGCACCGAATGACACGTCGGGGAAGAGTACCGTTCCGCCAAGCAGCTGGAGGGTGGCATTGATGGTCGGTTCTTCCGTGAAGAGTGTGCGCAGCTGCCCTATAGCGGGGATATACCAGCCATGGTTGAAATCCACGGCACCGGCAATGTAGTCCATGGAATTGTTCCGCATGGCGACCGTGTTGGCATAGCCGTTCGTGTCGTAGAGCACCGTTCTCGGGGTGGCGTAGTTGGTGTTGGACAAGTTGGCCGAGGCGCCCCACGCCACCCCTACGCCATGTTCCTGCAAATGCACCGCCCAACCGTGTTCGAGGGATGCATCCACATAGAAGACCACGCCCAACGCGGTCTTCCCGCAGGGCCACATACTGGGTTTCACGATGGTGCCGTCGGTGCAGAGGATGTCGCCCGGCGCCACTGCGTGAGGCGCGGGCGGAAGGGGCACCGAGGAATCGGGGTCTCCTGTCGCCACAATGGAGGTGCTCTCTCCAGCACATATTTCCGTCGGATCGGCGACCGTGTTGAACACCGGCGAGTTGTTGACGACAAGCTGCAGCACCTCCACGCTGTCGCACCCGTGGACGGTCGTGTAGTTGTTGGTGAAGACATGCACGCCCGGATTATCTTGCGCCGACAGGTGGAAACCGTTCGCGACATACGCGTTGCCCGCACAGATGGTGTCCTGCACAAAGCTATGGTATTGCGGGTAATGCCAAACCGTTATCTGGGCCGAGTTGTTCTGGCAACCGTTGTCGGTGGAGACGGAAATGACGGCTGGATTGTCGGCATTGTCTAAAAAGGATAGCGAGACCGACGAGGCATTTCCTCCCGGCAGGATGCTTACCCCTTCGGGGAAGTCCCATTGCAAAGGCGAGTTCGCATTCGTGGCCACGGTGTAGGTGACGGTTTCATATTCGCAGACGCTCGTCTCCCCTTGGATGACCACCGATTGGAAAGTGTTCGTGGATACCGTGAGATGCAGAATCGAATACAGCGTGTCACAGCCTGCATTGCCCACCGAGAATATAGTGTCCGTGAAACTTCCGGGCTGAAGGTTTGTGTATTCGAAGCCATAGCGGCTGTAATCATCCCCTTGGCAGGCAAAATCGCTGTAATGGGTGTATTTTGGGACAACCGTGAGATAAAGCGTGTAGGTCACATCCCCTCCCGAGCAGTCCGCAGCGTTGAAGAAGGTGTTGCGGACCATCTGCGTGCCGGTGAGTGTTTGCGGGGGCAGGTCGAAGAAGTGGTCGTGGTAGCTGTCGCCCTCGCAGATGGTATCATAGAAGGTTTCCTCCTCGGTGGGAGCGCTCTCTTGCAGAAGCGTGGCATTGAGGGTAAAGACGCATCCTATGGCGGAGGTGACCTGGCAGCTCACAGAGGAGGTGCCGCCGAGAGGGTACGTGGATGTCGCCGAGGCGTCGCCGTTCGCCCATTGGTAACTTTCGAAGCCGGAAGGGGCGGTGAACGTGATGGTATTCCCGTCGCATTCGCCAGTCAGGTTGGGACTGATGCAGTGGGCGGTGAAGTAGGCGTACCCGTAATGGCCTTCCCAAGAGCAGTCGTAGGTGACGAACTGCAGGCGCACCTGTTGGCCGGCGTATTCGGAGAGGTCGAAGCCCACATCCGTCCAGGGTCGCCAGCGGATGTCGTTCAGGGAGTGGAATCCCGGGATATTCGCACTGGCGCGGACATCGTACTCCGTGCACCCGCTGACCTGCTGTCCGTTTTGGTCGAGCACACGCATCACAAAGCGGGGCTGGTCGTCGGGACTGTGTCCGGGATCCTGCAGCACCACGGCGAACTTGACTAACAGCACGGAATAGTCGGGGTCAACCGTGAATTGGTAGGTGATGGCCTCCGCTTGGGCACCGATGTAGTGATTTCCCAGCCTCACCACGGCATTCTCGCCCGGCGGCAACAGGGGCAGGTTGTTGCCCGTGTACGGGTCTGTATCCTGCCAGGTAATCACCGTATGCCGTCCTCCCACGACACCCGTGTGCATGAAAGGGTTGTAGAAATCGCCGTATTGGCAGGTGACGCCCGGACCCGTCAAATCCGTGAAATCCGGGCACTGCGCCTGCCCGGCGGCGAAAACCGCCAATAGTAAGGTGGCGAGAAGCAGTGAGCGTTTCATAATTTTTCAGTGGGCAAAAATACGAAAATTAGCTTTTAATCGGCTGTCGAAAGTCGGGGCATTATCGGTAAACATTTTTGCTTAATATCTCATACCCGCCGTCATATTTGAGCAATACACCATCTTCCATCACCAGCATATAAAAGACCATGCCACCCTCATCACTGAGAACAAGGATGTTCTTTTGCCTTCGGAACTTTCCTTTTGATAATGTCTGGATTTCTTGATGAAAACACTCAGCTTGAAGAATATACTTTTTATTTTGAAGAGTTAAACTAAAATCAATATCCCGAACTGCGCGGTATGTTCCGTCTGAGAGACTGTTTTTTGTCTTGTTCTTGCTATTGTATTCTTGTAATTCTTTTTTTGAAAAATAAGACCAAGTGGAATATGATACATATCTTTTCGTAGTTGGGTCTGTCTTTCCGAGAAAAAGCAGCCGTTTATTCTGCAAATAGACAGGAGCGTTTTTGTCAAGAACAACAGCCGGAATTGGCCCCTCTTTTGTTACTGTCAGTTTATTATCGTAACTATCAGTCAAAATATATCTTCCCTTTGGGCTTTCGATATAGCTCCCTGTCGAAATATAAAGATCGACAGGGAGATCATCTACCTCCATATCTGTAATGTCAAGTCGATAGCAGCCGTCTGGATACAAGGACAACATGACCAACAGACAATCATTTTTGTCACCATAGTTGCAATACATTTCGTCTGTTTGAGACATAGAATCTAAGCATAAGCCGAAAAGGAGGAAAAAAAGTGTTATTTTTTTCATACCACTAGGGGACTTCTATTTTTTACTTCTTCGCGTTGCCGCCGGCCTTGGTGCGAAGTCCGTTAAACATCAAGATAAGCAAACAACGCGGCGAAGGTAAGAAATATTCTATACATAAGATGAAAAACTCCCAAAAGGATACAGTTTTTTGTTTACGGGACATTGTAGAGACGCAAGATTTTGCGTCTCTACATCCCCGAAAATCCTTACCGTTTCACAATCTTCCGGTGATATTCCTTCCCGTCCGCGGCCGTCACGCGCAGGAGATAGACGCCGGCACGCAGGTCAGAGACATTGACGCGGGCTGGGCTGTCCGTCACTGTCTCCGTGCGGACTAACTTGCCGTAAACATCGAACAGCGCCACGGTCTGGACCTCGAACTGTCCATTGTTCATTGTCCATTGTACATTGACCGCGTCCTCCGCAGGGTTCGGCCAGACTTTGAACGCCGCCGGGTCGTGCTCCTCGACACCGAGACAAAAATCATATACAAAATTGTCGTAGCTGCTCCAACCGGGGGCGGACTGGTACACCGATTCAAAGCCGCAGGGCACGTTCACGAGTATGGTGTCCTGATTGTTGAAAACGGTATTGGAGTTGTTTCCTTCAAGAGTGGGCGGAACCTCACAGTAGATGCTAAGGACATTGAGACCTGGCCCCGATGTCGTCTGGAATGCCTTTTTTCCGATGTAGGTCAACGAGGCGGGAATAACGATAGATTCAAGAGAAGGCGTATTCGAGAAAGCGTATTCGTCAATGGTGGTCAGCTGTTGTGGCAGCACAACACTGTGCAGAGTGCTGCAGTCACGGAAACAGGAGGCTGGAATGGTGTCAATAAGCGGGGGGATGACGACTTGCCCTATATTCGTCAATCGAAAACAGTTGGCTCCGAGCCGGGTGATGTTGTCGGAAAGGATGACCGTTTCCAAATAGTTAAATCCGAAAAAGCAATTGTCCCCAAGCACCAACGGGTCAGGGCCGTTCTGGAACTCCACATAACGGCACCGGAGAGTATCAGAGAGATAAACCGTACCGTCATTGAATGCTTCGATTTTCCTCAAACTGCCGGGGAAGACGATTGAATCGATGTACTGCGGCGAAAAAGCCTCCTGCTCAATCACCTGCAGCCCCTCGTTAAAGGTAATTTTGGTCAAAGGACATCGATAAAAGGCATAATGCGGCAGTGTCGTCACACTGGCTGGTATTTCAACTTCGCTTAGGGAAGAAAATGCAAACGCCTCTTCTCCGATGTACGTCAAGCCAACAGGCAGCTCTACAGACTCTATCGGCGTGGACATGAACGCATAATAATTGATGCGGGTCACATTGGGTGACATCACGATTTGATGCAAGGAAGAGGCGAAAAAGGCACCCGAGTCGATGGTCTCAATTGAAGCGGGAAGAACCACCGTGTGCATGCCCTTCTGATAGAAGAAAGCCTCTTTGTCAATGGCATTCACCGTGTAGGTCTGTCCTCCGTAGGTCACAGACGAGGGAATGGTAATCAGCGAATCGTAGTCATACACGGGATAGAGGAATCCCGGCTGACCTTGTTGGTAGGAGTATTGTGGCCAGGGCAGGGTGTGGTACACCGAGTCGTGGCAGCGGGTCACGGCCACGGTGTAGGGGGCCGTGGCGGAGGTGATGCGGTAGTAGAGGGTGTCACCGTCGGCGTTGGCGGCCTTGAAGTCGTAGTCGGGCCAGGGGTTCTGGGCTTTCAGTCCGCCGGCGCACACGGCGAGCAGCAGCGCCGCGCACACCAACGCGGCCCCGTTCTTAACCGATTGTGTAAATCTCTTTTTCATAACTACAATCTCATTTTACGACGACTTTGGATGAAGATTTATTCACACGTACAACGTAAACACCACTTCGCATGGGTACAAAGGTGTCTGTGTCAGATGTTGCGGCCTTGAAAACGACCTGTCCCTGCATGTTGATGACTTCCACGGACGAATTTTCTAGGATATTATCAATACGGATACCTCCTTCCATGCCCCAAGCTCGCCAACCGGTTTTCGTATGTGTGGGAACCCCAACCGTTCCGGGACAAACTTCCAAGTAATTGCGGACGATTCCACCCGCTGTCATCAAAGTCATGCTCGTTGGGTCATAATAGGCCCCGACGGGCGAAACTATGTGACTGCCGAGCAGCTGGAAGCCGACAATGGATTGGACGCAAATGTCGGCATGGATATTCAACGAGGCCGAATCGATGGACAGCACCGTTCGGGGATAATCCTGATATTGCGCGGATCCCTCAAAACCGACACTTTGCGCGTAGGGAATGGCTATATTCACACTCGTCCCTTGGCTGATGCGGAATGTGTCAACCCCCAACTCACAGAGGATGCCTCTGAAGACACCCTCCAAAAGCAAAGAGCCGCCCCCTGTGATATCGTATGAACCGCTATGGAGGGTGAGAGGTATCTGCCCGAAAACGGCATTTTGCCCAATCAGCTCGATATTCACTGTCTGACCGCTATGCGCCTCTATGGAAATCGTTCTGCCGTTGTCAAAATCGTCCGGGTCTGAAGATTGATATGAATAAATAACGGCGTTCTGCAAGAGGAGTGTCCGGGAAGCGGAGTCATAACGGACTGTTCCGGAGATATAGTCGCTTGTGATGTTTTCCTGGTTGTCGGGGGTAACCGTCACGTCGGCAATCTTGATATAGGGATATTGTGCGAACACGCCGAAAAACATGGCAGTGTTGAACAAAAACAATGCGATTCTTTTCATTTTAATCGGATTTTGTAGTACATTCAGGACCTCTATTATTTACCCTTTCCCCCGCCACACCCGCAGACCCCGCGAGGTCCGTTGAACAGAATCCGAAGATGTGGCGCCGCAAAATTACGCATTTCCCGTTTGCGTCCGGATTCGGGGCACCGTCTGCGGCACGGGAAATGCCGCAACGACACCCGCCGTCATCCGAACTTCCTGTATGTTATGCCGTTGTGCATGGGATTGGTGATTTGTGACTTGTGACTTGTGACTTGTGATTTGCGATTTGCGATTCGCGGTGTCGTTCGGGGCACCGTAGAGGCGCAAAATTTCGCGTCTCTACATCCCCGAAAAACCGTTACCGTTTCACAATCTTCCGGTGATATTCCTTCCCGTCCGCGTCCGTCACGCGCAGGAGATAGATGCCGGCGGGGACGTTAGAATCCCGTTACTCCCATCTTCTATCCACTCCGTAACCCGAAATTCTTTCTCAAACAAATCTTTAGAAATCCTGCTTGTATCTGCATACACCAAAAAATGCTGGCTGTTAGCATTCAGTGGAACAGGATCCCCCTTGTAGTAATAGAACAAACCTTGCTGTTGGGCGGAAAGAAAACAACTACTGAACAGCGTTACACAACAAAACAAGAAAATAACTTTTGTTTTCATAATCAATTTACTTTTTTAAAACACACATTGCATAGCTCTGATGTATGAACGGATGAATTATAAAAATTCCAACTAAAAATCTTTAATTGTGTTCCTTCGTCATTGAATTTTATATGATAAGTTCGGTGAGCGTAAGAAGAAGGGTTATTGTACAAAATGAGATAATGCTTCATATACTCAAAATAGAATTCTTCAACATGGTGTTCTCCTTCATTGTAATTTCCTGTGATATATTGGAAAATTCCGTCTTCAGAAAATGTAATTGTATCACGGGAACTCTCCCACAAACAATTGGGTTCCTCATTCGATGCAAAAGTGCCCCCACATTTCACCCATGTTCCAACAATTTTGTCGGTTGACGAGGTATCGGAAGATGTGGTTGGCTCATCGCTTTGTTCTGGATTGATTTCCGGCTTCTCGCAGGAAACAATGCAAAACAAAACTGCCGACAGGATAATATTTATCCAAGCCATCAATATTGTCTTTTTCATTGCTTATTAGTATTAATTGATTAGTAATTTTGTGAAATACGATGGAAACAAAAATTTTTTATACCCATAAAACCTCCGCGCAAAACCAATTCTTGATCGTCATTTCTGAAATAGTATCGGACAGAAAAAGCGATGCTATTCATAGCTCCAGGCCAATAACAGACAAGAAAATGGTTGGAAAAATCGTAACGATTATCTCGGGAGTTCGTACCGCGAATGCGAATGAGCGTCGTGTCATCCACAAACACCAGCGTGTCGGTGGTGGCGTCCGCGAGGTCGCAGGTGGCGGGCGGTTCGCTGTTCACATCGTTCATCGCACACAGCACCCATGTGCCTATGAACTTGTTGGTTGGCAAGGTGTCGTTGTCCACCACCGGCGGGGTGGGCGGCTCGGGATCGGGCTCTGGCCGCTCGCACGCGGCGAACAGGGCGATCGCCGCCAATGCGGCAGCGACAAACGCACCCGACAAACGCATGCTCTTTTTCTTAGTTTGTGTTGTTTTCTCTTTCATTGTTTTGTGATTTTTATCGTTGGCGAAGATACACTTTTTTTGTGACTTGTGATTCGGGGGTATCCGTAGAGACTCGGCGCGCCGAGTCTCTACATCCCCGAAAATCCTTACCGTTTCACAATCTTCTGCCAGTATTCCTTCTCGTCCGCGCCCGTCACCATCCGCCCCTGTAGGTCGTAAAGGGCGACGCTGGCGATCTCCGCACCGCGCAATTCCACGAACAGGAGGTCACATGTGAATTTTCTGTATAACTTTTCATAGATACAGCATTTGCTTGTGACATATCGTTATAGTTCAGGAAAAGCCGGGCATATTTGACTGCTGCTCTTTGAGTTTCCTCCTCTGTGACCAAACTTTGACCGAATGAATAAGAAATCAGAAGAAAGGAAGTATAAAAACGAGATTATTTCTCATAGTGTTAAAATTTAAGGGTTAAACCAATTCCATTGGGAGAAAGGTGGGGAGACAGCGATACGGTATGATTATAATTTCGGGCTATCCTGTTTAACCTTGCGTGGCTGTCTATCGTGAGAACCAATGCTGGAATCATCGGGACCAAAGAGACTCCCATGGTTATCCCGGAAATAGCAAATAGAATCGGAAACACCGGAGTGGTTTCCATTCCTGGTGTATTTTCGGAAGGATTAGCCAAGTCATAAAATGCGATAGAAGCCCACACAGTAGAAACCAGAAAACCTGCTCCTGCAAGTCCCCACAGCGGGATTGCCGCTATGTATTCCCTTCTTGCCAGCCTATATTGCGAGAATGAATTTTCGTCCAATATCAAAGAAAGTTCCTGATTTTCTATATCGTTGGAAAAGCCCTCATATCGGAGATGACCGGCATGGCGCACCATAGTCGGGTGCTGTTGGGCTGACAATGAGGACATCACCCAAAGAATCAGAAAGCAAAAAAAACATATCTTTTTCATACTACTAGGGGACTTCTATTTTTTACTTCTTCGCGCTGCCGCCGGCCTTGGTGCGAAGTCCGTTAAACATCAAGATAAGCAAACAACGCGGCAAAGATATATCTTATCTATTTTAAGAAGCAAAAAATCAAAAAGGTTACATTTTTTTTACGGGATACCGTAGAGACTCGGCGCGCCGAGTCTCTACATCCCCGAAAATTCTTACCGTTTCACAATCTTCTGGTGGTATTCCTTCCCGTCCGCGTCCGTCACGCGCAGGAGATACACGCCGTCGGGAACGTTGCGCATGTTCATCGTGGCGGTTGTG
>Ga0247611_10010118_pt1 | contig 11142 bp, 9 predicted proteins | sample 177DNAGHGhighgp2_FD_192422 | JGI IMG/M metagenome (GOLD analysis project Ga0247611, IMG submission 192422) | Sheep rumen microbial communities from Palmerston North, Manawatu-Wanganui, New Zealand - 1770 DNA GHGhigh gp2 | ecosystem: Host-associated > Mammals > Digestive system > Stomach > Rumen ... | reverse complement strand
ATCAGCCTCTTTGAGGCAAAGTCAAGCCGCACTTTGAAAAACAGTAACAGACCAGCTTTTACTCAATGGATTGACACCAGGATGAGATTTTCCCCTAGACATCATTGATTGCTTTCAAGTTCTCCGTTTTCCACCTCCCGTAATCCGATCTCTGGCCCCCCTTGAATCAGTAAAGGTGCAATGGCACGTTTACTGGCTTAACTTATTCAAGTCAATCACCAGTCCTTCGTTGGCGAGGCGGGTGGCGGGGAATATTGATTGTGCCTCTTGCAGCAGCGGTGTCTCGTCGAGGTAGCGCTTGGAGAAGTGTCCCAGGATGAGTTGCCCCACGCCCGCCTCGCGAGCCACGGTGGCGGCTTCCTGGGCCGTGCTGTGGTAGCGCTTGTGGGCCTTGACGCGCAGGCTCTCGTCGTAGGTGGCCTCATGGTATAGCCAGTCCACGCCCTCCACCTGCTTGATGACGCGGCGCGAGAACTTGGTGTCGCTGCAGTAGGCATAGCTGATAGCCGGATCGGCCGGCGTGGTCAACCGGTCGTTGGGAATGATGACGCCATCGGGATCGACCCAGTCCTGGCCCTGTCGCAACGCATTCATGGCATAGTGGGGCACGCCCAGCCGCTTGACCTCGTCGCCGATGATGTGACGCAGCTTGGGTTTCTCCTTGATCAGGAAGCCCACGGCGGGGACGCGATGCACCAGCGGGAATGTCGTCACCGTGAGCGCATCATCCTCCCAGATGACCCGCTTGTGGGTGTCGATGACGTTGAAGCGCACCTCAAACGGCCGCTCGCGGCAAAAGTAGTCCAGCACCTGCCCAAACAGCTCAGCTCCGTCCTTAAAGGTGTGTATCGTCAGCGAGCCCGTGCGGCCCAGCAGGGCCATCGTCGATACCAGCCCCGGCAGCCCAAAGCAGTGGTCGCCGTGCAGGTGGCTGATGAAGATGTGGCTCAGCCGCATCAGTTTCAAGCCCATGCGACGCACCCCCAGCTGCGCCCCCTCGCCGCAATCAATCATTATCAGGTTGTCGCGCACATTGAGCACCTGGCACGATGGCTGGTGGCGCGGCGTCATCGTCGCGCTTCCGCAGCCCAGTATGTTCAGTTCCAGTCGTGTCATTAGCCTCTATTGGGATATGAATCAGGCAATGCCATCTGATGGCGCAAATGTACTCAATTTATCGACGCAACAGGCCTTGCACAGACAAAAAAAGTGTATGGTTGTTTCCCAACAACCATACACCTTAAACCTTAAAAATCTAATCCTATGAAAAAACTTGGTGCAAAATTATGATTTTTGGTGAATCTGAGCAAATTTTGTTATATAAAATTTGCAAATTTGTCCATAAAAATCGTTAAATTCAACCACTACCGTTTTTGATAAGGTTATATACACCACGAATGTGGTGATTTGGAACACTTTGTTGGATTGCTTCAAGGCGAATGGGACACTGCCCATCCGCCTTGAAAAATTTACAGGGTAATCGTGTGTGGTTCTCAAGTATTGAGGGTCTTTACTTTCAGTAACCTATCGACAGTGTCGTGTAGTAGTCGCCATGGTTGTTGACCATCGACAGGGTGACATATCCCTGACTGTTGCCGCCATACCAGCTGATCGTCATGCCGTCACGATACACGGGGGTACCATAGATGCGGCTCAGACTGCGATAAACTCGGTTGTAGCGTGACATGTCATAGTAGCTGCTGTGATATACAAACTGGGCGTTCACCAGGCGGTTGTATTCATAGTTGAGCATTACATCGGGCCAGTAGAGGTTCAGCATGGGCACATCTCTCAGGTAGATGATGCCGTCGGCATAGCCGTCGATGTAGTAACCGCTGTAGTACAGGTGGTCGAGCGATGCCTCATAGAGGGAGCCGAATACCAGACCCAGGATGCGGTCGATAATGGGAGCTCCGGCATAGGGGTGCCATCCGGCGGGAATGGTGGGACGGTACCATACCCAGGGAGCGGGACGATGGGGGCGTGCGGGAGGGGGAAGAGGACGACCCCAGTTGTGATGAGTGTAGTTCCACTTGAACTCGTCGCGATAGTGGTGGCTGCCGTAGTCATAGCGGTGCTTGTTATCATATCCATGATGTCCGCCTTGGCCGGGCTTGTCGCCGCCATGAGGCTTGTCACCGCCATGAGGCTTGCCGTCATCATGGGGCTTGCCGCCATTGCCGGGCTTCTTGTCACGCTTGTCATTGCCCGTACCAGGGCTGGTAGGACGGGTGGTGGCACCGCCAGGAGTACTCGAGATGTGGGCGCTTGTGGCCGTCTGCCTCGTTACCGACTCGCTGGGACGGGTCACCTTATCGGTGCTGATGTGATTACCGTCCTTGACGCTGTTGCCATTGCCAGAGCCTCCACGCGTGGTGGCTCCGCTGCCGGTGCGGATGCTGCTGTTGGGCCTCGTGGTTGTCGAGCTCCCCACCGTGGCTTGACGGCTATGGTCACTACGGCTCACGCTGCTGGGAACCGTGGTGCGGCCGGTGCTACTGCTGCTACTGGGGGCCGTGGTGCGGCTCACTTGCGGAGTGGTCGTGGTACGGCTCACCTGCGGAGTCGTCGTGTTGCGGCTCACCTGCGGAGTCGTCGTGTTGCGGCTCACCTGCGGAGTGGTCGTGGTGCGGCTCACCTGCGGGGTGGCGGTAACACGGTTGCTGCTGGAGCTGCTGGTACGGTTCACCGTGGGTGCCGTGGTCTTGTCAGTACGTGAGACAGCTGCCGACTGGCTTCTGCTGCTGGAGCTGCCTCCTTGAGAACGACTGCGGCTCTGGGCCGAAGCGTCGGATGCGCCGATGATCAGGCATCCCATGAGCGCAAGGCTCATCATCATTTTTGAAACAGAAGTTTTCATAATCGTGTTGTTTTATAGTGTTCAACAAGTGGTTAAATGCGTTTCGTTTGTCTTTTAGACTGCGATACCGTGACCGAGTTTAACTCACCAAAAACCAGTAAGGGCGGTTTTCCCGCCCATCCTACTAAAAAATGCGACCAATCACCTTTTTTCATAGATGAATCGGTCGCGATTTTTTTGGGGGGAGATTACAGTGCTGGGCGTCTTATGATCCCCGTGTCACCGCAGCAGTAGCTGGGCATCGCCATAGCTCAAGAACCTGAAGCCGTGCCCCATGGCATACTCATACATGCCGCGCCATCGGTCTTGACCCACAAAGGCGGCCACGAGCAGCAACAGCGTGGACTGTGGCTGGTGAAAGTTGGTGATCATGCCGTCCACGATGCGGTACCGGAACCCCGGGGCTATCATCAGCTGGGTGCTCCCCATGTAGCTGTCGGTGTGATGGCGATCCAGATAACCGATGATGTGTTGCAGTGACTGCTTGGTGGAAATGTGACAAGGCGTGGTATAGGGCATCCACTGCGTCACGGTGAGGGACTCCTCGCCGGCATCAGGATGCTCATCCAGGATTTGCCCGATGTAGTACAGGCTCTCGAGGGTGCGCACGCTTGTCGTGCCCACGGCGATGATGGGGCCGGGGGCATTGATAATGTCCTGAATCACCTGGCGTGGCACGTTGATGAATTCATAGTGCATCGGGTGGTCACCGATGTGCTCGCTCTTGACGGGCTGAAACGTGCCGGCACCCACGTGCAGCGTGATCTCACGGCGCTTGATGCCGCGGGCATCGCATTCGGCCAGCACCTTGTCGGTGAAATGCAGGCCTGCCGTCGGCGCGGCAACACTGCCGTCGATGTGGCTATACACGGTCTGGTAGTCGGTCGTGTCACTGGCCTCGGTGCCGCGGTTCAGGTAGGGAGGGATGGGAATCTCACCGATGGCTTCAAGCACGTCGGCAAAGGTGCATGCCCCCTCAGCCCCGCCGTCCCAGTCGAAGGCTATTTCCCACGCATTGCCGCGCTGCTCGCCACGGGTGGCAGCCAGGGTGACCTCGCGCCCCTCGATGGTGACGGTCTGGGTCAATGCGCCCTGTTTCCAGCGCTTGCTGTTGCCCACCAGGCACTGCCACACACAGTGACCTGTCGTCTGGAATATCTGCTCATAGTCGCGTGGCAGCACGGGTTCCAGACAGAAGATCTCAATCGTTGAGCCCGTCTCCTTGCGGAAACGCAGGCGGGCATTGATCACGCGCGTGTTATTGTAGATGAGTGTCGAGCGCGGGGGCAGCAGTGACGGCACTTCCCAGAAGCGCCGCTCCTGCATGGGCTCTCCACATTTATAATATAGTAACTTGCATTGTTCGCGCTCGGCCAGCGGGTGCTTGGCGATGCGCTCGTCGGGCAGCGGGTAGTCATAGTCGGCGATGCGCAGGGCGCGTATCTCGTCAATCAGCTGGGACATGTGGTAATGGTGTTATGTGAATAGATGATGAATGCGATAGTGAGCAGCAGTGTGAAGATGAGCATGTTGCGTGCCGTCTCGCCCAGCAGCGGGTTGAGGGCGGCTCCGTCGCGGTGGCGCAGCTTGAACCAGGTGACGGTGTGCAGGATGAGGTATATCACGGGTATGACAAGTGTCCACCGTGGCATGGCATGGGCCACAGCAATCATGAGCCACAGGACCGAGAGCATCACCATGCCGGCATAGCCGTTGATCAGGTAGGCCAGCGCGGCAGGCTTGCGGCCGAAGATGACCACCGACGTGCGCTTGCCGGCATCGCGGTCATCCTCAACGTCACGGTAATTGTTGATGAGCAGCACGTTGACGCCCAGCAGACCCGTTGTGATCGAGGCGAGGATTACCAGCGGGTGGAACGCTAGTGCCTGGACATAGTAGGTCAGATTCACCGGAACCAGACCAAAGAAGATGAACACCATCAGTTCGCCCAGGCCATGATAGGATAGGGGATAGGGTCCCGTGCTATAGGCCAGTGCCCCCAGCACAATCACGATGCCCACGGGCAGCAGCCACCATCCGCCATAGGGGATGAGGCAGCAGCCCACGATGCCTGCCAGTGCCAGCAGGGCGATGGTCACGTTGCGCAGCGTCTCGGGCTTGATGTCGCCCTCGGTCACACCACGGCGCGGCCCCACGCGGCCGGGCTTGTCGGCACCGTTCAGGTAGTCAAAATACTCATTGGCAGTATTGGACGCAATCTGCGCCAGCAGGGCAAACACCAGGCACAGCATTGCTGGTATCCACTGGAAGCGATGGTGCCACTGGGCGAGACCGATGGCGATGATCACACCGCTCACCGACACGGGCAGCGTGCGCAGCCTGAAGCATTCCAGCCATATCTTGATTTGTCGTTTCATTGTCTCTAGATAAATGCGGCTGCAAAATTACAAAAAGATTGCCGTCAAACCATTGAGCCGAAGCCTGAAACCGGCAAAATCGTTTTTTTTTGAAGATTTTGTGTAGTTTTCCGGTATCCTGTTGCGTCTAATGGGCAAAAAAAGGTTAAAAACCAGCTAATATTAATCATCATTAAAAATAAAGCATTATGGAAACGAATAGTTTTAATCACACGATGAGTAATGACGCTCCCATCAACGATAACGGTCTCTCTCCTCAACCCATGATGAGCTTCAAGCAGGCCGTGAGCACTTGTCTTGCCAACTACGCAGACTTCAGCGGACGTGCCCGCCGCAGTGAGTACTGGTGGTTTTCACTGTTCATCTTTCTTGTGGTGCTGGTGTTGATGGCGCCTGTAGCTGTTATGGCCTATCTGGAAGAGAGTGGCGGTGTCAACATGGATGCTGGAGGGTGGCCCGTCGCATTCTTGATTACATCCATCATGGCATTGATCGGGGCCTTGTTTGTTCTTGGGATGCTGATTCCATCATTGGCCGTCCAGGTGCGTCGCCTGCATGACACGGGCCGCAGCGGCTGGTGGGTGGTATGGAACATTGTCCTGTCGCTGCTGGCAGGTATCGTGCCGATGTTCGCTTATGGTTTTGGACAGGCTATGGACATGGATTCAATCGATACCATAACCCGCATCGGGGAGGTGGCATTGCTGCCGGGAATCCTTGTGGTTGTGACACAGCTTGGCGAGTGGATTCTGGAAATCATCCTCCTGGTGTTCTCCCTGCTGGATAGTGACAAGGGCGAGAACCAGTACGGCCCGTCGCCCAAGTACCAGTAACCCATCATTGAGTCCACTTTTTAAAGTGGACTCAAGATTTTATTTCTCGGCTGCAAGGCCGATAATCTTTTAAAAACTTAGCGGCTTCGCGCCTTAGCGTGAGGATAGTTGCAGAGGGCAGTGGCTGAAAAAAAAGTGTGGCATCCCTTGGCGCGAAGAGGAAAATGCTGTATTTTTGTGCTTCACAACAATGATGCTCACCCATGAGTATAGAAACTTGATCAAGCAGTAACCGATATGGAACAGAATCAGCAACCCCAACCCCCCGTGTTTAATCAGCCGCAGCAGCCCGTGCAGCCGCAGTATCAACCCCGCGTCACTGCTCGTCCCATGATGAGCTTCCCCCAGGCGGTGAAGACGTGTCTCAAGAAGTATGCCAACTTCAAGGGACGTGCACGCCGCAGCGAGTTCTGGTGGTTTGTGCTCTTCATGTTCATCGTTTATTTCTTGGCTTCCTTCCTGGCTGGATTCATCGCCAGCTTCATGGCCGATGCCCTGGACTTGAATGCGTCGGTAGTGGCCATGGTGGTCTTGGCCGCAATCATGCTGGCCCTTGTGGTCCCGTCGTGGGCCGTTTCCACGCGCCGCCTGCACGACACTGGTCGCAGTGGCTGGTGGGTCGCCATCGGCATCATCCTTGAGCTGGCTTATTGCGTCAGCTACACCCGGCTCATGTGGCCCATCCTGGACAAGTTGGACTCAACCAATCCTTATCAACTGGCGTCACAGATGTCGGGAGTGATGATGGACTCGCCGGCACTGGCCACGACGCTGAGCTTGAGCGGCATGGCCCTGTTAGTGCTGTTCATCATCATGCTCGTTTTCACCCTGCTCGACAGCAAGTGGACCGAGAACAAGTACGGCCCCTCCCCCAAGTACCAGTAACCCACCATTGAATCCACTTGAAAAAGCAGGCTTCTGGTGATATCAACGGCGAATTGAGCGAATTTAGCTAATATTTATTGTTTTAATCTGAATTATGCAATAAAAATGCAGAATAATTCGCACAATTCGCCAAATTCGCCGTTATGATCAATTATAGCGACAGTTGCCGCAGGGTCTCCAGCAGGCTGCGGTCGATGGGCTTGTCCTTGCGGATGGCTTTGCTGAAGGGGACATATACGATTTTCTCGTCATCGTCACCAATCATGATGTTGCGTTGTCCCTCAATCAGCGCATCGATGGCGGCTGCGCCCATGCGTGAGGCCAGGATGCGGTCCTGGGCTGTGGGGCTGCCGCCGCGCTGCAAGTGACCCAGGATGGTCACGCGCACGTCATATTGCGGGAACTCCTTGTGGACCCTCTCGGCCAGGCCCATGGCACCGCCGGTGACGGGACTCTCGGCAACCAGCACGATGGCCGAGTTCTTGCTCTTGCGGAAACCGTTCTCGATCAGCTCTGCCAACTGGTCATGCTCCAGCGAGATCTCGGGAATGATGGCTGCCTCGGCTCCGCTGGCGATGGCTCCGTTCAGGGCCAGGAAACCCGCCTCGCGGCCCATCACCTCGATGAAGAACAGCCGCTCGTGGCTGCTGGCCGTGTCGCGGATGCGGTCCACACACCACATGATGGTGTTCAACGCCGTGTCATAGCCGATGGTGTGGTCGGTGCCATACAGGTCGTTGTCGATCGTGCCAGGCAGGCCAACGATGGGAAAGTCAAATTCCCGCGCAAACAGGCGGGCCCCGCTCAGCGAACCGTCGCCGCCGATGACCACCAGCGCGTCGATGCCATGCTTCTTGATGTTCTCATAGGCCTGCTGCCGGCCCTCAACGGTCTTGAATTCCTGGCAGCGGGCAGTCTTGAGGATGGTGCCGCCATGCTGGATGATGTTGGACACGTTTTGCGTCTTCAAGTCGATGATCTCATCCTCGACCAGTCCTTTATAGCCGCGGTAGATGCCTTTGACCTTGAATCCGTGGTAGATGGCCGAGCGCGTCACCGCGCGGATGGCCGCATTCATGCCTGGGGCGTCACCGCCCGAGGTCAATAAACCGATGGTCTTGATATTTGCCATATCTTGATATTGTTTTTTTTTATTGGAGTTCTGGATATTCTAGAGAATCAGGCTACCGCTACGGACTCTCGTGATGATGGTCGTGAAATCGCCGCTAGAACAGGCTCAGCGGCTTCTGCTCGATGCTCGAGCGGGCATGGCCAATGAATTCAGCATTGATATCGATGCCGATGCTGCGACGGTTCAGCTCATAGGCAATCTTGCACGCAGTGCCCTCGCCACAATAGGGGTCGAGCACGATGCCACCCCGCGGACATGTGGCGACAATGGGTAGCCGGTAGAGCATGTCGGGGGCTATGCGGTAGCGGGCTGTGCCCGAGTGCTGCGTGGCAATGGTCCACACGTCGCTGGGGATGACGCCCTGGGTCAAGTCGGGCTGGCGGCGACGTTTGTCGGGCTTGCCATGCCCCTTGGCCTCGTTGCGCAGTATCAGGGCATAGGTGCGGCGCAGTTCGTCATCATTATAGTAGAAGTTCTCGCTCTTCACTAGGTGGAACATGGATTCATGCACCTTGCGCAAGTGGTCCTGGCTGCCCTGTGGGGAGGTCTTGATCTTGTTCCAGATGATCTCATTCACCAGGTGCCAGCCCTGCTGGTCAATCATGTCAAGCACCAGCCGCCATGGCAGGCACTGCACAAAGCCGTCGGTCGTGTCGTCACCCAGATTGAGCCACAACGACCCCTCGGGCTTGAGCACTCGCCATGCCTGGGCCATGACGTCCCTGAGATGATCCAGGAACTCTTCCTGACTCGACACGGTGATGCCCTCGGTGCGCTGTTGCCGCCGGCGCCAGTAGGGCGGGGTGGTGACAATGCAGTCGATGCTCTCATCCTCGATGCGACGCATCACGATGGCGGCATCTCCCTGTTCCAGCAGGGGCATCGCCGAGCGCCCCATGTGTGCAATCAAGTCTCGCTCCACGGTTGAGCCTGCTGCTGCAGTGCCCCCCTTGAGGCGAGAGGATGAATGCATGGATACTCCGGCCTTGCCATCAAGCATGTCGCACAGCAATGCGGCCGCTTGTCGTGACATCTTGTCGTGAGCAATGCGGCTATAGGCTTCATCAGCAAGCCATTGAGCAACGAGCTGGTCGCTGTCAACCTTGAACAGGCGTGCTAGCCGCAACACCTGCTCTCGCTTGGGACGACGCTCACCGTGTTCAAATCGGCTATAAGCAGGCACATCCACACCGATGGCCCGGGCAAGGTCAGCTTGACGCTTGCCGCTCTCGATGCGCAGCCGCTTGATGGTCTCACTGAACAGCATATCCTTATTAAGTTGTAAGATTTGAGTTTTGAGTTGTAAGTTGTAAGTTTTAAGTTGTAAGTTGTAAATATGGTCACTATTGACTGTAACTTCTAACTCCTAACTTCTAACTTCTAACTCCTAACTCCTTTTATTTCTTCTTGCGGCGGTGCTGGTAACGCCAGTGGTGCTGGATAGAGTGGTACATGTAGTGGCGAAAGGGGTGCAGCAGCCAGAAGTGGTAGAACAGGAATGCGCATGCAGCACCAATCACGCCGGCAATCACGTTATTGGCATCATACTTGAAGCCCGTGTAGAACATCAGGCCAATCTCCATGAGCAGTGCTGTCACGCCCGACACGGCAGCCAGTGCCATCTCCTGATTGATCTTGCTGTGGTGAGGCAGTCGTGACTTGGCATAGTCCAGAATCAGCACCGATGCCATCGCAAAGTAGAGGATGAAGTGCCCCAATTGTTCGGCACCAGGGAACACGTTAAGGGCGTTGACAAAGAATGGATTCTTGGCAAACGTGCAGTACATGACAATCAGTATGATGACTACCGAGGGCACTCCTCGTGGAATAGAAAGCAAGAATGATTTCATTTTATTATAATCTGTATCTGTTTTTTCAATCGGCAAAGGTAAAGAAACTTTTTGTGAAAAATGACTTTTTTACACAAAAAAAACGTTGCCTCCGTTTTTTGAGGGATATATAGATGACGTTTCTCATCTTTTTGAGCTACTTTTGCCAGTGTGATGAACAGGAACCTGATGGACATGACACGACGCGAGAGGCGGGGAATGATCGTGGTGCTCGTTGCCGTGGCGCTCATGCTGCTTGTGGCAGTGTGGGCTCGGCATTACCGTGGCCCGGATGCCGACGCTTACGGTACACCACCAACAACCGTTGCCGATGCCGCATCTGACTCCGACTCGGTGGCCGTCCAATCGGTGGAATCTCGCCCTGCGAGAAAAGCACCGGCACACTCCCGTAAGCGCTCCTCGCGGCCCTCTCGTCAGCCCAAACCGGTGCAGCCGCCTCGCCCCCTGGATCCCGTCCCCCAGTTTGGCTTGTGACCTGCCCGTTTAAATTCAAGTTTTTAAAGTAGCTGCGCCACTTTAAAAACTTGAAATAATTATCGCCCATCCATGGAGAAATCGTCAGGTTTTTTTGCTCGTGTGACAAAATCTATCTACTTTTGTTGGTGACAAAAATCTAATAAATCTCTGTATGTCTAAGCGAGTAGGATTTGCAACCCGATTGGGTGCGATTGCAGCAGCAGTAGGCTCTGCTGTGGGACTGGGAAACATCTGGCGTTTCCCCTATGAGGCGGGTGCCAACGGTGGCGGTGCTTTTATCCTGGTGTACATCTGTTGCATCATTGTGATGGGCATCCCTGTGATATTGAGTGAGTTCATCATTGGACGTTCCACTCACAGCAACATGAAGGCAGCCCTCAAGAAACTCTCGCCGGGCAAGAAGTATTACCTGTTCACCTACGTCTGCATCCTGGGCAGTTTTATTGTCATCGGCTTCTACAGCGTGGTGTGCGGCTGGATTATCGAGTACCTGTATCAGGCTGTACAGGGCAACTTGAGCAATCACACGCCGCAGGAATATAGCGAGATGTTCACTGCACTGGTGGCCAGCCCGTGGCGATGCGTGGGCTGGACGGTCATCTTCCTGATACTCAATTTTATGGTAATGAGCCGTGGCATCGAGAAGGGCATCGAGCGCGTGGCAAGCATCATGATGCCTCTGCTTTTCCTGATCCTTATCGTCTTCTGTGTCAACTCGTTGCTCTTG
>Ga0247611_10010117_pt1 | contig 11143 bp, 18 predicted proteins | sample 177DNAGHGhighgp2_FD_192422 | JGI IMG/M metagenome (GOLD analysis project Ga0247611, IMG submission 192422) | Sheep rumen microbial communities from Palmerston North, Manawatu-Wanganui, New Zealand - 1770 DNA GHGhigh gp2 | ecosystem: Host-associated > Mammals > Digestive system > Stomach > Rumen... | reverse complement strand
TTCTTATTACGAGTAGAATTCTTATAATAAGTTCTAATCACATTAGATATTTCATTCTGTAATCCATAATAATCATCAAGAGATATATTATTAATCTCTTTAAGATTAATCTTTAATCCTTCATCTGTAGATATAATATCTACTCTATCAATAGGTATATGCCAACTATTTTCAAGATGTTCTTTCATACCATTAATAGTCTTTATAATATGATCTCTATATTCTTCTGGAGTAAGAGCATCAAGAGTTTTCTGTCTTAATCTATAAAGTTGCTGAGTAGCATAACCTCCAAATGTATTAATACATTTCTTAGATACAAATAAATCTTTATTATCCAATAATTCTTGCCCAATATCAGTGATTATAAAATAGTCTTGCTTTCTTAATCCTAATATCTCTATACAATTAGGATTGCACTCTGATAATAAATTAAGCATCTTATCAAATGTGTATATAGCAGTATCTATAAGATTATTAGTTACAACTTCAAAATCTTTTCCTAATAAGATATTCTCAGTAGATCTTAAACATACACCTCTTATATCAACATCAGATGTTTCAATATTAGTACCATATGCATATGATCCACCATATCCTAATAAGATTATTCTTTTTCCAAGTCTTTCATCTGTTTCTAAGAATTTATATTCTTCTTTATCTAATATATTCATTTCATTTCTTCCTTTCGTATATTGTATAAATTTCACATCTATATAAATATATATTATATTATTACATTTTACTTTAACTCTTTAAAAGGAGGTATATAATGCGTAAAGTTTATTTAGCAGAAGCTTATTATGATGAAAATCATCAGACAGGTTACGAAGGAACTAATCCTGGTGATCAAATTCAAAAAGTTCCTGAACAACAAAGAGATCCAGTAGGAGAAGTTAGAGTTTCTGACTGGAGAGATATGAGAGCTACTATGCTTTGCAGATTTAAAGATAAAGCTCTTGCAGATGCTTTTGCAGAAGCTGCTAAGTTCTTTGCTAATTCTAAATATGTAGGATATTCTCAACCTAATAGACTTAGTTTAAAAAAATATATTAAGTCAATAGGCTATAAGAATTATAAAAACTTAGATAGAAATAAAGAATGTGATTGCTCTTCTCTTATGTGTTTTTGCTGTAATCTTGTTGGAATATCAGAAGTTGGTAACTGGAATACAGCAAAAATGCTTGTTGAATTTCCAAAGTTAACCAAATACTTTGATATTATTACAGATCAATCATATATTAAAAATATTAATAATATGCAGAATGGTGATATCTTGATCAGAGATGGTCATACAGCTGGTGCTATTGTAGAAGGTGAAGAACCAACTGAACCTGTTAAACCAAAATCAAAAGATGAATCTATAGCTGGAACTTATATTGCTACTACAGCAGTTAATCTTAGATATGGTCCTAGCAGTTCTAAATATGACATAGTTAGAGTTGTTAATGAAAATGAACAAGTAACATGTGATGGATCATATACAGATGATTGGTATTATGTAAAAACTTCTGATAATCTTGAAGGATATATTAAGAAAGATTATCTTAAATTAGATATACCTGTAAATCCTACTCCTGATCCGGAACCTGAACCTTCTACTGATCCTAGTAAAGAACTTGCTAAACCTGAATCCAAGAATCCTGCATTAGCTGGTAAGTATGTAGCTACTACAGATGTAAATCTTAGATATGGTCCTAGTAGTTCTAAGTATGATTCAATTAGAGTTGTTAAAAAAGGTGAAATAGTAAATAACTATGGATATCATACTGGTAACTGGTTATATGTAAAAGATATGAAAGGTAATAAAGGTTATATCAATAAGAATTATCTTAAGAAAAAATAAAATTTATACCTCAGTAGATTTAAAATCTACTGAGGTATTTATATCTATTTGCTTTCTTTATCTTCTTCTTTTTTAGCTTCTTCTTGAAGTTTCTTAGCTTGTTCTTGAGCAGCTTTAAGTCTCATAGCTAATATATAATCTTGTTTAGTATATATCTTTTCTCCTACATGACCAATTGGAATAGTAGTATCGCACCAAATTTTATATCCTGCTTTTAAAGCTCTTATACAGAATGATAAATCTTCTCCAAATGAATGTACATATCTAAATAACTCTCCACCATTTCTATTAGCTATATCAATAAGTACACTTGTTTTTATAAGACAGAATGCCATACCACATGCTTTAACCTCAAAGAACTCCCTATCTATATCAGTTTCTACATCAATATTAGCATTATTACCAACTACTGGATGCTCATATTCTATTCTCTTATATATACAAGGATTATGATCTCCCTTTCTAGCAAAGCATAATCCAGTACAAATATCTACATTTCTCTTAAATAACTTATAAAGAGCATCTGCAGGAAATGTCATATCAGAATCAATATAAAGAATATGAGTATATCCTCCTTTTATGGCCATATCTGCAAGAGTATCTCTTGATTGAGGTAGAATAGAAGACTGAGTAAATGTGATCTGAGAAGAGCCTTGAGGTCTCTGAAGATGCATAAGACTAATAACAAAGTTTACATTTACCATCTCTTGACAAGGTATACCAATTAATATTTTAGCTTGTTTAGTTTCTGCTGTTTCTCCTTCTTTTAATTCCGGCTTATCAGCAACTAAAGTATTTTCATCATTAGTAATATCTATCATAATAAATCCTCCTAAATTTATTACTAATGAGTGTAATCTATTACAAAAAATAAACACTAGCAGCTAGTGTTTATTTTATAAATATACTAGGTTAGCTTTCAGCTTTCCTAGCATATCCAATAGTCTTACCTGTAGAATCAGAAACTCTTATTTTACCGTCGATATTAAAGAATTTCTTCATTCTATTGTACTCCTGGATATGATAAGTATATCCAGTTTGCTGATCATAATAATCTGCATCAATTTCCTGAGCCTGCTTATAAATATCCATTAATACTTCCTCCATATTCACTTATATATTCTTTCTTTATCATTCCTACTGGAATATATTTCTGAAGTAATTCTTGTTCAAGAATAAAGGCTATATTCTCTCTAGAATACTTCTGTTTTCTCCAAGTAGTTATAACAATCATAAGATTCTCAGGATCATTTAACATATCCTGTTTAGTATAAAATCTTAATGTACCATCCTTTTCATCCGCTACTATATAGATATAGTCAGGCTTAACCTTATCATTAATAGGATATTTATACACATAATATGATATATTCATATCTACTTTGTCAGGAAAATCATAATCTATATTATATGTCTTTGTAGCATTTTCTATATAGTATCCTTCTATTGATACTGCTGATACTGCTGTTATATTATCCTGCTCCAATATAGGTAATTCTGTGCTATCTGTATTTATGATGAATATATAACCATTATATTTATCATCATCTTTACAAATACCTATCATTAAGTAAGGAGCTTCTATGTCATAACGCAATACATTAAGTAATAATTTTTTTGTACACCAAGTTGAACCATCATCATATTTAAATTTTACAAATATATCTGATCCAACTATATTTGATTGTTTTGGGTATATATATCCCATTTTATTCTCCTCCTATAAATATTTTTCAAAGTCTTTGAGCCCACATGATGAAAGATATCTAAATAAATTATCATATGGTTTTGATATCATTTCATCTATTTCGAGCATCATAGAGCATACAGCATTAGCATCTTCCGCTTCTATCATCCAGCAGAACTTCTGATAATCTTCCACTGTATCTTTATTGTACTCCTTTACATCATCTTCACCAAGAGGGTGCTCTTCCTCCCAGTATGCTATACAGATCATATCTTTTGATCCATACTTCTCTTTCCATAATAAGATACTATCTGTATAAGTATATGTATCATCGGCAGACCTTCTATATATACACTTCTCTACTTCACCTGTAGGAACCATATAATCTATTTTCTTATTAGATGCAGATGCTAAAAGCATCATGACTAACTGAGTTCTATTGGATGGACATTCTGATCTACCATCATCAGATTCAGTAATAATATTCCAGGATATCTTGTCTATTACATTCATGATTATTTCTCCTTCCAAATACTTCCTTTTAATTTAAATCCTGTAGCTCCAGCTGTATATCCAGCTTTCTTCTTAATCTGGAATAATATATTATTCCAAGCTTGTGCTTCTGATACAGCAAGAGTAGTAATTTCTATCTTATCAAATAAAAGATAATTATATCTATATACAGGGCCTACATAGACATATTTACTCTTAGATTTTTGAGGTTTCTTTTCGGGCTCAGATACAGTTTTAATATCTACAAGCCCAGTTAAAGTCATTTTCTGGAAATATTCTTCCATAAAATCACCTCCTTCTAAATTGTACTAGGTTCTGCCCAAGAATCTCCTTCTAAAGCACAATCATGATTATTTCTCCAAGAGCATACTTCAGATATACAATTAACTATTTCATTATAGTTATTATATAATCTTGAACAGTCAAGATCAGCCGATTCAGCTTCACTTATTTGCTCGCTTATCCTATCTCTTTTCTTATAAAGCTGAGTAAGAGTAGGATTACAATTAGCCTCATTGATTTTTAATTTTTCTACATAACTCATGATAGTTACCTCCTCCTTTATTTTTATACTTATATATTATATTATTTCATTTCGGATCTTTACCAAAATAAAAATGTAGATGGATTTGATCCATCTACATCATTGATCTATTTGCCCATTTAATATATACAGCTCCTTCTGTTGCATTACAATTATGAGTAGATTTATATTCTTCTAATTCTTCTATACATTTATCTAAATCTATTAATTGCTTCTTATATACATCTATTACCTCTAAATCATTAGTCATTGTAAGATATGTTATTCTCATATTTATTGCATCTTTTCTATTATATAATTCTTTTAAAGTATTCAAACAATTAGATTCTGTTATACCCATAGACTCTATATACATCTTAATACCTCCTCTATTTATAATTATATTTATATATTATATTATTAATTTTTTGTTTATACACAAACATTGATATAATTAGATAGAAGTCTAATGATAGTACTATAAATTTATTCTATTAAAGGAGAAAACTAATGAAACCAATTACTGATTACAAAGTAAACTATGTTGATTTATCTAATGCTATTAGAAAAGCTGCTATTCAAGGTAAAGGTCTTGATTTTACATTTGATTTTAATGTATTAGCTGCTGAAATTGAAAATATGTCTCTTCTTGTAGTTCATAATGATATTAAAAGTAAGAGAATAGGTCCTGAAGATATTGTATATCTTGGAGAATTCTTTAAGAAGACTAAACTTACTTGGTTAGATCATTATAAATTCTTCTCATCTTTAGTATTTGTAAGAACAGATGTACCTGGAGCACTTGATGAAGAATTCTATGAACTTATGGCTGATATGGAAGCAGATCAAATGGAGCATCCTGATATTGATAAAGGAGAAACATTAGCGAAAATTATTGCTAAATATCCTTGTTATGTATCATCTGTAGTAAGTTATAAGAATAATGATATTAAGAAGTTTGGTACTATATCTTTTGAGATAGTTACTAAAGCTAATTTAGTTACTATCAATATAGATAATGAGAAATATCATAAACCAGAGAATAATTAAATAATAAGTACTGGTAGATCTTATCTACCAGTACTTTAATTTGTATATGAATCTTTATATGGACTAACTTTACAATCTATATATTTATCTTCTAAAGGTAAATACTCAGCTTTAAGGTAATACACTTTTCTATCTGATATCATAAAATCTGATTTAGTTACTAATCCTTTAAAGTTTATATATTTATCAGAATCTAAATCTATATTATTTATAAAGAACCAGTATTTAATTTCAGATCCAAAGTAAGGGGTATTTGTATTTATAATATTAGGAACTTTATATAACTTTGACTTATCTTGATATAATTCATAGTATGTAAACTTTGGTTCATATGGAACTACAGCTTGCCTATTTGTGCTTAAGAATCTAATTTGATAATATAATTGCTCATTTACTTCAATTATATCTTCAATCTTAAATGCATCGTTACTCTGCTGTATAGATATATATTTTCTAAATACTTTTATATCTTCCATATGTTTAACTTTCTTAGGTATAAGATGATATTTTAGTACATACTCACCTAATTCTTTAGGATAAATTCTACTAGTCATCTTCTACCAAAATATTCCCTACACTATCTATTATTGGTGTAATCTTTCTAGAATTAGTATTTAATATACTAATATAATTTACCTTAGTACCTAATACTGTTATTTTAAAAGTTTGATACTCATAAAGTATATCATCTATAGCATAATCATAAGATTTTGCTAAAGATTCTTCATTAACCCAGCAGATTGGATTAATATTTGATATATAAGTTAATGAATTATCTTCATATTCTCCTATTATTATATATTTCTCCATATAATTTTACCCCTTTACTCTTATTATATGTTATATTTTATTAGAATGTTGTTTTTGTACTAACAAAGTAATTTTTAACTATATGATTATTCGAAATTATAATATGATTTAATCTATATATTTCAAATTATACTATTATATAAGTATAAATTTTATATTGTAAAAATTTACATGTACATTTAAATAATGAATATATGGAACTATATGAATACCTATATATAGATGAACGTCCTCCAAACGTCTTTTCCAATATTCTGATAGATGATTTAAATTGATTTTTACGTTATCCTTTCTCTTTTGGATTTCTCTAGGTCCTAGCCAGACCTAGAGATTTCTTTTGAAAAAAAAATAAAAGGAACCACTGTAGCATTCAGATATAAATCCAAATACTACAGTGGAAGGTAAAGGTAAAACGAACCTAGATATTATCAGTATAAATTTGATTCTCAAATACATCTTTATCAAATATAGCATAGGTTATATTATGCTTATCTGAGTTATCTGCATAGAATATTATATAGTGTTTATTCCAGTAGATCTTATATATCTTTGAACCAGAATCAATACAGAAATTATAAGCAGCTTGTGAGTTATCAGATAATCTTCTGAAATTATTAAACTTCTTCAAGAATACATCCCCATCTATAATATTATCATTCAATAGATTATATAAGAATATATTTATCTTGAAATACATCTCTAAAGATACTTTTATATACCTAGCAGTATTTGTAGCATTATTGACCATCTCAATTATAAAGAAGTCTTTTTCAGAATCATTTATACTGATACTAAAGTCTGTCCTATAAGAATTATTTATATTTTCTTTTTCGTTAAATTTATAACTAGCAACAAATGAAGATCTATTAACATCAGATAAACTATACTTAGAATTAGTGATTACAGAAGAATCATTAACTAGTACTTGAAAGTTAAGATAAATTTCATTTATTGCTTTTGGATCTATAGTTCTACATATAAACTTAAAATTATATAAGTTATACTGTGTATGCTCTATATGAGAAAGCATAATAGAGTATATGAATATATTATCTATATAACTATTGATAACAGTATTCTCATCTCTAGCTTTAACTATAGATTCGATAGCTTTTGTCATCCTTTCCATAATTCATATTCTCCTAAAAGTTTAATCAAGAAGTTATACACATCAGTTCTTGATATAAACTTTCTGTTATCAAGTAACTTGTACTTTACATTATTTAGAGATGAAGATACAGGATATATAATTGGATTCCAATCTGTAGTATCTATATCAAATTCATAACTAGGATAGAACTTAAGATACCTGTTCTTATATACAAGTATAAATATACAATTTTTTGTTGATGAATTTGTAAATACTTTATAGATTGTATGTCCTTCTAATTTTCCTATTCTTATATTAGGAACCTTAGTATTATAGTTATATCTTGGAATTATAGATTTAACTATATAATTTAATCCAATCTGATTCATAATATTATTCTGCAATTCAGGAAATTTCTCACATTTTGTACAAATACCTATCCATTCCCCAGGAATTTCTTTACCATCATCTCTTAAACAAATAAAAGTAGCCATCGTATACTCTTTTTTATAAATAATAGATACATTACATTTCTTTCCTACTTGCTCACTCTGCTTTGGATATATTAGCATTTTCTAAGATCCTCCTTATACTATTATCCATTATTTCAAAACTATGTCTTGAACAAAGATAAACCATTTTATTAAGGTTTTCTTTTTTAAGATGATTTTTAGGAAATTTCTGATAAATCGATTTTTTCTTCATTTAATTCTTCCTCTAGATCAACATTATGCTGTTTCAGTAATTTCTTTGCAAAAATTACTGGAACTTTCATTTCCATAAATTGTGTAATCTCCCATAAGCTGAAGTAAAAACTCATATACATCGTCTCTAGTAATGTACTTTCTTTTATCTATCATTTTATATTTCACAGCATGTAAACTGCTTATAGTAAATTCATAAGCATTTTTCTTAATATAAGGAACATAAGTAAGTTCAAATCCACAATCAGGATAAAACTTAAGATATTTATGACCATCTTCTTCAATGATCATTACATATATATCTTTATTAAGAAGGTTTACAGGAATCTTATACACTGTATTCCCGTTGCATTCTCCAACCCTTATATTTAATAGTTTTGACTTAGCATAATCAACATTATGAGGCTTGTAGAAAGCTGGTTTACAAGATAATGGCCACATAGTATCAAAAGATACAATTAAACGGTTACAGATGTCAGGGTATCTTTCATCGATGCACATTCCTATCCATACAAAAGGCTCTTCTGCATCTGATCTAAAACAAAAGAACTTAACATCTTTTAATGTTTCACCTTTGTAATAGAGAGGTAACGGTAATACCGTATCATTACTAACTTCTTTGTTTTGCTTTGGATAAATTAACATAAATGTTCCTCCTTTTCTACGCATGTATCAAAGAATTCATTATGAATTCTATTTATTTCATCAAGCGACATTGCACTAGTGATGTTTTCTTCTCTTACTATATCTATATTAGATGCATCTAATACTGTACCGGATAGTTTATATACAAGGTATTCAAATGTAAATGAATTATCCTCTTCATGAAAGGTAGTTTGTATAGTTGTTATAAATCCTAGATAAAAAATATCTGAATCACTATATAATCTATATGATACTATATCATGAATATTATATTTACTATCTGCTATTGCTTTTAATTCTATCTGCATTTATTCCTCCTTGTATTCTTTATTTTTATAATAGCTTATATCTCTTACAGAGATAGTATTCTCATCTGAGAAATATTTCTCATATACATTGGGATCTATGAGCTTAGCTGATAATGCTTTTGCAGCCATAGATTGTATCATAGAATTTCTATTCATCTGATACTCCCAATAAGCTTCTTCTTCTGTATCGAATTTCTCAATAGAAGTTGCTTTCTTTACATTCTTTTCATCAAGATTATACTTCATAAAGATATACTTATCTTCTCTTGAAGATTTTACAACTCCTGGAATACTTTCTCTAAAGATAGCATCTTGATGTTCTCCATCAACTAATCTAATTACTATAGCTAACTCTTTATAGATCATTAAGCATGTCTTAGGATTAGCTTTTCTTTTCTCAGGATGTATATTCCACTGAGTTATTAATTCATCTACATCAAGAAGATCTATATACTTAGGATCTTCTAAGAATGTAGAGTTTTCATATCTCCATTTAACAAATTTATCCTGATAAGCCCAATCAGGATATACCATCTTATTAAAATGATCTTTATCAAATGGATTTATGAACTTAAGCTCTTTAAAATCTGATTTGTGTTTCATTTTTCTTTACCATCCTTTTATAATTAAATTTAGATAGTTAGCAGCTAACTCTTTTGTCATAAAGAAATGTATTCCTTCACCACATTCAATGAGTCTACATTCTTCAAATTTAGCCTCTATTGTCTTCCCAATTATATATTTAGTAGGAAAATATCTCATATATAATTTTTCATAATTGGTTGGATTAGTTTTATATAATTGAATAGCTTTATAAAATTCAAATAAAGAAATATATTTCTTTTTTGGATCTATATCATACAATTGTCTATTTGATGTATTAGTAGCTTCTATAACTTCAGCTTTATTACATCTGCAACTATCAGTAAATAATCCAGAAGTTCTTTTTGCATCTTTTGGTATTTTTAAAGTTAAGCGAACAGCATATTTTTCAATTAAATTATTGATAATACTGCCGCATTTAACAGATCTTCTATTTAGATCATCAATAATTTTAGAATCTAAAACTATTTTATAAGATTCAAATTCTCCTTTCTCAGGACAAGGCATATATCTTTTACCAATTAATCTAATAGAATATTCTGTTCTATTATAATCTTTAAATATATCTATATTATCAGAACCAATAAAATTATTTAGACCTGCTATATACATATCTGTATATTTAATATCTATTTTATATCCAAATATATCAGATAATTTTAAACAGTAATTACTATATTTTCCAATACAACAATCATAAATTATTACTTTATATTCTTTAGCTCTCAAATAATTATGATCAGTTGATATTTTAAGCATAATACTATTTTTTAGCTTTTCAAGTCTAGATCTAAATAAAATAGATTTATCGATAAAAACAGCATTTAATTTATCATCTGAAGTTATTACACAATTAGAAAAGACGCTTTTTGATAAAATTAGTCTTGTATTATTATAATAATCACTATTGATTTTTAAAGCAAATAGATGTATATAACAACTTTCAAATACACAATTATAAATAAAATTATTACTATCATAAGAATATCTATTTGGAATAAATATATTACAATTATTAAATTCTAATAAAGTATATTCCGATGATAAATATTTATGATCAACTGTTATAAAATCTATTCCATTTATTGTTATATAGCCTACAATATATTTTGGATACATTGCTTTTAAATCTTTTTGAACCCTTATATTCTTTATAGTATCTTTACATTCTAATTCCTTACATAAAGAATTAAATTTAGATCTTATAGATCTATTTAAGTATCCCTTTTTATTAGATCCATTAATTATAGATTCTACATCAGAATCTAATTCAGCTAGTATTATATTACAATTATGGAACTTTGTTCTTGCAGGATTTCTCATTAGTGGATGGTTATCATTTTTCACTAAATCCTTCCATGAATTAA
>Ga0247611_10010116_pt1 | contig 11145 bp, 7 predicted proteins | sample 177DNAGHGhighgp2_FD_192422 | JGI IMG/M metagenome (GOLD analysis project Ga0247611, IMG submission 192422) | Sheep rumen microbial communities from Palmerston North, Manawatu-Wanganui, New Zealand - 1770 DNA GHGhigh gp2 | ecosystem: Host-associated > Mammals > Digestive system > Stomach > Rumen ... | reverse complement strand
CGAGAGTAAGCCACTGCCTTGCGATGGTTCCGGCGATGACCGACTTCGGAGGCACACTCGAAGGCCGTGCGGCATCCTGGCCATTGCCATATTCCAAGGACGGAGTGGCGGCATCCAGCCCCGGCAGGGACATCCTCCCCTATTTCGACGGAGCCCTTCTCATACGCCGCTTCACCGGCAAACTATATCTGGAAGCCGGATTCATCGACACCACCTGCCCTCCCACCTGCATATACGCCGTTTACAACAATGCCGTTTCCGCGCAGGAAAAGACAATCATGCCTTATGTATATCGCAGGCACTGCTGCGTGGACCCGCCTTACAGCACCGACTGGGCCGGGACGGTAGTGGCACGCCGCAACAGGTTCGTGGACGACTTATATTAAGATATGATAGGTATGCCAAAGATTTCCAAATCATTATTGGCAGCTGCTATGGTACCGCTCCTCTTCGCCGCCTGCAAGGGAGAAGGAAAGCGTAGCGGCAACAAGGAAGCCGTTCCCGTGAAGTGGGAAAGCAAGAGCATTAGGAAGGGACTCGTATGGCGCAGTTTCCGCGGGACTGAAAGCATCTCCGGGGGAAGGCAGGTCATCAACGTCCTCGAACTCGACCTGCTTGAGCCCACGCTGTCACTCTCGTTCGAGTACTACCCAGCTAAGACGACACTGTCCTCGGCCATTGCCGCAACGACGGGCGCCATCGCCGGCACCAATGCGAGTTTCGGCACTCCGCATACTTTCATCAGAACAAAAGGCACCACCTGGTGCGACATCAGCGAAGCCGACCCCAAGGACAGCGGCAACTGGTGGAAGCACGAAGCCGCCATCTGGTACGACGGCGGGCACACAATAGGTTTCCTGAACTACGAGGGCCAGCCCTACGAAGCCATAGAAGCATACAAGGCCACTACCTACCCGAATCTGTTCTCTACCGAGCCCATGCTCATCGATGATTACCAGGACGTGAAGTATGTCGGCAAGAAGAACACCATAAGTGTGTCCGTCCATCCCCGCACGGCAGTCGCATTGACAGCGGACAACAAGCTCCTTCTGATTACGGTAGACGGAAGATGGTACGGCATGGCCAGGGGAATGACCCATCTGGAACTGCGTGATTTCATCCGCCTTAATTTCAATCCGCAGTACGCGATCGCGATGGACGGAGGCGGCTCCACCACGATGTATGTGCAGGGCCAGGGACGCAGCGGCATAGTGAATTACCCCTGCAACGACAACGGAGCGGCCAGCGGTGGTTATGCGGAATACGAGGGCACTTGCACAGAGAGAAATCTTCCCACATTCTTCATTATCAGCACAACGCCCGTGAATGATTGATATGGGGATTATCGCATTTTTTGACTATATTTGAAGGTTTATGAAAAAAATCTTCTTTGTTCTCATAACCATCACTGCGCTTTTCTCAGGCGCATCGGCCCATAACAATCCCTACGAAATCGACGACGAGTGCTATTCGTATTTCTACAAGGCGGACCTCCTTGCGGGACAGGACGGTTATGAAGAATATGCCTCCAAGCTGCTCAGTACGGCTATAATGAAAGGAGATACCAAGGCCCAGACACTGTACTATGTGGCTCAGTTAAAGGATGTTATACGCCGTGTCCCAGGCAATGAGCCTACCACCCGCCAGCAGGACGAAAGCGTTTTAAAAGCACAGGAAGCCCTGAAACAAGTGTCCGAAAAACTGGGATACCCGCAATATTACTACTACTCCTACGAGCTTGTCCAGAACTACTTCTACAATCACGGCAACCCCGTGCGCACCATGGAACTGGTTCAGGAGATGCAGACGACAGCCCTCAAGCGCGGAGAGCCCTACGGCGAGTGGATGGGATACCGTTATCTCACCAGCCTGTACATAGCGCAGAACGACTACGTATCGGCCAAACGCTTTATCCGTAAGGCCATTGAGATGCACGACAAATCCTCGGACCCTACCATACGCAAGCAATCTGTGTGCCGTCTTTACTGCGACCTTGCAGACACCTACCCCGTGGGCACGGATTCGTCGAGACTATATGTCGCAAAAGCCGTAAAAGCAGCCCGTGTGCATATGGACACACTGCGCTGCCACTACTATCTGGCACGGAGCACCGCCCTCCACAAGAATATTCAGGAATACCGCCGTCACAGGGACTATTGCCTCGCGGACCCCTCCCTTGGAGTTGTGAGCCGCACCGCACCTCAGATGTTCTCCATCATAGATTCCATGATAGACGGGGACATGTCGGAGACTCTCCCTTCCGTGAGCAGGCTTTCTAAAATCAGGGAAATCAAGTTCATTGCCAATATCGCTGAAGTTTACGGCTTCAAGGAAGAGGCCTTTGCAATAGAAAAACAACTGGTGGTGCGGAATGAACTCCGTCTTGCAGAAGTGAACCAGTCCAAGCTCTCCGAAATGAACGCACGTATGGGCAACAATACGCTGCATGCCGAATTGGAAAGCGCCACTGAGAAGGTCCTGCGCATTACCAGGCTCTCCATGGTCCTGGTTACGGTAATTCTGGTCGGCATCCTCATATTCATGTTCCTGCACATACGTTCGCTCCGCAGCAATAACCGCAAGCTTCGTGAAGCCAACGAGAAAGTTACACTTGCCAATGCCGCCAAAACGCGCTTTGTCCAGAACATGAGCCATGAGGTGCGCACGCCGCTCAACGCGATAGTCGGTTTCAGCCAGCTGCTGAGCCTGCCGGACGGCAGTTTCCCTGAAGAGGAAAAAGCGGAATTCGCCAGCCATATCATCAACAATACCAAGATGCTCACAATGCTGCTGGACGACATTCTGAACACTTCCGCAATGGATTCCGGCAACTACAGGATCAATTATGAAGACGGGGAATGCGGCTTCATAGCCCAGGCGGCGATCAGCAGTGCCGAGCACCGTCTGCAACCCGGAGTGGTCATGCGTTATGAACAGGACTTCGAGGGAGAGCATTACTTCCGCACGGATCCCCAGCGAACCCAGCAGATTATCATCAACCTGCTCACAAATGCCTGCAAGCACACTACCAAGGGCGAAATTGTCCTGAAATGCTCCCTGGCCGAAAACCCTGGAATGATCACCTATTCCGTTACCGACACCGGCACCGGCGTCCCCATAGAACAAGCGGAAGCCATCTTCAACCGATTCACCAAACTCAACGAATTCGTACAGGGGACAGGGCTGGGGCTCAGCATCTGCCGTGATATTGCCGGAAAGATGGGCGGCCGGGTGTTCCTTGATACTTCCTACACGAAAGGCGGGGCCAGATTCGTATTCACGCTCCCTGAAAAACCTGAAGAGAAATAGTAAAGATATATGATTCCCATTTACGCACAAGAACACGACTACTCAAAGTACAACGTCCTCGCGGTTGACGACATCCCGCTGAATCTGCTTTTGGTGCAGAAGATGCTGTCCCGCTTCAACTTCAAGATACGCACGGCCGCCAACGGGCAGCAGGCCCTGGATGCAGTGGCGCAGCAGAAACCTGACCTCATCCTGCTGGATCTCATGATGCCCGGGATCGACGGCTTCGAAGTGATCCGCCGCCTTCGCGAGAATCCCGAAACTGCGGACATTCAGATTATCATACTCTCCGCCCTCAACTCCAACGAAGACATTGTAAAAGGCTTCAACGCAGGGGCCAACGAGTTCATCATGAAGCCCATAATAATGGAAAGGCTCCTCACCTGCGTGGTGAATCAGATGCAGCTTGTGCAGGCAAAGGGCAAGTAAATGAAACGCGCCGCCGTCCTGATTGCCCTGCTTCTTTGCTCCCTGGCACTGGAAGCGCAGATCGTCAACCGGCTCAAGGTAGATGACGAGGTCTTCCAGCGTTATGCCTGGGGCAGGATGCAGATGTACAATCCTGACAATCTGGCCCTGGCGGATTCCCTCTATCAGGCAGGTGTCCTCGAGGGTAATTTCCGCTACAAATGCCTCGGCCTTGCCCTGGAATTCCCCGTGCGCTTCGCCCAGGAAGATTATTCGCGCATGGATGCTGCGGTGGACGAAATCAAGCAGATGCTCAAATCCAGGCAGGACACCAGAGCCTTCTACTTCTCGGTAATCAACGAATACTGCCAGTATCTCATCCACTCCGGGAGGGCGGCCGACGCCATGCTAGAGGCCCGCGAGATGGAAAGGCTGGCCAACAGAGCGAAGAATGCCCTCGGGAAAATGTATTCCTACCGCATCATCGGCCTGATCCAGAGCTACAGGAGCAATTCCTGGCTGGCAGTACAGAACTTCGACAAGGCGGCCCGCTATTGCAAGGAGGCAAAAGCGGAACAGGAACTGCCCAACCTTCTGGTACTGATGGCCCAGGAATACACCAAGTCGGGTGATTTCGACAAGGCGGAAGCGGCTTGCTCAAGGGCTGAAGAATACCAGGCATTTTTCCCTTCCATGCGCATAAAAACCATCATGACAAGGGCCTATATGCATAATGCAAGGGAAGAATGGGAAAAGTTTTGGCAGTGCTACCATACCCTTACATCGGATCCTCTTTATGAAATGCAGACCGAATCAGACTCCCGATGCAGAATGGATGTCGTGTACCTACGCTCCAAGGGGCTTTTCGAACAGGCACTCGCCCGCGCAGACCAGCTTGGCACGGCCAAAGACCGACATTCCCTGAAGCACGGCATCTACGCCGCTACCGGCAGGTTCGATTCCGCCTACGACGAACTGTCTCTTCTGATGAGCGAAAAGGACTCCATATATATAAAGGTACAGAACGAAGATCTCGCCATTCTGGATGCGGAAATGAACAATGCCCAGCTCCGCGAAGACGCAGCGCGGCTCAAGGCCCAGAACCAGGCGACCATACTTGTGGGATTCCTGCTCATGTTCCTTGTAGCCTTTGTCGCCATCCTGCTGTCCCAGTGGCAGCTCAGGCAGAACCTGGACGAGCTGCGCAACAAAAACAGCCAGATGCTTCAGGCCAGGATCGCTTTCAGGAAGTTTTTCGATTCCATAAAAGAAAAGAACGCCCTCAAGCTCATGATAATGCTCAACCGCAAATCCAACAATATCAATCTATGAAACTGAACCTCACTCTGCTGAAAGCCCATAAATACGAACTCTACGCCCTCGGCATCTTCCTCACGGGCGGCCTGCTGGGCATGCTGGGACTCATACAGAAAGTCTCCCTCGTTCTTGGCATCCTGGGCATAGTCATCCTCACGGCCGGCATGTTCTGGTTCTGCATCAGTTTCACCTCGGAGCGGGCCTACAAGAAATTGTACAAGGACAGCTACGAGATCGAGCATGAAACCATAGAGGACGAGATCCGCAAATCAATGATCTCCCACCGTTATCAGGAAGCCGTCATCAACCGCTACGAGTCCGCCTGTCGGGACCTCGGCATAAGCGAAGAACAGCAGGTCTGGCTTCTCAAACTGCTCACCGAAGAACAAAAGCGGGTGGATGAGCAGATTCTCGCCGAAGGCGGAGGACATATTTAGGCTATCCGTCGCCTTCTAATTCCAGGTCAGGGTCGCGCGGTCGTCTGTAGTAGCGTTGATCAGGGCATTGACCGTCCCGTAACCGTAACTGTTATTGTTCCTTACAAAGTAGATACGTGTAGATTCGGTCATATCCATATGGGCAGTCCACTGAATCTGGGCGTTGTTTACTATTGTACCTCCAAATCCAAAAATACCGCCGTCTCTTGTTGAACGAGTGGTGACACCAGAATTAATACCGTTGCGTGCGTTCTCATAGATAGTATAATCAGTATTGTTGTTGTTAAGGACAACGCTCCTGCTGGCAATTGTTATCTGCCTGTATGTGTTGATTGAGCTGTCCGCGTAACTGCCGCCGCCAATTGTCACATCCACATGGCTGCCGAAGTCGCTGGCATAGGCAGTGATTGTGTGATACGTGTTGTTGGATACCGTACCGTTGTTGTTCGGAGTGTAAGTCCAGGTGCCGTCCCCGTTGTCGGACAGAGAGCCAGTGGTACTTGTCGGAGTTCTGTTGCCAAGGTTCCCAAGCGTAATCACAATCGGTTCGGAGGGCTTGTCAGCCTGGTAGCGGAAACGGAACACCGCCTGCTCACCGACGGCAAGTGCCGGAATGGTGGTAAATTCAAGGTTACGGAAGTTATAAACTTCTCTGAGCGCATCTTTTGAAGCCTCGTTATAATGAGTGTTGACAATGCGTACATTGATTTTTCCTTCGGCTGAAGTAGTAACCAGCCTCAGGCACTCTGTACCGGTGGACCCGGCTGACGGCATATAGCTGTACACACCGGGGCTCAGCTGCGTGAATGTGCCGTCATTTCCGCTTGCCGCAGGTTCCACATTGGTCATGTAAACTATAATCCTTTCAACGTAATCCTCGACGTAGGTGTAGTAGAATTCTACCGGAAGGCCAACTGCTTTGTTATATACATTCGCCCCGAAGTGAGGATTGATGAAATCCAACTTGCTGCGGTCGTCGCTCAGGCTCGCCGGGATGTAGTGATTGGCCGAAAGGGCTACGGTTACTGTCTCATCCTCGGTTGTGGAAACAAGGTGGAAACTGTTGGTAGCAGCGCTCGTAGGAATGAACGTGTACTGGTTGGTTGTTCCTATGCGGCTGAGCTGAGTTTCGTCGGCGGCTGGCTGCAAACCGGTGAGGGTAAGCGTCACTGTCTGGAGGGGATCCACCGCATTCATGTTGAACGAGAAGTATGTATCCTCGCCGATTCCTTCGAACACCTTCTTGCTGAATGCAAGGTTCTCGAACTCCCTTTGCTCATAATTGCCGAAAGCGTCGTAACCGGTGACGAAATACCTGTTGGCCACATAAACCGCACTTGCGCTGTTTTCCTTATTGGTCTTGAAATGGCATACAAATGTTACCATATCGCCAGTAGAATCCTCCGGAAGGGCATCGTATTCGGCCTTGCTCAGGGTCTTGTTGAAATAGAAACTCCTGCCGCTCCTGCCTGGAACGACCGTGGTCCCGGAGTACACGGGAAGGTTGTCGTTATATGGAGTAAGACTGTTTTCCGCGGATTCTATGTTGAATATAAGAGGGAAAAGCGAGGCGGGAAGGTCCTTGGGGATGGATACCTCAATGTCCATCAATTCGCCGACAACCTTCCTTACGTCAGTAGGATTGCAGTTCACAACCATGGGCTGAACGGCCATCAGGTTGAATGTGACATTTCGCCAGATGGTAGTGCCGTCTTCCTTGGTACCTATCACCTTTATGGTCTGGCTGCGCCTGGTCGAACCGGGCTCGCTTATATTGAGTGTGAGAGTCCGCCAGCCCTCGGCATCGTCGGTGCTGCCGTTGCTATATCCTGTGATGACGACACCGAGGTTGGATGCCGCACCGAGCTCGAAGCTTACCTTGCTGTTGTCCGTATGCTCATTGTCCGGGAGGAACTGATATTTGAGTTCGTACTGGCCGCTCTGCGTGCAGGTGTATTCTATGTACTGAACTGCCAGACGTGCCGTACCGTCGGATATATCCGAGAGGCTCTGGGTGCTGATATCCGAAGAAACGTCACCTCCGCCGTTGCCTTCCGCAGCGTCCTGCGCCGTTTCGGCACCACGACGGGCCACACCAAGGATATTGATCACATAACGGAAGTTGCGGAATATCGCGTAATAGTTCGCACCGTCCCTGAGGTCCACCCTGTAGTAACTGGGAGTGGCATCCCTTACATGAGTCTTGGGATTGGTAAAATAGCCCTTGAGAATCAGGAAAGTAGGATTCTCGGTAGGAATGGGCCGCTCATACATATAGTATCCGTGTGAGCTTGCCGTGGCATCCGCCCAGATGCTTTCCGCAGGCACGGTGCCGTCGATGATGGCGCTGGGAGGCATCTTGCCGGGGTATTCCGCAAGAAGCGTGGCGTAGTCCTTGTCCTTGTAGGCCACCATGAAATGTGTGGAGTCGGCAGTGTATGCCTTGATGGGATTGTAGGGAGCGATTGTTCCGCGGTTGGGTTTGTTCACCAGCGCATAGGATATAAGATCCAAGTCCTGGGTCTGGGATATACAGGTGACTTTTGCAAAATTACGGATAAGAGGAATGTTTTCCAGATGGTTCTCTTCTATGAACCCGGCAGGAAGTTCATAAACAGGAGGATCAAGCTCAGCTTTTTCCTTGTCGTACTGAATACCATTTTCAAGTATGAGACGCTGCCAGTAGGCATCCTGGGTGCCGGAAGAGTAGAGGGCGGACATAACCTCATCTTCATAGGCGAAATCTATGACCTCCGGCCCGTTTGCAATAAGATGCATACGCAGACGGCTGTCGCTCACGCTGAGGTTTACGCTATAAGTGTAGCGCACAGTGTTCTCGGTAGCGAATTCGGTGCCTTCTTCCTCTGCAAGGACATATTCCTTAAGGTATCCGGAACCTCCGAAGATTGCAACATGCAGGCTCTGTATCTCAGGCTTGTCGGCCATCGCCTTGCTGCCGGGCACAATGACACCGGCGGCCTTGGGATAGTTGACGGAGAAGTGAAGTTTCACCTTCCCGTCCCACTCTCCGGTTTCTGCCTTGACTTCCTGCAGCCTGTCCTTGGTGCAGGAGACAAAAGCGGAAGCGAGGGCCGCTATTGTAAGAAGTATGCGTATGTATCTTTTCATTATCTATATCTAATACTATTCGTCGTAAGTTGAATCGTAATCCGTCTTGTAGCCGTTCCAGCTGGTCAGCTGATGCTGTCCGTCGCCCCAATACCACACGTCATAAACGCAGCGGGTGTAACCGGTAGCAGTCGCACGACCTGTATAGTCAGTAAAACTGTCTCCATTAAAGCCCAGATGTCCGGCCGCCCAATAGAACGAGGTTTGAGGATTGAACAAAGTAGGAATCTTGTTCAGGTCGGACAAATTCATCAAGAAATTGATTTCCGCTTTTGTTGGCAATCTCCAACGCCCTGCCGGATAGCCGTTCTCCTGATACGCTGCACACCTTTTTTGAGCGTTTTCATAATTCAATACAACGGTTTTCCCGTAGGAAGAAGCTATCTTGATAATTGGTGCAATATAATTGTCGGTGTCTTCACCCGCAGGTTTATAATTATTGCCCAGATTGTTCAGTCCGTTCAAGGACGTGGCTGCACCTCTGGGGTCGCCGATCATGGTTTCACCGTTATCCAGAACTGTTATATAAACATTGTACTGATGCTGGTTGTTATTGTTTCCCTGGCCGTTTACCCCGGATGGATCCGCTACCGACCCTATGCTGGTCCTGTTGTCATCGTATGCGGTAGCATTGCCACTGCCTCCGGGATGCTGAGTCGCATTCACGAAAACCCTGCCGTTTGAAAGGGTTTCTGTCAGATAGATGGCCGGATACTGGATTACGGTCACATCCCTATAGTACGTCGCTCCTTCTTCGTCATTGTGTTGTATTGTGAAGTTGAAGGTATAAGGCGAAACATCCATCGAGGATGAGTTGATGTCATTGTTCAGGTTATGGGCAATCTTGACTGTGCGTGCGCCGGACAGGCTGACCCAGTTGTTGCTGCGGGCCGTGCTGGTGACATTTGCCGTACGGCTGTTGCTGAAGTCGTAGTAGCTTACACTGGTGATGGTGATTGTGCAGTCGTGGCTGGACGAGAAGGGGAAATTCATCTCTTCCACATTATACATATAGTAGGTTTCCTGCGGAACCGTGATATAGCGCACGTCCAGAATCTTGCTTTCCTTGGTGATGACGAGTTCGTTCCAGTCCACCACATGATATCCGCTGTCCAGGTTCATGCGGACATTGTCCGTCTCGCTTCCAAGGATGGCGATATCCACGTTAAGATGGTACCATTCGTTCCTGTTCGCATAGTTGCCAGGAGTCATGATACGGTAGTAGAACTGCTTCTGGCGGGTGCCGTTGCTCCAGGGCAGCTCGACCTTGATGTAAGGCTCGTCCGAAGCACCGTAAACCCATTTGTGGGGATAGGAGTAGTAAGGTTCGAAATCGTACCATGTAATCTCCTCGCCGTCCCTGCTTTCCTGCCTGGAACCCTTGGGCGAGCGTGAAGCATAGGAGAAGAAATGAGGCTGCACGCTGTCTGCATTGGCGCATATCTTCGCGTTGTCAACCGAATTTACGAGATACGCCCTGAGGCCGCTGCGGATTGGAGTCCATTTTTCATAACCGGCTATCACGCGGATCGAATCTCCGTTTTCATCAAGTACGGTGTGCCCCTGCTCGTCGGTCTGATAAACATAGTTGCCGTCATCGTCCTTAAGGTATGTGGGGATTTTCACGGTATCCACCACTGAAAGGCTCAAGGTGAGCTTTGCAGCAACCCTCTTCACGTTGATTGTGCCGTATGCGGCTTTCGTAGCCTTGCGGGAAGAGAGCGTAATCTGCTGCTGTCCTTCCATCACGAAACTTTCCTGTTTCACGCTTCCGGAGAAATCCGCGGTAATTGCAAGGGACTTGAGGGCCGGGATGCTCGTGTCCGTTCCCGGGATTGTGCCGGGATAGTTCACTATGGCATAGGCCTGGCATGTATTGTTGGTGCCGGGGAAAACCAGGGTATTGAGGTCGCTTTCGTTGACAGTGACCGGGACAAGCTGCTCCTTGTTCACCCGGTTGCCGGAATCCGCGGTCCAGCGGCCGCGAAGCACGGCGTTGGAGTTGGTCCCGCCTTCAGGATAGATGAACCAGTCGATGGTCTTTATGAGCATCTCGTTATATGGCTCGATCTCCTCGTCGTCATAGTCCGCGGACCGGGTCCTTGGACCGCTGGCATTGATATAAAGGAAAATCCCGTCACCGTCCGGGTAGGGACGCGAAGGCATCTGCTCACGTTCGCAGGAGAGCAGTGCCGCCAGGGCGAGGATGTATGCAGCTATATATCTTTTCATTACTTGAGGAGGATAAATTTGATTTTGTCTCGGTTAAGCTCGGTGTTGGCATCGCTCTCGCGGTCGCCCATACGCACTGCGAAGCTGAGCGTTATGACCTTGTCGCTGTCGCGTGGAAGGCTGAGGTTGGGGATAATGTCAAAATCGACCCTGCCGCCGTTCTGGCTGGCATCGATGGTGCCGGTATTGGGGCTTACGGTAAAATACTCTACATCGCCGATCTTGCCTATCACCCAGGTACCTCCCTGAGGTGTGCGGAGATGGAAGTGGCATTTGATAGTTTTTCCGGCCTCTACCGTGGCAGTCTTTCCTT
>Ga0247611_10010115_pt1 | contig 11146 bp, 4 predicted proteins | sample 177DNAGHGhighgp2_FD_192422 | JGI IMG/M metagenome (GOLD analysis project Ga0247611, IMG submission 192422) | Sheep rumen microbial communities from Palmerston North, Manawatu-Wanganui, New Zealand - 1770 DNA GHGhigh gp2 | ecosystem: Host-associated > Mammals > Digestive system > Stomach > Rumen ... | reverse complement strand
TTATCTGTAACTGTTGGTTCAATAGCATAGAAAATATTTTCGCGAATTATATGTAATTTACTAGAGCGAATAGTTCTTGAAATCTTCATATTTCCCCTCCTAAAAGTAACTGCAAGATAGTTACTATCTAGCCAATGCTAGAAATGTCCCCTAATATATTTTTTTAATATCCATATATCCATATAGTTTATATCGGAATTTGGAAAAAATAATTTAAGAGAAATCTTATAAAATAGTCTAGAATAAAAAGGACATATTTAAATTTATTCTCGAACATACTTTCTATTTTTATTTAGCTATGATATAATTTTTCTTAGCGATATTAACTTAAGATTTACGGGAGGTTTTATGGCGTTACAGCTTATTTTTGGCGGCTCAGGTGCTGGAAAGTCTACATTTATTTATAAGAAGATAATAGATGAATCAATTAAGAATCCAGATAAGAATTATATAATTGTTGTACCAGAACAGTACACAATGGCTATACAGAAGAGAGTGGTAGAATTACATCCTAACAAAGGTATTTTAAATATTGATGTTGTATCTTTCCAAAGACTAGCTTTTAAGGTCTTTGAAGAGGTTGGAGGAGTTAATTTCCCTATTCTTGATGATACAGGTAAGAATTTAATTATAAGAAGAGTTTTAGAGCAGAATAAGTCTAAGATGTGCTATTTTGCTAGTAATACAAGTAATACAGGTTTTACAGAACAGATGAAGTCTGTGATTTCTGAGCTTTTACAATATGACATTGATAAGGAAAGATTAGCTAAGATTAGAGAGGATGTTAAGGGGGATACTGTCCTTAGCTATAAGCTTGAAGATATAGATTTAATCTACAACGGCTTTAAGAAATTTATAGATAATTCTTATATCACTAACGAAGAAATTCTTGATGTATTAGCAAGGGTAGCCATAGATTCTAAGATGTTAAAGAATTCTACTATTGTTCTAGATGGCTTTACAGGTTTTACACCAGTGCAGTATAGACTTATTAGAATACTTCTTGAAGTTACGGATATGATTTATTTAACACTTACAGCAGACGTAAGAGAGAAGACTAATGTAGATACCGGCATGGAGAATATCTTCTTTATGACTAAGGAATGTGCCTTTGAACTACGAAAGATTTGTGATGAAGAGCATATTGAAATGTTAGAGGATATTAAACTAGAGGATAATTATAGATTTAAAGAGAATAAGGAATTAGCCTTTTTAGAGGCCAACCTTTTTAGAAAAAAATGGACACGTTATAAGGAAGATGTTAAGGACTTAGTTATTTATTCTGGCAATTATCCTAAGGATGAGATTCATTATGCAACTAATGAGATTTTAAAGCTTACTAGATTATCTGGATTTAGATATTCAGATATAGCTATAGTTACTTCTGATATGGAAAGATATGGAAAACTTACAGCTAATATTCTTGAACAAAATAGCATACCATATTTCCTTGACTATAAGAGACATGTTACATCTAATCCTTTAGTTGAGTTTATTCGTGCTGCCCTAGAAATTGTAACTAAAAACTTTAGTTATGATGCGGTTATGCGTTATTTAAGAACTTCTATGACTGATCTTTCAGTTGATGATATTGATTTAATTGATAATTACATTAGAGCTGTTGGAATTAAAGGTAATAAGAAATGGATGAATCCTTGGACAAGGAAATTTAGAGGACATATTAACGAGACAGACCTTGAAAAGCTTAATAGCCTAAGAGAAAGGATAGTTACACCACTTGCTAAATTAAAGGAAGATTTTAGGGAAGCTGAAGGAAATGTACATAAATTAACTCTCGCCCTTTATGATTTCCTATGTATGCTTAATAGTGAAGAGAAGATTATTAACCTAGGCGCAGATAGTGATTTAGCTGATGAATTTGAGAAGGTTTATGCTTTGGTAATGGATCTTTTTGATAAACTAGTGGAACTACTTGGAACTGAGAAAGTAAGCCTAGGAGAATATGTTAAGATTCTTGATTCAGGTTTTGAAGAAATAAAAATTGGTCTTATTCCACCAAGTAATGACTGTGTTGTAATTGGTGATATTAATAGAACAAGACTTGATGATGTTAAGGTCTTATTTTTCCTTGGAGTTAATGATGGACTTGTTCCTGCAAGATCTGATTCAAGAAGTATTTTATCTGAAACGGATAGAAGAAGCTTAGAAAGTATGGATGTAAAGCTATCGCCAACTAATCAGGAGAAGGCCTTTGTTCAGCGTTATTATTTATATTTGTTCCTAACAAAGGCATCTAAGAAGCTTTATATAAGCTATGCCAATAAGGATACAGAAGGAAAGTCAATTTTACCATCATATATGATACGAACACTTAAGAAGATGTACCCTAAGTTAGATGTTATTTATGGTGGAGAGGAAAGTATAGGTGATTTTTATCTTACATTTCCTAAATCTGAATTGAGTTTTGATGATGAAGGTATTATCGATACAATAGCTGCAGCTAAGGCCTTAAGCTTATATGGCAAGGAACTTAGGGGAAGTGTAACATCCTTTGAAGATTATGAAAGATGTCACTACGCATATTTTCTTCGTTATGGCCTAGGGTTACAGGAAAGAGAAGAATATTCTTTTGAAATTAAGGACTTTGGTACAATTATTCACTCAGCCCTAGAACACATTTCATCAGAAATTATTAAGAATAAGATGTCTTTTTCTAATATAAGTGATGAAGAGAGAGCACAGTTAGTTAAGAAGGGTATGGAGGCTGCAATTGATGAGAATGCTAAATCTTTACTTACAGATACTAAGAGAAGTGAATATCTAATTAAGCGAATGACAGATATTATTGACAGATCAGTTTGGACAATTGGAAAGCATCTTGAATCAGGACTATTTAAGCCGGATATGTTAGAAGCTAAATTCTTAACAGATGTAGAATCTATGCCAAAGGATGTTAGCTTTAAGATGAATGGTAAGATTGATAGAGTTGATATTTGTGAGGATGAAGATAATCTCTATGTTAGGGTAGTGGATTATAAGTCAGGTAAGCAAGATCTTGACTTGTTATCTATGTATTATGGACTTAAGATACAGCTTATAACTTATCTTAGAGAGGCTATTGAACTTGAAAAAAGAAGATATCACAAGAAGAATTATGTGCCTGCAGGTATTCTTTATTTGAATGTGGACAATCCTATTGTTGAAGCTAATCCAGATGATAGTGATGAAATAGATGAGGCTATGTTGCAGGAACTTAAGATGAAGGGCTTAGTTAATGATAATGAACATGTCTATAATCTTATGGAGGATATGACAGATAAGAAGGAAGCTAAATCTATTCCTATAAAGCTTAAAACTGACGGCACTCTTGCTAAGGCTAGTAAGGTAATGTCTACAAGGCAGTTGGAGATGCTTTCTGATTATACTGTTAAGGAGAATATAAGGAAGGCTAATGAAATTATAGAGGGTAATATTGAGATAAACCCATATATAAAGGGCAAAAAAACAGGTTGTGATTACTGTCCTTATAAGAGTATTTGTGGATTTAGTGCTGATTTATCTAAGAAAGGATTTAGAAGACTTGCTAATCTAGAGGATAAGATTATATGGCATAACATAAAGACCACACTTGGGGAAATTAGCGAAGAGGAGAGTGAGGAATAACGTGGGTAAGAATTGGACTAAAGATCAGTTATTAGCAATTAAAGAACGTGATAAGAATATTCTTGTTTCAGCTGCAGCTGGTTCTGGTAAGACAGCTGTACTTGTTGAACGTATTGTAGAGATGATTACAACAGAGCCAGTTACTGATATTGATAAATTCGTAGTTGTTACTTTTACTAAGGCAGCAGCAAGTGAGATGAAGGACAGAATTAGAAAGGCACTTGAAGCTAAGTTAGATGAGAATCCACTTGATACTAATTTACTTAGACAGCAGACCTTACTTAATAATGCTCAGATTACAACTATAGATAGTTTTTGCCTTTGGATTATTAAAAATCATTTTTCAGAAATTGACTTAGATCCAGGTTTTAGAACTGCAGACCAGGGAGAAATTAAGCTTCTTGGAGCAGATGTGTTAGATGATTTAATAGAGGAATATTATGAAAAGCAGGATAAAGATTTCCTTAATCTAGTGGAAGCTTACGCTACAGGTAGGGATGACAGTAAGATTAATGACCTAATTGAAAAGGTCTATGACCTTGCTAGATCTAATCCATGGATTGATGAGTGGTATGACAAGGTCCTAAAGGTATATGAAAGCATTGATTCAGATGATGACAATGCAGCAATAAAGGATTGTTTATCTAGCATTGTATTATCCCTAGAGGGATACGCCGATTTATATGAGGGCATGATTGAGATTTGCGATAGACCAATGGGACCAGAAAAATACAAGTCTACCATGCAAGCTGAAGCAGCAGGAATGAAGAGTCTACTTGAAAGTAAGAATCTTAAGGAATTTATTGAAAAATTAGGACGAATCTCCTTTGATAGAATGCCTACAATTAGATCAAATCCTGATATAGACGATGATTTAAAAAATCAGGTTAAGAATGCCAGGGATGATTATAAGAAATATATTGAGAAATTAAAGAAGACTTTTTCTAGGGATTATGATGGTTTAATAGCAGATGTTAAGCACTGCTACACATATGTAAGGACCATAATAAAGCTAGCTAAGGAATACAATGAAAGATTAGCCGCAGTTAAGAAAGATCGTGGAATTATTGACTTTAATGATATGGAACATATGGCCCTATCAATTCTTATAAAAAAGGAAGATGGGGACATAGTTTATACTGACACAGCCAATGAATTAGCTAAGAATTTTGATTATATCATGATTGATGAATATCAGGATTCTAATATGTTACAGGAAGTTATTCTTAATGCAGTATCAAAGCTTAGATTAAAGGAACCTAATAATGTATATATGGTAGGTGATGTAAAGCAAAGTATTTATCGCTTTAGACTTGCTTGTCCAGATCTTTTTATTGAAAAATACGATAGTTATAAATACGACTCAGATGAATTTAAGAAAATCGAGTTAAAGATGAATTTCCGTTCAAGAAAGGAAGTACTTTTTGCAACTAATGATGTATTCTTAAACGTGTTTAATAAGGCCTTTTGTGGCATTTCCTATACAAGTGAAGTTAGCCTAAACCCTGGATTTCCTTATCCAGAAACTAGTAGCCATAATAGCTTTGCTAATAGTCCATGCGAAATACATCTAATTGATGGAAAGGGTGTGGATTTTGTTGAATCTGATGATGATGACAGCCTAGATGCAGATATGTCAGCTAGTTATGAAGAAGGAAGTTATAACAATAAGGAATTAGAGGCACTTCATATAGTTTCTTTAGTAAGAAAGATAGTTAATGAAGAAAACTATGTGTTTGATACAGATCTTGGAGATTATAGAAGAGCAAGTTATAGGGATATTGTTGTACTTGTAAGATCTAATAAGGGTTGGTCAGATAGACTTGTTAATATTCTTATGAATAACAATATACCTGCTTATAGTGATTATAGTGAGGGCTATTTTAATGTTAGGGAAATTAGCGTGTTACTTAGTTTTCTTACAATAGTAGATAATCCGGTGCAAGAAATTCCTTTATCGGCTTCGCTTTTATCATACTTTGGTGGCTTTAATTCAGAAGATCTGGTAAATATAAGAGTTCTTGGCCGCTATTTAAAGAAAGAAAATTGTCTTGAACATCCTAATCTTTATCATGAGATGCTTGCAATTGTAGAGGAAGTTGATGGAGTATTAGATGAGGACTTTGAGGCTATTAGTCTAGAAGAAATAAGACAACTAGCTAATAAGATAAGTGTCTTTTTAACAGAATTAAATGATTATCGTAAGAAGTCTAATCTTTTAAATGTATATGACCTATTGTGGGATATTATTTATAATTCTGGTTATTATGACTATGTTGGTACAATGCCAGCAGGTAAGAGGCGTCAGTTGAATTTGGAAATATTCCTTGATAAGGCTGCAGCTTATAGTAAGACAAGTTACACAGGCTTGTTTAATTTTTTACGCTATATAGAGCGCTTGAAAAAATTCGACATTGATTTTGAAGAGGCATCAACTCTTTCTGAGAATGAAGATTTAGTTCGAATTATGACAATTCATAAGAGTAAAGGCCTAGAATTTCCAATCGTTATTATGGCTGGAGTTAATAAGCAATATAATTTACAAGACTCTAAAGGAACTCTAATTCTTGATTCTAATCTTGGTATGGGAATGGATTATATAGACTTAGATACAAGAACTAAGACAAGCACAATAGTAAAGGGAGCCATTAAGAATAAAATTGATAGGGAAGCAAGAGCTGAGGAACAAAGAGTACTTTATGTTGCAATGACTCGTGCAAGAGAAAAATTAATAATGGTTTCAGCTGTTGATGATGCTAATAAGCTAATTGAAACAGCAACAAGTGATGCAACATTAGTTAATAACGCCAATGGTTTTAGTTATATGCAGCTTAATAAACATAATAGCTTCTTAGCTATTGTGCTTCCTGTTGCATTACTCCCTAAGGAACGACAAACAGGAGACTTCCAAATTGATATTTTACCGGCAGCAGATGTGGTAAAGGAAGCACAGTCAGTTGAAGTGGTTGAAACAACCATGACTAAGGAAGATTTCAAAAAAGGAAGCCTACCACCACTTCCAGATTATGTAATTGACCCTAAGGCAGAGCGTCCAGTTAAAGTTACAGTATCAGCTCTTAAGAAGATGCAGGCAGATGCTGACTTTGATAGTGAAGCCATGTCTATAATAAAGGAAGACTACAAGGATCAGGAAGAAGATAAGGAATACGAGAATAAGCATGTCCCTAAGTTTATCAAGAATACAGTGGATGAACTTGTGGGTAATGAGCGAGGTAGTGCATACCATAGGGTGTTTGAGTGTCTGGATTATAGTAAGGTTGAGACTCTAGAAGATATAAAGGATAATCTTCATAAGATGCTTATGGATGAGAAGATAACTAAGCAACAATATGATTGCATAAAGCCAGAGGACATCTATAAATTTACAAAATCAGAAGTAGGTAAGTTAGCAACTAGGGCAAGCAGTCTTGGTAAATTAAGAAGAGAGCAGCCCTTCGTCTTTGATGTAGACGGACAGCTAGTTCAGGGTATTATAGATATGTTTATTATAGAAGATGATGGAATAATAATCGTAGACTATAAGACAGACCGTGTTCGCTTTGGTAAAGTAGGCATAGATGAATTAAAGAAACGTTATAAGATTCAGCTTGATTACTACGGTAAAGCAGTAGAACAGATTACAGGAATTAAGGTTAAGAAGAAAGTAATTTATGCAGTGAATATGGGACGTGAGATTGAAGTGTAAGTTACAAAAGAGGACTATTATAAGTCCTCTTTTTGTACTTGTAAAATACAAAAATATTTTGAATGTATTATTGTAAGTACAATCCAAAAGGACTATAATAAGACTCGTAGAGGATGTAAACCTCCCATAGGCCAGAATCCACCACAATGACTTATGAGACCTTGACTTTTCTACTTAAAAGTAAACTAAGGGGGTTTATTTATGGTAAGTTTTTTTATTTGTCTTATTGTTTTAATTTTGGGTTACTTTACATATGGTAAATTTGTAGAGAATACATTTAGCCCAGACGACAGAGAGACACCAGCAGTGGCTATAAATGATGGAGTTGATTATGTTGTAATGCCACAGTGGAAATTATTTTTAGTTCAGCTCTTAAACATCGCAGGTCTTGGACCTATCTTTGGTGCCTTAACAGGTGCTGAGTGGGGACCTGTAGTATTTCTTTGGATAACATTCGGTACAATTTTTGCCGGTGGTGTTCATGATTATTTCTCAGGTATGCTTTCAGAACGTAATAATGGAGCTTCAATTGCAGAGGTTACAGGTACATACCTTGGCAAGACAATGAAGAACGTAATGAGAGTATTCTCAGTTATTTTGTTAGTAATGGTTGGTACTGTATTTGCAGTTGGACCTGCAGGATTGGTTGTAGTACTATTTAAGAATAATGGCGCCACAGGCATTCTTACAAGTGCACCTTTCTGGCTAGCAATTATTCTTATCTACTATTTCATCGCAACATTTGTTTCAATCGATAAGATTATTGGTAGAATTTATCCAGTATTTGGTGTTTGCCTTATTATCATGGCAGTCGGTGTTATTATTGGTACATTTGCAGGTGGTTATCATGTTCCAGAACTTTGGAGCCACTTTAAGAATATGCATCCATCAGGCACACCAATTTGGTCATTTATGTTTATTACAGTAGCTTGTGGTGCTATTTCAGGTTTCCACTCAACACAGTCACCACTTATGGCTCGTTGCTTAAAGAGTGAAAAACAAGGTAGATTCGTATTCTACGGAGCAATGGTCGCTGAAGGTGTTATTGCATTAGTTTGGGCAGCAGCTGGCTGTGCAATCTTTGGCGGAGAAGGTTTAGTAAATGCAGGCGGCGGAAACTCAACAACAGTTTACGCTATCTGTTCTAAGACAATGGGTTCAGTTGGTATTATCTTAGCAATGCTTGGTGTTGTTGCTTGTCCAATTACATCAGGTGATACAGCATTTAGATCAGCTCGTTTAACACTTTCAGACTGGTTAGGTCTAGATCAGAATAAAGCTAAGAACAGATTAATCCTTTGTGTACCTTTACTTGGTATTGGTGCATTCTTAGGATTTGGTAATACATTTGGATTCATTGATTACTCAATTATTTGGAGATACTTTAGCTGGACAAACCAGACATTAGCAATGATCGTACTTTGGGCAGCTTCAATGTATCTATTTATGGAAAAGAAAAATTACTGGATTACAGTTGTACCTGCAACATTTATGAGTGCAGTATCAGCAACATACTTTGTAATGGCTCCAGAGTGTTTAGGACTTATTCCAGCACTTAAGAACAATACATTAGTAGCTTATCCAGTTGGCGTAATTGTAGCACTTCTCTTCCTTTGCCTATTTATTATGGCAACAAAGCGTAGAAAAAATGTTACAATGCAAGAAAAGCACGCATAAATAAAATATAAATTATAATTTATAGCCAAGTTAATTACATATAACAAGTTAGGTGGATAAGCTTGTTATATGCTAGCTTGGCTTTTTTAAAATAAAAATAAAACAGGAGTTTTTAATATGATTTTTACACCAAAAGCATTAGGATCTTCTAATTTAGACAAGGAAACATTAATTAAAGATAAGAGGGAATGTATTAAATTTGGACCATGTGGATTAGGTAAAAAAGCAATTTACCTTAATTCTTTTTATATAGATAGAATGTATTATGCAGAGATAAGTAAGATAGACCGCGTATTTAAAAGAGTGGCAATGAGTAAGGGTGGCTTTACAGGAAAAGGTTTGTTTGGCTCAATTCCATACCTTGTGGTTTTATTTAAAGATGGAAGTAAGAAAGTCTGCAATTTTAAATACGAGGAACATGTGGATGAAATTTTAGAGGCTATAAGTGAGGATCATCCAGAAATACCTACACATTCAGTGGAGGCAGAAAAAAGATTATTAAAGGCTAAGAGGGAAGAGGAAGCTAGATACATTAAGGATTTATCAAAGGAAGCCCTTAATACAATTAATAAATTAGAAAATGCCAAGAAAGAACTTGAAAAAGATAGAACATTAAGCAATAATTTAGCCTTTAGTGCTAAGCAAAAAAGAACATTAGATGCAATACATCCAACATATAGATTACTTGCAATAGCTGTATTTTTAGCAGCTGCAGCTTGTGCAGCTTTTGGAATTCATGTGGTTATGACACAGGGCTTTAAGACCGGTGGTTTATATGTGTTAGTAGGTTTTGCATTTATCTTTTTTGTAATATCAGCTCATATTTTGCCAACAGGAACTAATAATAAGCGTTATGGTGAGAACTGTTACAAGGAAAGCGTGCAGCATATGGAAAATAAATTAAAAAAGATTTCTAACTTTCCAGTGCCAGCAAGCTATGCTCATCCAATAGTTATTGATAGAATGATTCGCGTTATTAGAGAGGGAAGAGCATTTAATGAAAAAGATGCCATGGAAGTAGTTAAAAAAGACTTAAAAGCTTTAAATCCAAGTGTTAAGGTAACACAGAAAGAGTATGATGAAGTAGTTATTGTGAAACCATTATTTACAGTAATTGATTATAAGTAACTGGCGATTTTACTCACTTGTAATTAGGTAATATTTAGATTAATATATAACTTTGTGAGATAAATATTGATACGAGTAATTTACGACAGATATAAGGAGTTTTATGAATACAGGATTTTTACCAATTACAAGAGAAGAAATGTTAGAAAGAGGCTGGGATCAGGTGGATTTTGTCTATGTATGTGGCGATGCCTATGTTGACCATCCTTCTTTTGGTGCATCAATTATAACAAGAGTACTAGAGGCTAATGGCTATAAAATAGGATTTATAGCACAGCCAGATTGGAAAGATCCAGAATCAATAAATGTATTTGGTAAGCCAAGATTAGGTTTTTTGGTTTCATCAGGAAATATGGATTCTTTGGTTAATCATTATACAGTAGCTAAGAAACATAGAAGTACAGATGCTTTTACACCAGGTGGCGTAATGGGTAAGAGACCAGATAGAGCAGTTATAGTTTATTGTAATCTTATTCGTCAGACTTACAAGAAAGATGCAATCATTATCGGTGGTTTAGAGGCGTCTCTTAGAAGAATGGGCCATTACGATTATTGGTCAGATTCCGTTAGACGTTCTATTTTACTAGAATCAGGTGCTGATATTATTAGTTATGGTATGGGTGAGCATTCAATCGTTGAAATCGCAGATGCCTTAAATTCAGGACTTGATGTAAAGGATGTTACCTTTATTAAGGGAACAGTTTATAAGACAAGGGACGAGGATAGTATATATGATGCTATTAGACTTCCTGATTTTGAGACTATTGAAAATGATAAAAGAGAATATGCTAGAAGCTTCGCCCTTCAATATAAGAATACCGATCCATTTCAGGCAAAGACTATGTATGAGTGTTATGGTGGAAAGACATTTGTAGTACAAAACCCGCCAGCACTACCTCTATCAGAGCTTGAGATGGATGATGTATATAAATTGCCATATATGAGAGCTTATCATCCAAGTTATGAGGCAGCAGGCGGGGTACCCGCTTTACAGGAAATTAAGTTTTCCTT
>Ga0247611_10010113_pt1 | contig 11147 bp, 8 predicted proteins | sample 177DNAGHGhighgp2_FD_192422 | JGI IMG/M metagenome (GOLD analysis project Ga0247611, IMG submission 192422) | Sheep rumen microbial communities from Palmerston North, Manawatu-Wanganui, New Zealand - 1770 DNA GHGhigh gp2 | ecosystem: Host-associated > Mammals > Digestive system > Stomach > Rumen ... | reverse complement strand
GCACCACCACCGTAGCCCTCACCTCCGACTGCCCCACCCCCAGCTTCGGCGGCGATTACCTCCCAGCCAATCGCAACGTCACCCCCCAAGGCTTCACCGCCGACTGGAAAGTGCTCGGCCTCAACCGCGACTTCCCGCAAATCCTTTCCAGCTCCGCCGCCCTGGGCAACTCCGCGGGCATCGAAGTCAGCCTCCGCGTCCCCGTCGAGCAATACCAGCAAACCACCCGCAGCATCAAATACGCCTACCTTGTCATCCTTCTCACCTTCGCCATCGTCTTCCTGGTCGAAAATCGCCGCCAAACCCCCATCCATCCCGTCCAGTACGCCCTCGTAGGCCTCGCCCTGGTGCTCTTCTACACCCTCCTCCTCTCCTTCTCCGAGCATATTGCCTTCGGTCTCTCTTACCTCATCGCCTCCCTCATGACCATCTCCCTCATCACTCTCTTCATGCGCGCCCTCTTGCGGCAGTGGGGTGGAGCCCTGGCCGTCGGCGGACTCCTGGTGTTGCTCTACCTCTTCATCTATGTCCTCTTGCAGCTCGAAAGCTACGCCCTCCTCGTCGGCAGCCTCGGCATCTTCGCCATCCTCGCTGCGGCCATGTACGCCTCCCGCAAGATAAATTGGTACCAAGCTGGCTAAAACAGCCACAACTAATGTGCAAACAGTGTGCGGTGGCGCTGTCGCCCGCACACTGTTCGCTTTTTCAAAATATCATCCATCCCTGCCGGCCGCCCGCAAGGCCGCCGCAGTCTGGGGCAGTATCACCTGAAGATGAGGGTGAACTCGGTACTCTGGGCGGTGCTGTGGTCAAGGTCCAGGGTACCGCCATGCGCCTGCATAATCTGCCGCGAGAGGCTCAGCCCTATCCCGCTGCCCCCGCCCTTGGTGGTATAGAAGGGAATGAAAATCTGCTCCCGGCATTCGGGCGGTATGGCGGAGCCGTCGTTGCGCACCCTTATGAGCGTCTGGCTGTCGTCGTCCAGCTCGGCCGTGACGCTTATGTGTCCCGCCCCCGCCTGCAGGGCGTTGCGGATAAGGTTCACCAGTACCCGGCACAGCTGCCCCTCGTCGGCATAAATAAGCGTGTCGGGGGTGAGCTCGCCGAAAGTGCAGACGGCCCCGTATTCGTCCACCATCTGGCGCGTCAGTTCCATCACCCGCCCCATCAGGTCGCGCACCAGCAGGGGTTTCTTTATGGGTCGGGCCACTCCGGTCAGCTCGCGGTAGTTCTGTACAAACTCTATCAGCTCGCGACTGCTGGTCCCGATCGTCTCAAGGCCCGATGCAATCTCCTCGCGGTGCCCCTCGGCGGGGTCATGAATATAGCGCGTGAGCGTCTCGCTGAGCGATGCAATGGGGCTCACCGTGTTCATAATCTCGTGGGTGAGCACACGGATGAGCTTGTCCCACGACTCCGTCTCGTTCTGCTGCCGCCGCCGGTCCACAATCCACTTGATTCGGTTAAGGGTGCGGTTGAAGCGGCTGCCCTCGTCAAAACGGAAGTTGTACTCCCCGTCCTCGAGGGCATCCAGCATATACTCCACCTTGCGGCGGTCGCTTTCGCGCACTATTAGGGCCGTTGCTACCGCCACCGTGGCGGCAAGAGCTATGGCCGATGCAAAGAGTAGGAACATTTAGTAAATATGTGGTTATGAATCAACTATATCCCGTATTTCTTCAACCTCGCATAGAGCGTTGGGCGGCTGATGCCCAGCTCCTTAGCCACTAAGGAGAGGTTGCCTCCGTGGCGGGCAAGGGCGGAGCGGATAGCCTGCTCCTCGGCGGCCTCCAGCGGGGTGGCGGGCAGGTCGTTCCCCACGGCGGACAGCTCCAGGTCGTCGGGCTGCAAGAGGGAACCCTCGCTCATGATGACGGCGCGCTCCACCACATTCTGCAGTTCGCGCACATTGCCGCTCCAGCGGTGGTTCCGCAGCCGCTCCACCGCCGCGGCCGACAGCCCCTTTGCCTGCCTGTGGTAGCGAGAGGCAAAAGTGCTGACAAACTGCTCCGCCAGCGGCCCTATGTCCTCCGTGCGCTCGCGCAGAGGGGGCAGGTGCAGGTGGAACACATTGATGCGGAAATAGAGGTCCTGACGGAAAGTGCCTTGGCGCACCATGGCTTCAAGGTCGCGGTTGGTGGCGCAGATGAGGCGTATGTCCACTGGCACGGCTTTCTCGCTGCCCACGCGCACCACCCTGCGCTCCTGCAGCGCGCGCAGCAACTTGGCTTGAAGGTGCAGCGGCAGGTTGCCTATCTCGTCCAGGAAGAGGGTACCCCCGTCGGCCAGTTCGAATTTGCCCCGGTGGTCGCTGTGGGCGTCGGTGAAGGCTCCTTTCACGTGGCCGAAAAGCTCGCTCTCGAAAAGGCTCTCGGGGATGGCGCCGGCATCGACGCACACCAGCCGCTGGCCGCTGCGCAGGCTGCGGGCATGGATTTCGTGCGCCAGCACGTCCTTGCCCGTGCCGTTCTCGCCGGTGATGAGCACATTGGCGTCGGTGGGAGCCGCCTTCTCCACCAGCAGCCGCAGCTGTGCCAGCCCCCGGCTGCTGCCCCAGAAGAAAGGCTCGCGGGCTTCGGACACCGCGGCGGCCTCCCCCTTGCCCCCGTCGGTCGCGGACGAAAGCCTCTTGCGGCAGGCCGCTGCCAGCGTGTCCAGCAGTTTGGCGTTGTCCCAGGGCTTTACTATGAAGTCGAAGGCGCCGCGTTTCATGCCCTCCACCGCCAGGCCAATGTCGGCGTAGGCGGTGAAAAGCACCACCTCGGTGCCCGGCCATCGCCGACGGATTTCGTCGGTCCAGAAAAGGCCCTCGTTGCCGCTGCTGGTGTCGCGGTGGAAGTTCATGTCCAGCAGCACCGCGTCGGGGCCGAGACGCTCCATGGCGGCGGGCAGCGTGACGGGCGAGGGAATGAACTCCACCTGTGCAAAATGGGGCGGCAGCAGCAGCTGCAGCGCCTTGCGAATGCCCAGGTTGTCGTCCACAACCAGTATCTTGCCTTGTCTCTTAGTCATATAGAATGGCGTGTCTAACTTTTTACCTATTAACGTTGCAAAGGCCTTTTTATTGTCCAGAACCGTCTATAGGTCAATCCCCACAAACAGTGTCGCAAACTACTTCTCCCCCCAACAAAAACGGGCGCCGGCAAAATGAGCCGAGACTGTGTGTCCATATAAAACTCGCCGGAAGTCCTATATATCAACTCCCCATCGCTGGTATTTCGATGTTGTAAAATAGACGAAATATAGACGATATAAAGAGGAAATAACAAGGATATGGCGAAGGAAGAGCATGGCTGGGGAAGAGGAACCCTCCGGCAATGGCTATGGGCGTGGCAGCCCCGCCCTGCGGGGGAAACAAAAGCCGGGGCGGGAAACCGCCCCGACCGGGAAGGGATTCTATTCATCAAAATTAAATCATTCATTCCGGAGCAGTTGGGATGGGTTGGTCTTGGAGAAGCGGTGGCTGCAAAGGAGCACCACTGCGCAGACAATGAGTAGCACCGCTGCGGCAGCCACTATGAAGTGCAGGGGGGTGAGCGTGATTTGTTCGGCAAATTGTTCCAGCATCTTGGAAGCCACAAAGTAGGAGGCTACGCAGCCCGCCACGGCCATCAGCAGTGAGAACTTGAGCACGTCCCTCAATAGCAGTCGGCGCACGTCGGACGAGGTGGCGCCGCTTATCTTGCGTATGGCAATCTCTTTGCTGCGGCGGTTCGACTCGTCGCGGACGAAGCCGAAGAGACCCAGCACGGCTATGAGCATGGCAAAGAGGGAACCGATGAGGAGCGTGTTGCGGATTTTGCGGCCGTCTTCGTAGGCCGAGCGGATTTCCTCTTCCCATGAGACTATCGGCAGCTGTTGCCCGTCCAATGTGGCCGCGAGGGCATGGGAGATTCGCATGGAGAGTGAGTCGTCCATCTCTTGCTGTGTCTTAAAGATGAGGTAGGGCATATAGGATTTGCCGTCGAGGGGGGCACCATAAAAATAGACACTGGGGCGGTTCTGTAGGGCGGCATAGATGCCCATTCGGATGTCGCGATAGACGCCCGAGATGGTGTAGGGGGTGTTCTGCATCCTGCCCTCCTGATGGCCGGTGATGAGGAAAGTCTTGCCCACCGCGCCGTCGCTCCAGTCGGCAAAGTCGGCCATCCGCTTGACGAAAGATGCTGAGACTGCCACCTCGGAGGAGTCGCGTGGCGGCCGGCCGGCCACGAAGTCGAAGCCGAGCATTCGGAAGAAGCTTTCGGTGGCCTCGTAGCCGTCGGCCACGTTGAACAGCTCGCGGTCGTCGCCCGGCAGGAGGACGTTGTCGCCGCTGGGAGGCACGAAGGGGGGATTGTAGGCGGCGCCGACCGCCGTCACCCCCGGGAAGGAGGCGAGGGTTTCCAGCACGCGCTGCTGTGCTTCCTGGCCGCCACCAAAGAGGGCGACGGAATAGACGTTTCGGTAGTCGTAGCCGTGGTCGGCCTGCACCATCTTCCGGTATTGCAGCGAAAGGATAATTACCATCGATACGATGAACACGTTGATGAGCACCTGAATGCCCAGAAAGGCTATCTTCCAGCGACGTGTGTTCGCACTATAGTTGCGGAAAGCCACCGAGACGGGGATGCGAAGGTAGAGCCTTGCCGGGACGACGGAGGAGACAAACAATACCAGAATCAGTACCAGCCCGATGGCCACCAGGCTTTGAGGGATAAGCAGCGTCCGGAACGCCACCCCCAAGAGGTTCTGTATCACCTCGCGGGAGGCGAAGATGATGACGGTCGCCAAGGCGAGGGAGAGGAACAGATGGACCACCGCCTCGCGGCCCAAAAGGGCATAGATGTCGGCTGTGCCAGCCCCATAGCATTTGCGCACTCCTATCTCCTTGGCGCGGTGCACCATGGAGGAGATTACTATCAGGATGTAGTTGAGGAGGCTGATGGTTATGAGCAGCGCTGCCACTATGGAGAGCAGTATCACCAAGAAACGGACGTCGGGCGATTGGATGTGGGACCCAAGCAGAGGCGTGAGGGTGTACCAGAGCTTTGTGCCGTTTTTCTCTAACTCAGCCAATGGCTGGTGGGCTTCCTGCATCTTGTGGATGGCAAGGTCGAGCGTGGTGGGGTCGACGTTTGGCTGCAGTTTCACGAAGCCTATGTAGCGGTCGTTGCCCACTCAGTTTTCGGTACTGCTTTTCGCGTAGCTCTCCAAGGCCATGATGAGGTCGTAGTCGATGGTGCCGTTCTTGGGGAAGTCTTCGAAGACTCCTTGGACGGTCATCTTCAGTTCGGGTTGGTCTTGGTTGAAGATGGTCTTGCCGATGCACTGCTCCACGCCTCCCATCTTCTCGGCAAAGGAGCGCGACACCATGAGGCCCAGGGGCTTTGCCAGTATCTCGGTGGGGTTGCCAGAGAGGATGGGGCGGTCGAAAACTTTAAAGAAGCAGGTGTCGGCCAGAGCGAAGCTTTCAGCGGTTATGACATTCTGTTCCTCGTCGACGAAGTTGGGGCTGTCGAAATAGAAAGTGGTGCGGGTGGCCTCTTCGACTCCGGGCACGTCGGTTTTGAAACCGGGTGCCACCGCCCCGCTCACTTGAGGGAATTCATGCTTCTCGCCCTGTTGGTCGACTCCGGACATGATTAGGTAGATGCGGTCTGCGTCGCGGTAGAAATTGTCGTAGGAGAGTTCGAAGCAGACTTTGGCAACGAGCACTATGCCTACGGCCAGGCCTATGCCAAGGGAGAGAACCTTGAGGACTAAATCGCTTTTTCGGTGCATATCGTTTTGTTGTTTATGCGGCCTGAGAGTTGAATGGAGGGTTGGATTTCAGCCGCCAGAGTATTCGGCATTGTTCACAGTTCGTTTTTGAGGTCTTGGACTATTTGGCCGTCCAGGAGGTCGATGGTGCGCTGGGCGATGGCGGCGTCCTTGGGGCTGTGGGTGACCATGACGATGGTGGTGCCTTCGGCGTTGAGTTCGCTGAGGAGGCTCATCACCTCGCGGCCGTTCTTGCTGTCGAGGTTGCCGGTGGGCTCGTCGGCCAGGATGAGCTTGGGATGGCACACACAGGCACGGGCGATGGCCACACGCTGCTGCTGGCCGCCGCTGAGCTGCTGCGGGAAGTGGTGGGCGCGGTGGCTGATGTTCATGCGTTTGAGCATGGCGGTGACGCGCTCTTTGCGGTCGTGGGCGCCCATGTTGAGGTATTTGAGCGGCAGCTCGACGTTCTCGTAGACGTTGAGTTCGTCAATAAGGTTGAAGCTTTGGAAGATGAAGCCGATGTTGCCTTTGCGGAAACGGGTGCGGTCGCGCTCTTTGAGGCCGCCCACTTCGGTGTCGCCGAACCAGTAGTGGCCGGCGGTGGGGTTGTCGAGGAGACCCAGGATGTTGAGCAGGGTGGACTTGCCGCAGCCCGAGGGGCCCATGATGGCGACAAACTCGCCGTCTTTGATTTCAAAACTTACGCCGCCCAGGGCGATGGTTTCAATTTCTTCCGTGCGGAAGATTTTCTGAAGGTTTTCTACTTTGAGCATGATTGTTAGAGTTAAAGTATAAGGTAAAAACTAAAAACTAAAAAGATGGACGGGGTTGAGATATTAATAAGCAATTAAACTATTAAACGAATAAACCAATAAAATTAATGATTATCCGCAATTGGCACATAGGCGAGGTCGCGTCTCTCCGAGACGCACCCGATGTGTTGACTATCAGTCACCGCACTGCGCTCCGCTTGTACGGTGTTATTAATATTAAGCCTCTTCGAGGCTTCTTTACGGCAAATGCGGATAATCATAACCAATATAATTATTTCTCGGTGTTGAGGATGGAGGCGGGGTTTGCAGCCACGGTGCGGTAGGCTTGGAAGGTGACCGACACGAGGGCGACAAGGAGTATGACGATGCCTGCGAGGGCGAAAATCCACCAATAGAGGGGTATGCGGTAGCTGAAGGTTTGGAGGTAGAAACGCTCTACCACCCAGTAGGCGAGGGGCGCGGCGATGACGAAGGCCGCCAGCACCAGTTTCATGAAGGAGCCTGTCAATTGTCGCTGCAGCTGTTGCCTTTCGGCTCCGAACACACGGCGCACGGCCACGGTGTGGCGCTCTTGCTGCATATAGTAGGTGCTCATAGCCACCAGACCAAGGGCGCTGACCAGCAGGATGAGCAGGGTGAAGAGGGCCATGAGACGACTGAGGCGCGTTTGGGGGGCGAAGAATTCGGCTATTTCGTCGTCGAGGTAGACGGCGTCGAAGATGTCGTTGGGGAAGAACTCGGCGACGATGGCTTTGACTCTGTCGTAGGCTTCGCGGTCGTTGCCGGTGTTCTCCACTAAGATGGTCCAGGGAAAGCTTTGCGCGGTGAATACGCCGTGATTATAGATGAGGGCCTCCTTGTTGGGGGAGAGAATGTCGTAGAATTTGAAGTCTTTGTAGTAGCCGCCGATGGGCATGGACTCTTGTTCAAATCGCAGGACTTCGGAGTCGAAGGTGAGGCCGAACTTTTTCATGGCGAATTCGTTCAGCCACCAGTGCCCCGGATTGTGGTTGTCGTGGAGGGGTTGGAGACCGAGCATGTTGAAATAGTTGCTGTCGCCTTGGATAATCTGGAACGAGGCCACCTGCCCGTCGGCGGTGTTCATGGTGTTGTTGTTGGTGCCGCGGAAGGGGGTGCCATTGCCGAACGCCACGTTCTTGATGCAGGGCTCCTGCAGCAGACGGTCGCAGAGGGGTTGGAGGGCTTCGGCGTTGCCGTAGTAGTTGTCGAAACGGAGGATGTGGTGGGTGTTGTAGCCGAGGGGGGCATTGACGATATGGTGCACCTGGAGGAGCATGGTGAGGGCGGTGACCAGCATGACGACGGCCACGATGTTTTGCAGGATGATGAAGATTTTGCTGTAGACCTGCTTGGTCTTGGTGCGGAGGGTGCCGCGGACCACTTCGATGGGCTGTGCCCGCTGGATGATGAGGGCGGGGACAATGCCTGCCAGCAGTCCGGTAGCCAGCACGAAGGCCACGACGAGCAGCAGTCGGCCGAAAGAGAAAGTGGCGAAAACAGAGACAGGATAGTCAAGCAGCCTGCTGGCAGCGGGCGAGAGGGCTTCGGCCAGCAGCAGGGCCAGCACCATGGCCACGGCGCAAAGGAGGGTGCTTTCGGTTATCATCTGCAGCGACACACGCCAGCGGCTGGCTCCCACCAGTCGGCGGGTGGCCATCTCTTTGGCACGGCGGCCACAGAGGGCGGTGGTGAGGTTGACATAGTTGAGCATGGCGAAGGCCAGCAGCACCAGACACATGGCGGTGGCCAGGGCCACAAAGCTGCGGCTGCCGGCATTGATGCCCACGGTGAAGGTGCTTTTGTAGTTGTCGAGGAAGTAGATGTCGAGCAGAGGGATGAGGTTGACTTCCTGGCGTTCACCGTTTTTGTACGTCCAGTTGATTTCTTTCATGAAGCTGAGCAGGTCGTCCTGCTTGGGGGCGAGGTCGGCCCCGGAGCGGGTCATGACAAAGGTGAGGCAGAAGCCGCTATTGCGCATCTGCTCGTCGTTATAGGGATTGTAGTGGACGCAGTTTTCGCCACGGACGATGACGTCGGGCTGCTTGAGGGTGCTGTTGCCGAAGTCGTCGAAGATGGCGGCAATGGTCAGCTCGGTGAGGTCACCGGGGGTGCCATAGCGGAGGGTTTTGCCTATGGGGCTTTCCTGGGCGAAATGGGCGTTGGCAAATTGGCGGCTGATGGCGCAGCGGTGGTCGGAGGCTTTCCATTCGGCCACGCTGCCCTCGACCAAGGGGAAAGAGAAGATGTCGAAAAAGTCGATGTCGGCGTATGCCATATTGGTGTTGATGGCCTGCTCGCTCATGCCGATATAGAAGGGACTCTTTTCGGAGTAGGCCCAACAGGTGGCGGCCTCTATTTCGGGGTAGCGGTTTTTGAGGTGATTGTGGAGCCAGTAGCCCGAGACAAGGTTCTCGTCGTTGCCCACGAGGTAGATGCGGTCGGCGTTCTGCTGGAAGTGGTCGGTGGTGAGCTGCCGCTGCACGTAGACGGCCAGCAGCAGCACGAAGGCCATGGAGAGGGTGAGGCCGACCAGATTGATGGCAGCATATAGTTTGTTGCGTGAGAGGAATTTAATGTAACTATTCATGTTGTTGGTATGTTATTCGTTGTTCGTTAATCTATAATCAGCACGTCGTTGTCGCCGTAGTGGTCGTAGCTGCCGGTGAGGACTTTCTCACCGGGGCGGAGGCCTTCGAGGACTTCGTAATACTGCGGGTTCTGGCGGCCGATGGCAATGGTGCGTTTCTCGGCGCGGTGGGGGTCGGTGAGGACGTAGATCCACTTGCCGCCGGTGTGCTGGTAGAAGCTGCCGCGGGGGATAAGGACGGCCTCTTCACTCTGACCCAACTGTAGGTTGAGGTAGTAGGTCTGTCCGGCGCGGATGTTGTCGGGGAGGGTGTCGCCGAAGTGGAAGTCGGCCTTGAACTTGCCGTCGCGCACGTCGGGATAGACCTTGCGGAGGAGGGCGCTGAAGTGCTGCTCCTGTCGGTCGAAGGTGGCGCGGAGGCCGGGGGTGACACGGTCGATGTAGTGCTCGTCGATTTGGGCTTGAATTTTATAGCTGTCGAGGTTGTTTATCTGTCCGATGGCGGCGCCGGGGACGATGTTCTGGCCGAGCACGGCGTCGAGGAGTCCTATCTGTCCGTCGATGGGGGCTTTGACGCTGAGGTTTTCCTTGCGGCGGCGTATCATGGCCATGTTGAGCCGCATATTGCTGAGGTTGTCGCGCAGCTGCTGCAGCTCTTCGCTGCGGTAGAGGCTGTCCTGACGCTCGCGTTCGCTGACCACCTCCAGTTTGTCGCAGGCCAGCTGATAGTCCTCCTTGGCCTTGAGGTATTCCTCGCGGGCGATGAGGTGCTCGTCCCAGAGCTGCTGGCTGCTCTCGTAGGCCCGTTTGGCGCGGCGCACTTCCACCTGCAGTGACAGGCGTTCTTGGCGCACGGAGAGTTTCTGCTGCTGCATACTGATGAGGGTGTTGCGTAGGATGTTCTCTTTCTCGGCCAGCTCGGCTTCGGCGTTGAGGATTTGCAGGTCGAGGTTTTCGTTGCTCAGTATGAGTATAACGTCGCCAGCCCTTACTTTAGTGCCTTCCTCGGCCACAATCTGCCGCACTATACCGCCTTCGGTGGGGCTTAGCTGCACGGAGGTCATGGGGAGGACGGTGCCGCTGACGCGGATATAGTCGTCGAAGTCGGCGCGGAGGACTTGGCTGACGGTGAGTGTGTCGCCGCTGACCCGTTGGGTGCTGGTGTGGGGTCGCAGAAAGAGATAGAGGACGAAGAGTGCCACGATGGCGGCCGCCCAGTAGGGGATGGCGCGGCGGGTGAAGGCGCGGTGGAGGCCTTTTTTGGGTTGGATGGGATGGTCCATTTTTTTAGATTTTATAGATATATATAATAGAGGTGATAGTTTTTATAGATTCTTTATAGATTACCGGTTTGGCGGTAGTGGAGCAGATGGCGTTTGAGCCGCAGTTGCAGCTGGGCGTTGAGGCTTTCGGCTTGGGCTTTGAGGTAGGCTCCGGAGGCAGTCTGGTATTCGATTGCGCTAATAAGCCCCAACTCGAACTGTCGGCGGCTGAGGGCAAAGGCCTGCTGTTTCACATCGGCCATGCGCTGTGCCTTGAGGGCGGAGGCCTCGGCGGCTTCGACATCAAGGGCGGCGCGGCGGAGAGCATTGGAGTCTTCGCGCAGGACTTGCTCCAGCCGCGTTTGGGCACGGTGGCGTTGGTTCTGACTCTTGCGGAGGGCAAGAGTGCGGATGCCACGGCTGTAGAGAGGAATGTCTAAGGTCAGTTGAATATATTGGCCACCGTTGGCGCGCCATTGTTGGGCAAAGGGGAGGGGGGTGTAGCCGGGGAGGTTGGGGTAGGTGTAGTAGGTGGTGGACCATCCGGCGCCGAGCGAGAGGGTGGGCGACCAGGCGGCGCGGTCCTGACGGAGGCCGATTTCGGCCTCGCGCAGTTCGGCACGGGCGATCAGAACGGCAGGGAGTTCGATGGGGGAGGTAGGTTCGGCGAGGGGCTTCAGCTCTTCGGGTTCGTCGGCGATGACGAGGGTTCGGTCGGAGGGCCAGCAGAGGGTTTCCTGCAGCTGAAGTAGCGCTTGG
>Ga0247611_10010112_pt1 | contig 11147 bp, 9 predicted proteins | sample 177DNAGHGhighgp2_FD_192422 | JGI IMG/M metagenome (GOLD analysis project Ga0247611, IMG submission 192422) | Sheep rumen microbial communities from Palmerston North, Manawatu-Wanganui, New Zealand - 1770 DNA GHGhigh gp2 | ecosystem: Host-associated > Mammals > Digestive system > Stomach > Rumen ... | reverse complement strand
CCTTTGTGGTTTAGTATAGGCTTTGGTCGGCCTGCAGGGAACCGCACTGGAGTTTGTTTTTATATGATATACATGACCGAGTAAATGAACGTTGAGAAGAAAAAACAACTGATAGAGCGCATCAAGACACTGGAAGGGCTCACTGGAGAAGAGCGAAATAATCTGCTCGACCTGCTGCGCACCAGTTACGGCCTCGTGTGGGAAGACAGGCCCGAGGAGGTAGAGGAACATCTGCGCGAGGCGATGCCCGTGCTAATCGAGGACAAGGGCAAGGCACTGACCGATGGTGGCCCTGATGCCCCCAACCATGTCCTGATCGAGGGTGATAACCTGGAGGCGCTCACCACGCTGGCCTACACCCATGCCGGTAAAATCGACGTCATTTACATCGACCCGCCCTACAACACCGGCAACAAGGACTTCATCTACAATGACTCATTCGTTGACAGCGAGGATTCCTATCGACACAGCAAATGGCTCTCATTCATGTCCAAGCGGTTACGTATTGCCAAAAAACTCCTCAGCGACCATGGCGTTATTTTCATATCCATCGACGACAACGAAATAGCACAGTTGAAGTTGCTTTGTTCGGATGTATTTGGCTATCGCAGTTTTCTTCAACAGATAATTATAGAAAGTAACCCAAGAGGCTCACAATCGAGTAAGTATTTTGCAAACACACATGAATATCTATTAGTGTTTTCCAAATATCCTCAACCAGACATAACATTTGGATTATCAAAGGATGACGATGACTTATCTGAATATAAATATGAAGACGCTAAAGGCAAGTACAGGCTTTTAGGCCTTAGACAAAGAGGGGGTGCTTGGCGTAAAGAAGATAGACCTTTATTACATTACCCAATCTACATTAACCCACGAACCAGGAGAGTATCGTTAACAGAATCGGAAGAATTTTCGATTAAAGTTATCCCCCAAAGGCCTTCAGGAGAGTTGGGGCGATGGACTTGGAGTACTCAAAAACTCAACAAACAAATATCAGAAGTGGTTGGCATAATTGTTAATGAAGGAACTGAGAATGAGAAATGGGATATTGCTAGAAAGAATTACTTAACCACAGAAGATGGCGAAGTTAAGCTAAGCAAGGTTAAAAGTTTATGGATAGAAAAGGAAATTAACTATCAAAATGGCGGAACAGAACTTAAAGAAATTTTAGGAGACGGTAAATTTGATTATCCTAAACCCCTTTTCCTACTATTGAAAATAATTGCCTGTTCCACAAAAAGGCATTCTACGATTCTAGATTTTTTCGCAGGCAGTGGTACGACACTCCATGCCGTGATGCAGCTGAACGCCGAAGATGGCGGTCATCGCCAGTGCATACTCGTGACCAATAACGAGAACGGCATCTGTGAGGATGTCACCTACGAGCGCAACAAGCGCGTCATCGAGGGTTATACCAAGCCTAAAGGTGACCTCGTGGAGGGATTACACGCAAATAACCTGCGCTATTATAGCACAGGCTTCGTGCCGCGCACACAATCGCCACATGACCTGCGTCGCCTGGTTGACCTCTCCACAGATATGCTCTGCATCAAGGAAAACCTCTATAGCCCAGCTGAGATCGACTGTAACGGCAAGAAGATCGCCAAGAAATATGCCCGTCGGTTCAAGAAAGACGACCGCGAGATGATTATCATCTATGAGCCCAAGGTTATCCCGTTCATCGTTGAACACATCAAGGCGCGAGAGGTGAAACATGAAATAAAAGTCTATGTTAACGCTCCTGGTCGCTATGCCTTTGACGACGACTTCAGTGAGGTGATAGACAAAATCACGTTGTGCGCTATCCCCGACGCCATCTTGCAGGCGTATCGCGACGTCCTGCCCAAGGCTAAAGATCAAGAGCTGCCACCGGTAAACATTGACGAGGACGAAATAAAGAAGGCCCTCGAAGCCGATAGTGACTATAGCTACACCGACGAGAAAGGAGGCAACCTATGATACAACTCAAAGATTATCAGAAAAAAGCGGTTAAAGAGCTAAAAACGAAACTCATCGAACTGCTCAACCTCAAGGAGGACCGGCTGCGCCTCGTGTTTAAGGCACCTACCGGCAGCGGCAAGACCGTAATGGCCAGTTCTTTGTTAGACGAACTGACCAGTGAACTGCCTGTCAGCGGCGAATGTGTCTATACTCGTGTAGCCTGGGTGTGGATTGCCCCGAACAAACTGCATCAGCAGAGCTACCTATCGATGCGCAACTTCTTTAGCGAAAAACGGTCGCTAAGGCCCGTGATGTTTGATGAATGTGATCACCTGGAGGGTCTGCATCCCGGTGACGTGCTGTTCCTGAACTGGGAGAGTATCAACAAGGATAACGCCATCATGATCCGCGATAACGAGCAGAATAGGACGCTTTTTGAGCTGCTGAGAAATACCCGCATCCAGCAGCACATGCCCATCGTGGTAATTATCGACGAGGAGCACATGTTTGGTGGCCGCAATGCCGTCAAGAGCGAGAAACTGCTCAAGAATATCATGCCTCAGGTGGAGCTGCGCATCTCGGCCACTCCAGTTACTCAAGACTATTCTTCGGCAGTCGTGATCCAGCGCAAGGAGGTTATCAACGAAGAAATGATCAAGAAGGGCCTGCACCTGAACCCCAACGTACACTCGTCTTCGGAACAGAATGCGCTGACCGTGAACCAGCGGTTGTTAGTTAAAGCGCTGAAGAAGCGGGACGAGTTGGCCAAAGTTTACGCTCAGTTCGATATCAACCCGCTGTTACTTATCCAATTACCCAACGATACCAGCGACTCGATGAACGCTGATGACCGCAGGATCGCCGATGAGGTACGCGCATTCCTGAGTGATAAGTGCGATATCAGTGAGGACAACGGCAAGCTGGCCGTGTGGCTGAGCAACGACAAATCGCCTAACCTGGGCGACATTACCAAGAAAGACAATACCTGCCAGGTACTGCTATTTAAACAGGCTATCGCCCTGGGCTGGGATTGCCCCCGTGCAGCTGTGTTACTCATCTTCCGTGAGCTCAAGAGCATGACCTTCACTACCCAGACGGTGGGACGTATTCTGCGTATGCCCGAGCAGCGGTTCTACAGCGACGACAGGCTCAACTACGGCTACGTTTATACCAACCTGTCACAGGACATGATCAGCATTGTGGGTGACGATATGAACTACTTCAGCACCGTCTTTTCCCATCGCCGAAAAGACCTTCATGAAATCACCCTGCGCTCAGTCTATCAGGATAAAAACCGGGTACGTAACCGCCTTGGGGCCGATTTCCGAGAGGTATTCAGCAAGACCATGAAGGAGTTGTGGGAACAGAATGTGCTGACAATCTTCGATGTTGATTCATTCTTTGAAGATGAAAACGACGACGACAGTGAAGCGATGCCCGTTGCACCAGACTTTGGGTCCAAAATAGCTCAAAACCGTAAAAACGCTCGTTCCCACGGCATACAGACCGATGTGACCCGTGTATTCGTCACGATTCCCAAGAACACGCCCATGACCGGCGAGAATGGTATCGTCGAGATTACAGAGAAGGCAAGACTAGCACTCAACGCTTCGGAGCTGGATGCTATGTTCAACCTGTTCTGCCGCAAGAATGTAAGCCCATTCGCTAAATATGACAGCACCCCGGTATTGAGATCAGCCATCGAGAGCGCGCTGGAGGAGTACCTTCAGATATTCTCGACCGATGTGCCCAAGATTGTACTATATCACCAGAACCGGCCTCACTTTGAAGAGTTGATCAAGACAGCCCTTAACCGCTATGCCGCGATGCTCATGAGAAGGACTGCCGCCCAGGGGAAAGAGAGCCAGTATGATAATTTCATTTGGCAGTTGCCCGAGACGCGCATCTATAACTTGACCCAGAACGTCAGTCGTGATGGTGTGATTTTCAACCATGCGTTAACACCATTCTTTGAATCTAAGAATGTTTCAACGCCAGAGTACATGTTCGCCCGCTGGATTGACCGCCAGACCGAGTATGTGGACTGGTGGTATAAGAACGGCGACGAGGGTAAGCAGCATTTTGCCGTCCCCTACACTGCCAACGACGGAACGAAACGCTGCTTCTACGTTGACTTTATCATCAGGCTTAAATCGGGTACTATTTGCCTGTTCGACACCAAGACCCCCGGCAGTGACGATAATGGCGCCGAAAAGAATAATGCCCTGTATGAATACATCAAGAAATATCGTGAGCAAGGTGTCGCGATGACTGGAGGTGTGCTCATCTCTACCGATAGCGCTAGCGAGATCTGGCGTTATCCCGATGGAACCGTTGATAACATCGAGAATATCAACGGCTGGAGGAAACTTGAGTTGAATCTACTATAAAATACAAGGATATGGCTAAGAATAAAACGATAAACAGCATCTTCCTGCATTACGGCGTACAAAGCGACGATATGCAGATTATTGAACAAGCATGTCGCGATTACGACATTGATGCAGAGTGGTTGAAGGAGCAGATTCTCAAACCTTATAACAGTCAACGCAACGATGACATCGCCGTCAAGGATGAGAAAGATGAAGAGAAGGAGAAACGCGAGAAAAAAATGATTAACAAGATCCTGAAGAAGGCGCTTAAAAACATACCGTCATGAAAATCAAACGAATAAAAGCCGAGAATTACAAGACCTATAAGGCGCTTGACCTGAACCTGGAGGTCGCAGACGATCGTCCCATTATCCTAATCGGCGGTGCCAACGGCTGCGGTAAGACGACGCTGTTTGACGCCATCTACCACGCACTGTATGGTCTGAAAATAAAGAGCGCTAAAGAATTTGAAGAGCTGTTTAATGCCGGGGTGATGCTGGAATCTGGTTTGGACGGCAAGAGAATCGTGCTTGAAATCCATTTTTCAGGTATGGTGCTCGGTACTGAACAACAGTATTCACTGCAACGCGCCTATCTGTTATATGACCAGCGTGTAAGAGAATCAGTAACACTCAAGATGGGAGGAGCCACCTATCATTATGGTTCTGAAACTCGAGCCTCGGAGCGCGCCACTAACGAGGAGATTGTCAACAAAATTCTTGCTGCAAACCTACCCGCCGAACTTAGCAACTACTTCCTGTTTGATGCGATGAAGACCAGCGACCTTGTAAAGGTGGAATCCATCAACAGGCTCATCCAGAATAATATCAACATGGTGATGGGCTTCAAAAAGTACCATCAGTTACAGGAAGGGTCAGAGGCATTGTTAGCCGAAAAGAAAGCTGAACGACTAGAGAACGAGAACCAACGAAAGGAATATCAAGGGCTTGTTAAAGATAAAGAACATAAAGAGGAGGAGCTTGAGGAAACACGTTTGGCCTATACTGCCGCCATCAACTTTGCTAACGATAACAAGGAGCAATATGAGCAGGTGAAGCAGGGACGCAATGCTGATGAAGTGACGCGTGACAAGATGCGCCAGATAGAGGAATCCATTAAGAGCTTTGCTCAGAGTGAGATCGATTACCGCAAAAGTGCTGATGCCCTGGCGAAAGAACTTGAGACCCGTGTGGTCTTTACCAAACTGGCTAGCATCATCCGCACCGAGGTCGAGGTTGTGATTAACGCTAAGCGCCAGGTAATTGCCGAAAAGGGCCATACTCTCACCGACAGCCAACTGGATAAAATCACCCGACAGGTGGTTGAACTCGTGGAGCAGCGCTATATCGAGACGGGTAAGATTGACGTGGATCTCATCGTCAGGGAACTCAAGGAAATACAGGAGAGCGAGTCGGTCGTGAACGATCCCTACGCCTACCTTTCCGATGACGATATGAAGCAACTGGAGCAACTCGTTAATACAGCAACAGCCAATCCCTTCCTGGCACTCGCCGAGCAACGCGACCGCATTAATGCCGAGTCCGAGGAACTACCCCGCCGCCGTCAGCAACTGGAGGATTACAGGAAAGCCCTCAGCGGCACTGACTATAGCATCATGGAACTCTATGAGAGCAACAACAACCGCATCAACGAACTCAAAGAGAAGATAGCGGGCATAAAGGGTGAAATAGAGAAACTTCAACGCCGCATCGCCACCTATGACTACGACATTCCTCAGATTCCCGACCCGCAGTACGACATGCTGTGCAAGCTGCCTGATTTCTTCAACGAACTGTCCCAAAGGCTGCTACGCTCTAAGAAGACCAGCATTGAGAATATGATGCGAGATTGGCTGAATGAGATTCTTGTGGTATATGCTGGGGTGATTGGGCGCGTGGAACTGTCTAATAACGACAACGAGGGCAGTGATGAAACTTCGTTCAAGATATACCACAAGAACGGCAATGAGATTTTCTTGAGCCAGTTGAATGCAGGTGCCAAGCAGACTGTCATGCAGGTGCTGCTCAAAGTACTATACAAGTTGGCTGATTATGACCCACCTGTGATGATTGACACTGTGATGGGTGTATTGGACAAAGAGAGCCGTGAGGTAATCCTGGAAAAATATTTTCCAGACCTTGCTGAACAAACTATCCTGCTCAGCACTGACACCGAGATTACCACTGAGCGCGACTTTGAGAAGATTCAAGCCTACGTCGCCCGCACCTATACACTGCACCGTGACAAGGAGAACCAATGTACAACTATCACCGAGGACTACTTCGGCTGCAAAACCAGGGAGGATTAAGCCATGACCAATATTGATTGCCTAACAGTTAAGGGTATTAAAGCCATTGTTGGAATGCACGACCGAATCCAGGACGTGAAAACCGCCTTGGAACAGTGCATCAACCTGAAGGAATACTCTGAAAATAACCGTCCTATCATTCTAACCCTGAGTACAGTGCTACGCACTTGTTTACTTGCAGGACTGAGCGATAATTGCAGGCGTACTATCGATGACGTTAATAACAACGGTCTATCTTGTGATAGCACCCCTTACCCAACCACATTTTTCACAAAGTCTAATATAGGTGACTTATTCGAAGCCCTGTTAAAATTGCGTTACAGCGAGGTGGATGTGAACTGGAGCGTTCCTGCCAACGTGAGCAAAGCCATCGGTCGTGAAATTTTGCGCGGACGTGAGATACTGATGAAAGAGGGCGGTATAGAGGACTGGCTGTGTCACTTGCCCTCAATGGCTGGTGGCAGGGCTGCAAGCGCTATTCCCGAGCTGAACCTGAGAATCGGCGAATATGAAAACGGTATGGACGCCATGCTCGACATCAACAGCCGTGCCATTGCCAACACACAGATTCTCGTGGCGGGTACTACTGGCTCAGGTAAGTCCAATCTGTTGGCTGTGCTGATTAACCAGATACGTGAATGCTCATCGGACTCCCAGTACCCCGTCAACTTCTTGTTGTTCGACTACAAGGGCGAGTTCTCTGACCCGGCTAACGCATCGTGGTTGACCAAGTTCAATACCGACAGCGGAGCCATCCTGAGACCCGTAGAGCGTCCCCTGCCGTTTACGCCGTTCAAGGATTTCACGGGTAAACCCATCAACGAGGTGAATATGTATGCTACAGCGATGGCCACGGCACTCGACGCTATCTCCAACGTAACCATAAGCGCCAAGATGGAGGAAAGGTTGACCGAGGCCATCATCAACGCCTACCGCACCAAGAATTTCAAGCCTGTGACCTTCCAGGAGGTGCTAGACAACTACACCATGCTGCTGCCCGAAAGGAAACAGGACGATGCCGACAGCGTGATAGCCGCACTAAGGCAGCTGGTGCGAGCCAACCTGTTTGAAGAGGATGACCGTATCGACCTAATCAACGACTGTTATATCATCGATTTGGGACGCTTCCAGAAGGACGGCATATTGGCCAAAGCTATCGTCTATTTCGTGATTTCCAAGCTCTACAACATCTATGAGAACCTCCCCAAGCAGGCCACAGACGACAAGCGCGTAGAGTTGCGCCATTTCACTATCATCGATGAGGCCCACTACATGCTCAACTTCGAGAACAAGCCCTTGCAGAACCTCATCGCCGTGGGACGCAACAAGGGCATGAGCATCATCCTTGCTACTCAGAACATGGAGAGCTTCAAGAGCAAATACTTTGACTTCTATGCTAACGCCCAGTACCCGCTCATCATGAAGCAGCAACAGCAGAACGATGCTGTGCTGAAGGACCTGTTCGCTGTCACGGGCAACGCACTTAACGAGCTCAAGCAGGCCATAGCTGGACTGACCATCGGCGAACTCATCACAAAAGATGCAACCAATATGGCCCTGGGTATCGGCCGTCACTGGCAGAAGATTAAAACAACCCACCTAATTTGATATTGACGATGGAGAAGCTGAAGATAGCGTATCAGGCCGTCGATCTGCTCAAGTCAATCGGCATGCCGATCAGTGTCGAGCAGAGCAACATTATTGCGGAACTGGAGAAGGATTACCTGCGTGAAGAGGTGATACCACTGCTTGAACAGGAAATGCTACCTCTGGTTGAGAAGATGATCAACAACTTTGACCTGGAGATAACCTACGATCCTGAGAACGGCCTTGATATTTCGGTCGTGGATCAGCCGGTGACGCAGCCCACATTATTCGACGACGATTCACCAAGGACGAGGCAGAAGAGATATATCCTCAAGGTCACGTTCCCTGATGGTCGTGTATCATGCCATAGAATCGTGTGGAAGACCATGAATGACGTTATACGTTATGCGGGGCCAGAAAGAGTGCAGCAGCTAGGCATCATGGTAGCTGGGTTGAATTTGGTATCAAGTGAATTACATGAGCTTGAGCGTTACCGTGCAGCACAAAAGGAGGTTGCACCTGGACTATATGTCTATGGCCACACCAATACGAATACGAAATATGAGCAGATATTGACCATCAGCCGTCAGTTGGACTTGGGGCTGAAGGTTGAAAAAGTAAGCATTATTGGCGATGAGGACTGAAGAACTGAATAAAGCACACGAAGCCGTCGAGATGCTCAGGGCGTTAAATCTGCCCGTGAGTGATGCGCAGCTTGAGGGTATCGCTCGACTTGAGAAGGACTATCTGCAAGAGAACATCATCCCCGAGGTCACAAAGGAGGCAACACCGTTCATATCACAGTTGAGGCACCCCTTCAAGCTCAGGGCAAGTTATAGCCCAGAGACAGGGTTGAGCATTGATTTCGTTGAGAATCGCACCGAAGAGCCTCGCGACGTAGCTCCAAGTCGTCGCGCCCGTTATTCTATCGACGGCGGCGAGCTTATGAACAAGAGAAGGTTTGTTTATACCGTCGTCAAGCAGTATGTCGCCGACCATCCGGGCATCACGTTTTACGATCTCGAGAACCGCTTCCCGTCGTCACTCAGCCACAGCCCGCTGAACGGTGTTGTGCGTAAATATGACAGTGTTATGGCCCGTCTAGCTGACCAGCCCGACCTGCGCAACCGATTCTTCTTGGAGGACGATGAGGTACTCACATTATCCGACGGCACCAAGGTTGTTGTGTATAACCAGTGGGGCGAGAATTTTGATAAGTTCCTGGCCGTCGCACGAGAGCTGCACACCGTCGAATGCTACTAATCAAGGAAAGATTATAGAATCATTTTACGATCTAATAATTTGAGACCGCTTTTGTGGTCTGGGGCTTTCTTTGACTGCAAATTTTGGTTCAGCGGGCGGATATACTATCGGAATCTGGAATTTTACACGTGAAACGTTCTGAGAAATAACTTTGGACGTATCACTAGTTTCCGCGCCTGCCTTAAATACTTCGAAAATTTTTATGCCGCCACCAACGCCAGCACTAGATGACTCCGTCGTACCCGTGGTTACAGCAACATCAAAATCAATGTTGGACACTGGCACACAACCCTTTCCTGCTCTGACATTTGTTGCATAAGCCCCAGCTAACATCACAGGTGAAATGCAAGCCTTATCGCCTAACTCTTGCTGAGCTTCGTCAATGGCAAGTACAATTTCACTAATAACCCCCTTCACAAAATCTCTTAGTTCCATTTATCAAAAAAATTTAGCCTCGGTGCCACAAAGTTAATCATTTTATTCGTATTTTACAATAACTGTATAAAAAAAGCCCCCATAGGCCCTGACAACACCGAACCCACATACTAGATGCGTAGCCTGGGCACGAAAAAGGGAACGGCTCACCGCCGCTCCCATGTTGTTGTCACTGCATCCTGAATGACGCTTAGACGAGGGGGCTATCAGAGTTCCACCAGCTTCTTGTGCAGATGCTTAGGCAATAAGCGCTTGTACTGGTCCATCGCACAGGCAGGCACGTTGATGCGCTTAAGGCCCTTACAGCCCTTAAAGACGTAAGTCCCAATGGAGCCGATAATGGTGCTCCTGAATGTCACCTCGTTGAGTGAAGGGCATTCCGCGAAGGCCATTTTTCCAACGCACACAACGGACTTGCCGACGTCGACACTTCTTAAATCACTGCATTGAGCGAAGGCAGAATGATGAATCTCAAAAACACTATTGGGGACGACTATGCTGGTGAGTTTTGACATTTCAAACGCATTCGAATAAATTACTTCGACTGAATCGGGCAGTTCTATCTGCTTGGCAGCAACCTCACTGAACGCCATCATTCCAATACTCTTTACAGTCCCAGGGATGAAAACGTCCTCGAGTTTAGTACATCCAAGGAAGGTCCCTCCGCAGATATGTTTCAAGCCATAGGGTAAGATCGCACACGCAAGTCGTCTGCAAAAAGCGAAGGCACAGTTATAAATGCTTATGTCGTCGTTATCTTCAAACTCAACGTAAGTCAAGCCTGAGCAAGAAAAGGCTTCACTACCGACTCGCTTGACCGAATCAGACAAACACAACGACTTCAAGGAATCACATCGGGTAAATGCACCCCAGCCGATGGTATGGAGACTTGTTCCCTGAGTGATTTTCTTGAGATTAGAGCATCCGCTGAACGCTCTATCACCGATTTCCTCCACGGTGTCGGCAATGATGAGCTCGGTAATGTCGGGATCACCCATGTACTGATGAGCATCAATCTTTTTGGTTCCTTCTCTAATTACTAATTTTGTCATTTTCAGATATTTTTAAAAGGCCAGGGGTGAGGGTTACCCACCCCGGCAGTCAGTTAATAATTCACTTCAGTCGGATGAGGTCCAAGTCAAGAGGTACAACCCCATCGTAACGCTGCCCCCAACCCATATACTCTCTCACAATGTAATCTGCAATATCGTCACCTGCATGCATCCAATCAGGCA
>Ga0247611_10010111_pt1 | contig 11147 bp, 12 predicted proteins | sample 177DNAGHGhighgp2_FD_192422 | JGI IMG/M metagenome (GOLD analysis project Ga0247611, IMG submission 192422) | Sheep rumen microbial communities from Palmerston North, Manawatu-Wanganui, New Zealand - 1770 DNA GHGhigh gp2 | ecosystem: Host-associated > Mammals > Digestive system > Stomach > Rumen... | reverse complement strand
TCGCCGTTCTGGTCAATGACCTGTACATCGGTAGCCTTGACGTCGAGCGGGAACCCTACCCTCACGTCGCCTACACTGATGTCCATGCCCGTCTTGCGGCTGGCATAGTCGGCTGCAGCATCGGCAACGGCGTTCTGCACCCACGGGATATACATGGCCAGCGGCAGTGCCGCCACCATACCCAGGATTCCGCCGGCCACCCAGGCCGCCATCGTCTTGAACGTATTTCCCAATTTGCCGAACATCGTTCCTTATTGCATTGATCTAGTAGTGGCTAACGCCTACCAAGCCTAATCAAACCGCAAATATATAAAAAAACAAGCAAACCTAGCCGCAAAACCACTTTTTTCGGCCAATTTCACGAGTTAAACGATGCTTTTCTTGACACAACCGTTTTTTTAAAACAAGAGAATAATCTGATTTTTTCTGAAAGCATCCGCACCACCATTGGCCTCGCGCTAAGGCGCAAAGCCGCAAAGGAATCATAATTTTTTGGTTCGCAAGAGGCTCGCAAAATATAAACGCTTAATTCGCCGTTGAGAGCAATAGAAAACGCTCATGCCCAGGGAATAATCAGCATTCATCACCAGTGCATGAACGATGAGGGAAATCAAGAGCTCCTCTGGCAGAAGGCCTGTTCTCGCTTCCTCCAGGCCAATCAGGCCAAAGACCCGCTAACATCGACAATGATTTCCACAGACCCCTATAATAAAAAACTTAGCGGCTTGTTGCCTTAGCATATCATCTTGTTCTACTGATAGCAAAAGTACAACATAGTTCAGCCAATGCCATAAAAGGAGCCGTTTTATCTTTTGTTCTGAATATCTATTTGGGTGCACGCTTTGATGTGTTGCAAGTTATTCAGAATCTGATTCTGCTGATTTATTGATGTGGTGGGCAATAGTGATGCTCAGTTCATAGAGCATATACATGGGTATCGTTACCAGTATCAAGGTAAGCAGGTCAGGGGGCGTAATGATAGCTGCAATCAAGGCAATCAAGATGATGGCATGACGTCGGTAATGAGCCATCATTTGTGCATTAACAATCCCCATCTTGGCTAAAAAGAACGTGATGACAGGAATCTGAAACACCACTCCCATGAGGAATGTAAGTGTGGTGAAAGTTGAAATATAAGAACTTAAATTGATTTGGTTGACCACTCTTGCATCGACTTGATAAGTTCCCAAGAATCTGAAAGCAAACGGGAACAGCAAATAGTAGTTCATCAGTACTCCAGCAATAAATAGACTATAGACAGCCATAGAGATTGCCACACTATAACGCCGTTCATTGTCATACAGTGCTGGCGTGATGAAACGGAACAATTCCACGACAATATAGGGTGAAGCTCCAAGTAGCGCTAAATATAGAGAAGTAGTCAAATGTGTCATAAACTGACTAGACAACTCGGTATTAATCATTAACACGTTATAGGGTGTAAAATGAAATTGCCACCCCACCCTTGCGCACAATCGTTCAATGGCTCTATAGGTTATAAAGTCACTATTGCTGGGAGCGAACAAAATGACGAATGTCGTTTCTTTAAAACAAAAAATAACGACTGCCAGTGCAAGAGTTACCCCTAGGATGCGAAAAAGCATCTGGCGGAGCACTTCAAGGTGTCCGCCAAATGTCAATAATTGCTCGTTATTCTTCTCCATCTTGTGGAGTTGTGGAATCCTTGTTTTCGGCAGGTTTATCCTCTTGAATGCAATCAAGGTCTGGATTGATGTCACTCACGCCTTTCTTGAACTCACGAACGCCTTGTCCGAAACCTCGCATCATCTCGGGCAACTTCTTTCCACCAAATAGTAGGAGAGCCAAACCACCAATGAGTAATAACTCGGTGGTTCCAATCATTGCTAATATCATGCGTCAGGTGTTAATAAAAAGATTTCACATGTTTCAAAGTTTATCTCCCAGTTGCCATTGGGCGCACTCTCCCAGCCATACTGTGCAGCCATGTGATCCCACCACTGTTGGAACTTGGTACCCGTCTCACCCATATCGGAAATCAGACGCTCATACAGTTCCGTGTTATCTGCTTTGAGAATCTTTGCTAATTCATCAAGTCCATTGCGACGTTCAAACAATCGCTGAATCTCGTCTCTCTCGACAGGAGTAACCTGCCCTACTAATTTCTTTGCCATAATGATATTTTAATTGTTGATTATTTTCTCAAAAGGATCAATGTAATCCAATTCTGGAATCTCAGGATTCTCGGGAACGAAATTGCCATGCTTGCGGATGCTTGTCAGCAAGTCTCGCGATACATTTCTCTCCAAATGAGCCATCACACACTGTTGATAACTTGGTGTGTTCACTTCTAGCGTTAACTTGCGATTAAGCCAAACGCATCGTTTGCAATGCCATGAATCACACTCACGACAAATCGGCGCATGATCTAATTTGAAAAGTTGTTTGTTTCTGATGTTAATGTTATCGGCCAAACTCCCCACTATGTCATCAGGATTCTCATAATAAAACGCAGGACAAATGTAAAACTTGCCATTGGGGGCTAAGGTAATACAGGTATCTCCCGCCCCGCAATTATTCATTGCAGTTAGCATCATTCGGTCGGTCAACAAATTGAATTGTAGGGACTTGCCATTAACATACAAGTTTTCAATTTCATGTCCAATTTCTGCAAGCCATTCAGTATAGATGGCATTTTGATCGGTAGAAAATTGCTCAGAGTCGGTGATTACAATATTCAAGCGCTGAACAACTGCGAGTAACTCTTTCACATGCTGACTGTGACTCAATAGATTTTGAAGGGATGTACGCAAGACTAATATACAAGCATTGAAGTCAAGATTCTTATCTATCCACTCCCATCCGTCAAGGGTCACCACATCTGCATCTATGCTTGAAGCGGCCATTGGTTTAATGTCGCTGTGATCAATGGTGTGAATGACGTCCCTATATTCCTGAGGCAATTCATAGTCAGGATATACAAATTGGATGGTCAAATTCTCAATCATTGCAAAACGGATGCCTGTTTTCAAGTCATCCAGACCAATAAGACGTCTTTCGCTCTTGTTCGTCTTGTAGTAGCAAAACGATGTGCTCGTGTCATCGAGCATAATAATCATATACTGTAGCATACTTTAGCAGATTACTTCGTTTGACGTGAGTTTCTTTGCCTCATATTCATCACGATCTCCCTCTAACTCCAATTTGCGGTACAATTTATTCCAGTAGTAGTTATTTGCTCGCACTCGAGCCTTGTGCATCAAGCAGATGGCCGAGGATCGTTGGTATATAGTTGATGTCTCGGCTGCATCATAGTTCTCGCCTTGGCACCAGGCACAACCGCTTGCCACCTCACAGTCAATACATTTTTGTGGACTTTGCGTCAAACGGTCAAGTGTTAAGAATGGACGCAATTTGTTCTTGTCAATTCCATCCTTAACATTGCCGATAATGATAGGTCGCTTTTCTCGCAACGAAAAGGCAGCAAAACGGGTACAGGGATAGAAATTGCCAGCTGCATCAACAGCGAGCATTTTTCCAGCACCACACCAGTTCTGATTCTCCCACTTCGGATCCAACGGTTTGCCAATATTCTCCATGAAGAATGAGCAAGCATAATCAGTATAGTAGCCCCCATCAATTATTGCATCAGCCAACTGCATCAATTGGGCTTCAAATATGTGGTCATCTCCTTTTTCCCACACATCCTCAAACACACAATTAATGTTGACCTCATGGATGCCAAGGCTGTAAAGGTGCAAGACACTCTCGCAGATATAGAGTATGTCAGCACTGCTGATAGTCACCTTAGTTCCTCCACTCGGGAATTGTTCCAACCATAGTGGGATGTTGCGCACCACGTCATCGTATGATCCTTTTTCAATGAGTCCATCACCCTTATAGATACGATTCAAATCATGCTTTGCACGTGTACCATCGATAGTGATGCCAATTGACAAATGAGAGTGATTCTTCTTGATGAATTGCTGAACCTTTTCAGTGTGATAATTGATGCCATTCGTAGAGAAAGAAAAGCGGTAACTTTCGAACCAATGGTGATTCAGTCGGTACATTTCGGTCTTGAGATAGTCGCAAATCCTATCAATGAGTTCAATTTCCAAGAATGGCTCTCCACCAATAAAGTCCCAAACTACACTTTCTTCGGGAAAATCAGTTTCATGACCTAGGATATAATCAATTGCCGCCCGAGCAGTATCCCATGACATTCGCTCTTTCTCGTTTTTTCCCACAAGATAACAGTACTTGCAAGCCAACTGGCAGTCTTTCGTCACGATAAACGTGATATTCTTAGCCATTCCAGACTGCCATGGTTTTTCGTTGGTTTTAATATTCATTATTTCTTTTTCAACCATCAATAATAAACTTATTAATTCAACTTTTCTTAGTATGCGCCTGATTGACACGAAGCTGTACAATACATATAACATGTATATTGACAGCTAGTTTTACATCCACCAGAGCAATTCCCAGAGCAAGTATTTCTACAACTACTATAACAACCATTAATACAGGTGCCACCACATCCACTTAAACAAGCATTTGCACATCCTGTACAACTGGTTTGAGGAGATTGTTGATAATATCCGTTTCCGCCAGTATTTCCCTTGGAAGAATCATTCCCACGCTTAGCTGTATTTTGGCAACCTGTTTGGCAAGTGCCTTTACATCCATTTTGGCATGATTCAAAGCATAAATCCTTACAACTGCCGCCACATCCCTTACACGATTTAGTACACCCATAACTGCAAATAACTATACATGTTGTACCACAATTATCATTACACGTTCTTCGACAACCTTCACCGCAGGACATCGTGCAACTTGACATACATCCAAAAATGCAACCGAATTGTTCTTTCGGATATGATGCATTTGCATTAAAAATAGGCAAAATATAGGCACCTATTATCGGCAATATCGATTTTGCTGATTTTCTAAAAAAAGACCTTCTTGAATGTAGGTCATCATTACTGTTGTTCATAATTCTATAGATTATAACGAACTCCAAAACTAATTGCAGAAGCATCAAAGTTCAATCGAACATATTTCTTCCCATCAAATGAACCTGGTTGGTAGTACCCAAGGAATCCCAATTTAGAAATGAATGAAAAATTATCTGTTAATTTCACATCAAGTCCAGGTGCTAGTCCCGCCTTAAATCCAACGGCAAAATCATCTTCATTTGAAATTGAAAATGTAGGTCCAGCAATTGCATCAATGAAAATGCCCAATCGATCTTGCTTAACAAGATATTTTCTGAGATAAGGCTCAATAATAATTACGTGTTCAAAAGTTGCCCCCTTATCATATTGATATTTTAATGCACTTCCAATTGCTGTAGACTCATTAATGAAATGACCAAATTCTGGAGCAAAATCCAATTTTATTGATTCGCTTTCGATTTCTGTTTGAAAAAAAATCATTCCTGAAACATAATTTGATTGGGATTTTGCAACAAAAAACAATCCAATCACAAAAATAATAGTTATATAAATACTTTTCATAATTTTTAGTATAAAATGTTAATAAGCAGCAGCTTCAGCTGTAGTTAAACAACTAGTTGAACATCCTGTCTGACATGAATAATGACAAGTAGATTTACATTGTGTAAAACATTGCTTGCCACAACTGCTCTCACACTCCAAATGACAAGCTGAAACACATCTAGCCTTACAGTCTCCTTCGCAAAAACTTGTACAGAAAGCCTTACACGTGCCACCACAATGACTACATCCAGATTCATCTGCACTAGTTTCACTATTTCTTCCATCATTGCTTGCAGTATTTTGACCTAATGCCCACTCATCATAACCTTCAGAGCAACCAGAAAGAAAAGATGGCCCCAATGCTATTACACCAAGTATTGGAAGACTCTTAATGGCTGCTCGTTTGAAGAATTGCCTTCGCGATTGCAATTCTTCTTTCTTCTTTTTTTCCATTTGACTAGCTGTTTGTGTGCTATTGCGTCCCCAGAGTTGCACGGTTTTATAAAAAAGAAAGACGTGGGTCGCTGTACTTATCTGCTTACCCCGTCATCAGGCCTTCGCATTGCCTTTACCCCAAGGTAAGCAACGCAGTTAGCCCACGCCGTGCGATATTATATCAATCTCATCACATCTTCACAGAAGTCACGAGTGGGTATAATACGCCCAACATGGACGTTGCCGTTGCCGTTTCTTCCGGGGTAAATCAAAGTTGCGAAGTTTGATGACCGAAGATAAACGTCTATAGTAACGTCCTTTCTAAAAATGTCTTGACCCCGCCAGCCCACAGCGGACTAACTGAATCGATGCAAAATTAATAGATTTTAATGTAATGTGCAAGAATAATGGTGATTTTTGTGAACCAACTCAAAATTGAACAAGGAAATCATTATTTGTCATTGTAGTGGCCGCAGGAGGAAAGAACCAGCACAAGGGCCTCTGTGTCAAAGGTTCGATAGACGGTGTTTCTTGGTGATTTGGCGGCTCCATCGCCCTTTTCTGGCTGTCCCTTGAGAGGTTCGGGATGTCCAGTGCCTATTTTGGGGTGTACTTTTAACTCATCAATAAATCTAATGGCTTTTTTATATGCTTTGGGCTCACTCTTTGCCTAAAGAACAAGTCGTTGATTAACCGAATCCGTAAACCTGACTTCAAATGTCATAACCACACCGTTTTAACATTTCATCTACTGATTCTCCTGACAATAGTGTAGTGTATTTGCCTTGACGATACTCTGCTTCGCTTTCCTCAAGTTTTGAAAAAAACTTCTCCTTGGTCATTAGGGTCATGTCATTTTGCTTTTCTGAAACTACTCGGCGCAGGTACTTGGCCACACGACGGAGTAGATTCTCGTCTTCAGCAACAATGCTGAGATGGCGCAACACTTCGGCATTCAATTCTGTAGTAGTCATATCATCTTGTTCTACTGATAGCAAAAGTACAACAAATTTTCTGATTGAAGAAAAATAAAGGGTGAAAAGTGGGTTGAGAATAAAATAATGAGTAATTTTGCAGATTGTTTTGCAGTATATAAACTATTAACCGACTAGATAAAACATAACACATGGGAAAGAAATTGACTGACCGAGTGACTTGGGTTGGTAAGGTGGACTGGGAGCTGAGGCGTTTCCATGGCGATGAGCTGTCCACACACCGCGGCTCGAGCTATAACTCCTACCTGATCCGTGACCAGAAGAACGTGCTCATCGATACCTCATGGCTGCCCTACAGCCGCGAGTTTGTGGCCAACCTCAAGAAGGAGATTGACCTGGACAAGATTGACTATATCGTAATGTGCCACAACGAGATAGACCACAGTGGTGCTCTCGTCAGCCTGATGCGCGAGATTCCTGACACACCCATCTACTGCACTGCCAAGGGGGAGGCCATCATCCGTGGCCACTATCATCAGGACTGGAACTTTGTCAACGTCAAGACCGGTGACAAGCTGGAGCTGGGCGACACCACGCTCACCTTTATCGAGGCGACGATGCTGCACTGGCCCGACACCATGTTCTGCTACCTGAGCTGCGAGGAAATCCTGTTCAGCAACGACGGCTTTGGTCAGCACTATGCCACCGAGTCGCTCTATGACGACCAGGTGTGCATCGAGGAGGTGCTTCAGGAGGCCGAGAAATACTATGCCAACATTCTGGCCCCGTTCAGCCCGCTGTGCAACCGCAAGGTGAAGGAGATCCTGGGCATGAATCTGCCCGTGAAGATGATCTGCCCCAGCCACGGCATCATCTGGCGCAACAACCCGGGCCTGATCATCGAGAAGTACCTGCAGTGGAGCGATGCCTATCAGGAGGACCAGGTGACCATCGTCTATGACACGATGTGGCAGAGCACCCGCTTGATGGCTCAGGCCATTGCCGACGGCATCCGCCAGCAGTCGCCCGCAACCACCGTCAAGATCTATAATGCCGCCCAGACCGACAAGAACGACATCCTCACCCAGGTGTTCCACTCGCGCGCCGTGCTGGTGGGCTCACCGACGATCAACAACGGCTACAGCTATGCCATCGCCGGCATCCTGGAGATGTTGAAGGGCATGAAGCTGAAGAAAAAGAAGGGTGCCGCCTTTGGCAGCTATGGCTGGAGCGGTGAGGGCATCAAGCTCATCACCGAGCACTTGAAGGCCGCCGGCATCGAGCCCGTGAACGACGGCATCCGCACGATGTGGGTACCCGAGCAGGATGCTCTGGAGCAGTGCCGCCAGTTCGGTAAAGAGTTTGCCGCCGCTTTGTAGAAAATAAGTAAAACAATCAATACAATCAACTAATAACTAAAAGAGAATCAATGAACAAAGTCGTTAGTAAAGAGCAGTTTTCTGCTAACGTAACCAAGCTTGTCGTTGAGGCCCCCCTCATCGCCAAGTCACGCCGCGCTGGTCACTTTGTGATCGTTCGCGCTGGCGAAAAAGGTGAACGCATCCCCTTGACCATCGCCGACAGCGACCCCAAGGCAGGCACCATTACCCTGGTGATCCAGAGCGTGGGCGACAGCACGCGCAAGATTTGCGCCCTGGAGCCTGGTGAGTTCCTGCACGACGTGGTTGGTCCCCTGGGTCAGGCCACTCACATCGAGAAATATGGTACCGTGCTGTGTGCAGGTGGCGGTGTGGGTACCGCTCCCTTGCTGCCCATCATCCGCGCCATGAAGGAAGCCGGTAACCGCGTGATCAGCGTGCTCGCCGGTCGCACCAAGGACCTGATCATCCTCGAGGATGAGGTGCGGGCATCGAGCGACGAGGTCATCATCATGACCGATGACGGCAGCTATGGTAATCAGGGCGTAGTCACCGTGGGCATGGAGGAGGTGCTCAAGCGTGAGCATGTGGACTACTGCGTGACCATCGGCCCCGCCATCATGATGAAGTTCTGTGCCTTGTTGACCAAGAAGTATGAGGTGCCCACCGAGGCTTCACTCAACGCCATCATGGTTGACGGAACGGGCATGTGCGGCGCTTGCCGCGTGACCGTGGGCGGCAAGACGCGCTTTGTGTGCGTCGAGGGTCCCGAGTTCAATGCCCACGAGATTGATTTTGACGAGTTGATGATGCGCTTGAAAGGTGCGCAATAATTAGTTAGGAATCAAGAGTTAGGAATTAGGAATTGGCATCCGCCTTCTTATTGACTGACAACTAGAAATAAAGAAAAACAACAATGGAACAGAATAATATCGATCCTCGTAACGAACAATGGCGCATCGACTTGCGCAACGCTAAGACTCCCAAGGAGCGCACCGCAATACCCCGCGTTGAGATGCCTCAACTCGATCCCAAGTACCGCATCACCTGCAACGAGGAGGTGAACCAGGGCATCAGTGCCGAGCAGGCTGTTGTAGAGGCCAGTCGTTGTCTGGACTGCGCCAACCCGCAGTGTGTGACCGGCTGCCCCGTGAACATCAATATTCCCACCTTTATCAAGAACATCGAGCGTGGCGAGTTTGGCCAGGCCGCCGCAACGCTCAAGCTGACCAGCTCGCTTCCCGCCGTGTGTGGCCGCGTATGCCCGCAGGAGAAGCAGTGCGAGTCGCGTTGCATTCACACCAAGATGAACCACCCCGCTGTGGCCATCGGCTATCTGGAGCGCTTTGCCGCCGACTGGCAGCGCGACAACCTGCCCCAGGAGGTGCCTGCCATGGCTCCCGCCAACGGTATCAAGGTCGCCGTTATCGGTAGCGGTCCCTCAGGACTGTCCTTTGCCGGCGATATGGCCAAGAAGGGCTTCAGCGTCACCGTGTTTGAAGCGCTGCACGAGATTGGTGGCGTGCTGAAGTACGGTATCCCCGAGTTCCGCTTGCCCAACCACATCGTGGACTACGAGATTGAGGGCCTGCGCAAGATGGGCGTTGAGTTCGTGAAGGACTGTCTGGTGGGCAAGACCATCAGCTATGAAGACCTGCATGAGATGGGCTTCAAGGGCGTGTTTGTGGGCAGTGGAGCCGGATTCCCGCGCTTCATGAATATCCCTGGCGAGAACCTCAACGGCATCATGTCGAGTAACGAGTACCTGACCCGCATCAACCTGATGGAAGCCGGCCGTGGTGGCGACACCCCCGTGCTGCGCGGCAAGACCATCGCCGTGATTGGCGGCGGCAACACCGCTATGGACTCGACCCGTACCGCCCTGCGCATGGGCACCGAGCGCGTTATCCTCATCTATCGCCGCAGCGAGGAGGAAATGCCTGCCCGCCGCGAGGAGATTGGCCATGCCAAGGAAGAGGGTGTTGAGTTCATGACCCTGCACAACCCCATCGAGTACATCGGCGATGACAAGGGCCGCGTGGTGGCCATGCGTGTCCAGAAGATGGAACTGGGCGAACCCGATGCTTCGGGCCGTCGCAGCCCCGTGCCCGTCGAGGGTGCCATCGAGGAAATTCCCGTTGATCTGGTGATCGTTGCCGTGGGCGTATCGCCCAATCAGCTCGTGCCCCGCTCGATTCCCGGCCTGGACATCAGCAAGCGCAACACCATCGTTGTCAATGAGGAGACCATGCAGTCGTCGGTTAACGACCTGTATGCCGGTGGTGACATCGTGCGTGGCGGTGCCACCGTCATCCTTGCCATGGGCGACGGCCGCCGTGCCGCCCAAAACATGGCCGACGCATTGCTGGCATAATTGCCTCACCGCACTTTTACTACAAGAAAAACTGGAAGTCCTCTATTGCGGGGGGCTTTCAGTTTTTTTGTAACATATAAGAGGTATTGCGGGAAAAAAGTGTATCTTTGCAGTAATGAAGGCAAATAGGATGCGACGCATTGCTGTGATGCTTGCGGTGATGACCGTGAGCATGATATTTGTGTGCAGTTGTGAGGGGCATGGCGAGATGAGCGGTCATGCTATTGTGCAGAACGAGACATTCACCCTGACGGGCGACAGCGTGATTGAGGACACGGTGTTTGCCGCTGTGGTGAAGGGTGGTCGCATTGAGTCCAATATCACCATCGGCCGCTTGGACAGCATGTACCGTCACGTGGACAGTACACGAGTGCAGTTCACACATGGCCGTCCCTGGCGCATGCGTGCGAAACGCCCTGCCATGTTGCCCCAGTACAAGAGCGACCAGCCACTGGTCGACGCCCTGTATAATATGTCGATCGAGGGCATTGCCGATGCCATTGACAACAATGGTCGTTTCACTGTCACCCACAATATC
>Ga0247611_10010110_pt1 | contig 11150 bp, 11 predicted proteins | sample 177DNAGHGhighgp2_FD_192422 | JGI IMG/M metagenome (GOLD analysis project Ga0247611, IMG submission 192422) | Sheep rumen microbial communities from Palmerston North, Manawatu-Wanganui, New Zealand - 1770 DNA GHGhigh gp2 | ecosystem: Host-associated > Mammals > Digestive system > Stomach > Rumen... | reverse complement strand
AACAGCAAATTCCCATCCGAATTTTAAGCTGTTGGAGCGAGGCTATATTAAGACTGATCGGCAGAAAATTTATAAGGCGATTGCCAGCGGTAATTATATGGATGAAGAAGAGCTGAGTGAATTGAAAAAATCGGCAGAGATTGTGGTTGATGATGTGCGCGAGGTGAATGATTTTTTAGCAAAGAAGTCGGCGAATGGCAGTTGGCGGATAGTTTTGATTGATTGTGCCGATGAAATGAATCGCTCTTCGGCAAATGCTATTTTGAAAATATTGGAGGAGCCGCCGGCGCGGACTTTGTTATTGTTAGTTTCGCATAATCCGAGCAAATTGCTGCCAACTATTCGCTCACGTTGCGAAAAGCTGGATTTAATGCCGTTGACAGATAGCCAAGTGGCGAGTTTGTTGCGTCGATATCGCTCAGAGTTGACAGAACCTCAGGTTAAAAAAATAAGTGCGATGGCTGAGGGAAGTATTGGTAGGGCGATTAGTTTTGCCGATGGTAATGCTGTTGATTTTTATGATCAAATCAGCAGGTTGGCGGCATTAGGCAATAACTTTAAGATTGCTGAGATGTTGCAATTTTGCGAGAATGCGGCGCAAGATGAAAATTATGAGCTGTTTAAGGAGTTGTTGATTAAATTTTTGACGGATAAAGTCAGGGGCGGAGTTAAGGTTGAGGAATATGCAACTATTTTTACCAAAGCGATGGGGATGTTCAGAAAAGTTGAAAGTTTGAATATGGATAAAAAACAGGTCGTAATGATGTTGATGATTGATTTGACGAGGGTGGGATAGATGTTAGCAGACAGCCATTGTCATTTGGAGAATAATGAAAGTTTAGACGGTGTAATTACTCGGGCTCATGAGGCAGAAGTTAATTATATTTTAGATGCAGGTGCAAATATAAATCATTTGGCTGAACACTTAGATATAACCCGCAGATATAACAATGTTTATACTGCAGTGGGAGCTCATCCGCATGAGGCAAAAGATTTTGTTGATTTGAAAGCTATTGATATATTACAAGCTGCAGAAAATGATAAGGTTATCGCAATAGGTGAAGCGGGATTGGATTATTTTTATGATTATGCGCCTAAAGATATGCAAAAAGCGTTATTGGCAGAACATATCAAGGCTGCTCAGTTGTCGGGATTGCCGTTGATTATTCATAATCGCGAATCAGATGATGATATGATTGAGATGCTGTCAAAAGCTTATGATGAAAAGGAATTTAAGGGGATAATTCATTGTTATTCGTCCTCAGCAAAATTAGGACAGGTTGCTTTGGATATGGGATTTTATATTTCAGCTTCGGGAATTATTACTTTTAAGAAGTCGGATGATATACGCGAAAACTTTGTTAATATACCGATGAATCGGCTATTGGTTGAAACTGATGCGCCGTATTTAGCGCCGGTTCCGAAGCGCGGTGAGGTTAATGAGCCGGCAAATGTGGTATTTACGGCAAATAAATTGGCAGAAATAAAGCAAGTTGATTTTGCTGAGATTGCTAAGATTACTACTGATAATTTTTTGAGGTTGTTCGGATTATGACAAGAGTGGTGTTTTTGGGGGCCGGTGCATCTCCGGGGGTGCCGTCGTTAAGTTGCGGATTTGGGTGTTGCAATCCCGATAATCCTAAGAATATTCGCACACGCACTTCAACAATATATGAAATTAACGGACAGAGGTTGTTGGTTGATGTGTCACCGGATTTGCGTATGCAATTTTTACAAAATGATATAAAATATCTTGATGGTATTTTGATTACACATGGGCATTTTGATCATATTGGCGGAATTGATGAATTACGGGAAATCAATCGTATTACCAAAAAAGCTTTGAATGTTTATGCTCCCGGCTATGTTATAAAGGTTGTGAAGCATCGTTATGATTATATGGTGATGAACCGATGGAACAATAAAGATGGTAGTAAATGCAGTTATGAAGCAAAAGGCGGCATTATTGCAAATACCATTAAGACGAATCATATTTTTGAAGTTAATGGTATAAAAATTGAAGGATTAAAACTTTTGGGACATAATGTGCCTTCATGCGGTTATATCATAAATAATGAAATTGTGCATTTAGCTGATTTTAAGGAATTATCGGCTTCGGCGGAGAAACGAATTGCTCAAATAAAACCGAAGTTGATGGTTTTCCCGTTGACAATTATTGATAATCATCGTTATCATTTGGGTTTAGAAAAAGTGCTTTATTATATTGATAAGTTTAAGCCGGAACATGTGGTGTTGAATCATATGGCCAGTGAGTGTGATTATGACTATGTAAACAATCATACTCCAAGCAATGTAGAGCCGGCATTTGATAACTTAAAATTGGAGTGGTAAAAGATGCTTTGTATATATCATATAGCCGATCATGACGGAAAAGGATCGGCTGCGATTGTCGGAAGAAAATTTGCTGATGTTGAATTTTTGGGATTTAATCATGATATGGATGTTCCTTGGGAAGCAATAGAAAGGCATAATGAGATTGTGATATGTGATATAGCTTTGCCACTTGAAGTAATGTTTGACTTGAGTGAACGCAAAGATTTAATTTGGATAGATCATCATGCTTCAGTGATTGACGAATATAATCAGGCAATACAGGCAGGGAAAAAAGAGATTAAAGGAATTCGCGAAAACGGAACTGCCGCAATTATGTTGACTTGGGAATATTTTTTTCCTGAGGAAGAAGTTCCGGAAGGGGTTAAATTGTTGGCATTGAATGATATATATGATTTGCGTGATAAGCGGGTGCGTCCGTTTGAATATGCATTTCAATCAATGGGGGTTAATAAACCTCAAGATGGCAGTTGGACAGATTTGTTTGAAGGGCGTTTGAATATTGATGATATGGTGGCAAAAGGTAATGCTATTTTATCTTGGGTGCGCAATCGTAATCATCGTTTATGCAAAGCAATGTCGTTTGAAAGCAGTTTTAAGGGAAAGAAGTGTATTTGTGCCAATATGCCGCAAGGCTATTCCGAATTTTATGATAGTATAAAAAATATTCGCAGTTATGCGTTTATGTGTAACTTTTTTATGACGGGGAAAAATACTTGGAATTTATCATTTTATACGGCACGAGATGATGTTGATGTATCAAAAATTGCGGCAGAATTCGGTGGCGGCGGACATCGTAAAGCAGCCGGAGCATCGGGGTTGAAAGAATTGCCGGAATTTTTATCGGCTAAATAATATAAGTAAAAAAAAATGCCTTGGATAACCAAGGCATTTTCTGTATAGCGATTGTTGTTTAGAACAATTTCAATACTGACTGAGCAGATTGAGAAGCCAACGACAGCGAGTTAATGGCTAATTGTTGACGAGTTTGCAAAGCCAAGTAGTTGGCTGATTCTTCGTTCATATCGGCCAATACCAAATTATCGGAACCGGTCTCAAGAACGTCAATCAAAGCATCAGTGAAATTCTGACGTGTTTCAATGATGGCAAAATTGTTACCTAACTCAGAAGAATATTCACGTAAGTAGTCAATGGCTTTAGCGACAGAGTCCAAAGTATCATTGATGCGGCTTGCGGAGTTATCAATACTATATTTGGTAGTTGTGGTAACCGAGGTAGCCGTTGTATAAGCATCGCGCGAAGTGCCATCAGCATCGGTAACGTTAACCTTATAGTAAAAAGTTCCAGTATCTGCAGTTGAAGCTTCCATCTTGTGAGTTGTATCATTCCAAATATATTTGGTAGTTTGATCAATACTGGTAGCGGTGGTGTATGAATTCGCTTCAGTAGCCGGAGTGCTTCCTGTGCCCATATCCTCTTTGGTAGCTGTAATTTTGTAATATGTGCCTTTTTCATTTTCAACAAAATTAGCCTCGCCGGTCCAAGATGCTTCGGTAAAGCCGCGATCAGACATCTTTGAAACAATGTCATCACCCTGAACTTCCAGTTTGTGAGAACGAGTTTCGTTGAACATAACGGTTAATTTACCACCGGTAAGCAAGTTGATACCTTGATAAGATGCATCTTTGGTCAAGTGATCAATTTCGGTGATGATGTTATTGAATTGAGTTTGGTATTCAGCAACTTGTTCAGCATAGCCATCCAATGACGAATCAAGAGCAAAAGCTGAATTAGCAACTGATTTGGCTTGTTCAACGTAAGCTGTAACTGCTTCGATACCTTCGTTTGCTGCTTGAATGGTTTGAATGCCTTGTCCCATGGAATCTAACAAAGCGTCCAAATCGGAAGCGCGGTTATTCAATGCACGAGATTGGTAGTAACTCGAAGCATTATCAATAGCAGAATTAACTTTTTTACCGGTGGACAACCGATTTTGAGTGGTGTCCATTTGGTTTTGTATGGATTTTAACGATGACAAGTTAGAACGCATACTTGCCGTTAAAGTTATTGACTGAGTCATTTTTTCTTTCTCCTTAAGGTTTTTTTAGAATTATTCCAATACTTAGAAAAATACCAGTATTTAGATCTAAAACATAATAATTATTCAATATCGCCATCCAATGAAGGACCAAACAAAGCTGTTTCCTGGTCAACTAATTGGGCAGCATATTTTATGGCACTGTAGAAATCACCGAGGACAACCGACTCACCAACCGGAGTTACAAAAGAACGTAAGCTCGGTGAAGCATTTTGCAAGTCGCGAATATACTCAATGAGAAGCTCCTGCAATTCTTTGTTGCCATTGGTCAGATACATCTGCTGCACAACAAAATATATGCGTTTAGCAGGAGTATTGGCATCTTTTTCGCGTAAAATAAATTTTTCGCGTAAAATAGGAACATCACCGTCAATATAAAAACGGATGCGGGAATTTTCGTTAGTAATCAGAGCATTGCCAACAATTATGCTCTCATGAGGTTTAAGTTCAATTTTTAAAGGCATAGGATAAACTCCTTTTATCAAGTTAACTAAATTATTTATGCTGAATTTAACTTTTTTTTGATTTTAAGTAAATATTTATTTGCATATTGTGCATAAACATATTAAAAAACAGCTGGTGAAGCAGAATATAGTGTTTTATACAGGTGATTAAATATGGCTGATGCTCCTATTTTTGCGTTTAAGGGAATAACAATCGCCTTTGGTGAAAAAAAACTTTTTACCGGTATTGAGGCGAACATAAATAAAGGTGATAAAATTTGTCTTATCGGACGTAATGGTTCCGGAAAGTCGACTCTGATGAAAATTATTGCCGGAATTATTGATCCGGATGAAGGAGAGATTTTTATACAACCGGGGATAAAAATTGCTTATATGCCTCAGGATCCGGACTTGAGCAAATTTGCTACACTGAAAGATGTAGTGATAGCCGGACTGGCAAAAGATGAACAAAATAATGAGTATAAGGCAGATATTTGGTTGGATAAACTTGATATTAACGGAGAGATAAATCCCCAAAAAGCATCGGGCGGTGAATGTCGCAAAGCCGCCTTAGCTCGGGCTTTGATTGATGATCCGGATATATTATTATTGGATGAGCCTACGAATCATTTGGATATTAAAACCATTGAAAAGTTGGAAAATGTTATCAAAGAGTTTAGAGGTGCAGTAATTGTTATATCCCATGACAGAATGTTTTTAAGCCAGGTATCACGGGCGATGTTTTGGCTTGATCGCGGCAGTATGCATTTTATTAAAAAAGGATTTTCCGAGTTTGAAGCGTGGCAGGAGGAAATTATAACCAGAGAAATAAACGAACAGAATCGTTTGGCTAAAAAAATATCGGAGGAAACGGAGTGGTTGCATAAGGGAGTTACTGCCAGAAGAAGACGTAATATGGGGAGATTACGCCGATTGATTGAATTGCGTCGGGAGCGTAGGGAACAAATCAAGCAGGTCGGCAATATTAATTTAAATATTGATGAAGGAGATTTTCGTTCCAAATTAGTTATTGAAGCGAAACATATATCCAAGAAGTTCGGTGATAGAACTATTGTTCAGGATTTTTCGACTCGTATTATTAAAGGAAACAAAATCGGTATTGTCGGACCAAACGGGGCAGGAAAAACAACCTTAATTAAAATGTTGACCAAAAGGTTGGAGCCGGATTGCGGTTTTGTGCGTATCGGTAAAAATTTGGAAGAGGCGTATTTTGATCAAAATCGCATAACTTTGGATCCTAAAAAAACTTTATGGCAAACACTATGTGATAAAGGTGATCACATTATGGTTCAAGGGCATTGGCGTCATGTGGTGGCTTATTTGAAGGATTTTTTGTTTAAACCGTCACAGGCAAATTGTCCGGTTGCGGCGCTGTCAGGAGGTGAAAAGAATCGACTGATGTTGGCCAAAACTCTGGCTATGCCTTCGAATTTTTTAGTGCTTGATGAGCCTACTAATGATTTGGACATGGATACTCTTGACCTGTTGCAGGAAGTTTTAGATGAATATGGCGGCACTATTTTGATAGTTAGTCACGATCGAGATTTTTTGGACAGGATAGTAAGTTCGGTTATTTACTTGAAAGGTGACGGGACAATTTTTGAAAATGCCGGAAGTTATAGTGATTTATTGAACAAATTAAAAACTGACACTGCGAGCGGAGGAGTGGAGAAAAGCAATGTAAAGTCGGTAAATGCAGCTTTGCCTAAATTGCGACAAGTGCAAAAGTTGAGTTACAATCAAGAAAGATTATTGCAAGTTTTACCTAAGGAGATTGAAAATTTAACCAATGAAATTGCGGAATTGGTTGCAGAATTATCCAATCCGGATTTGTATCAGACTAATCCGGAGAGATTTGATGAGGCGTCAGCGGATTTGGCGGCAAAACAAGAGAGTAAATCAGCCAAAGAAGAACAATGGTTGGAGCTTGAGATGTTGCGTGAGCAGTTGCAATCCGGCGGCTAAACGAAGAATAAATCCTGACCGAGGCGCAAGCGAATGGCTTGTTGTTCGATACTGGTTGCCAGATTGAGTTTGCCGGTTTTGATAATTCCGCGGACTTGGTCGCCTTTGTTGATTTGCGGATTAGCCATCAAAAATTCGATTGATGGTTTTTTAAGTCCTTTGCCTTCAAGAGTTTGGTGAGTTACCGACAGCAATCCGCGAGAGAGCATATCATAAGCAAGTTCTTGGCTCATATCACTGGCAGCGGCATATTTTACCACAGAATTAAGTGCATCAATAGCACTGTTGGAGTGGATGGTTGAAAAAACCAAGTGTCCGGAAATAGAGGCGCGCAATAATTCACTGGCGGCATTAGGGGAACGAATCTCACCAACCAATATATAACGCGGAGCCGAGCGTAGAGCTGATCGAATGGAAGCGCCCCAATCACCGTTTACCGGTTCGGTTTGACGACACATGCCTAAACCGCCGCTATTAGCTTTATATATTCCGCTTAGCGGTTGCTCAACCGGATTTTCGATAGTATAAGCGAATCCGCCTTCCATGGAAAGAAATTCTTTTAGTAGCGAAGATATGAATGTTGTTTTTCCCGAGCCGGTAGCTCCTCCCGATAAGATAAGACCTGAGGAACGACGAAGTGAAAGCATATAATTGATATATTCCTGCGGATAACCCAATGTTTTAATTGAGGGAACGGTTGCAGGCATACGGCGCAAGCAATAAACCAAGCCTTTGGAGGTTATTGACCGTTCACTACGAAAATAAATGCCTTGATAATTAACTGAATAGCTGGAATCAACACCATTGTAGCTCTCTTTAACGATTTGATAAAATTCATCCAAATCGTCGGGAGTGAATTCAGTCAAAGCGTTAAATGTTCGACGATCGTGAATGTATGATTTGCGGTCCTCATCGGTGATGTAAATATCGGAAAATTCAGTTTCTTTGATAGTGCTCATTATTAAAATCCTTTACGTTGTATTTTATAATTCTGACTTTTACCACCTCACCTCGGAGATAACTCCTTCAGGTTCGACATCAAAACTGTTTGATAATTCACGGGTCTTTGTGACATCAGGAATATATCCTTCGCCAAGGTAATTAATGTGGCGTCCTTTGGAGATTAAAAGTGCCGGAATTTTGGCCATGGTTGCCATTTTTATGTCTGTTGGTGCGTTATCACCGACAATTAAAGCCCTTCCAATATCGCTGAGGTTTTCCAGAGCATAGTTCAAAATATTGATATCGGGTTTGCCGGTGGTGATTACGCGTCCGCCTAATACGGCATAGGCTTCGGCAAATGCTCCGGGAGCCAATGCTAATTTACCATTGATAAAACAGGAAGTATCATTACCGGCACAAACAAATGGCAAGCCGTAACTGACAGCCTGTTCCAATTCATTGCGATAATTTTCGATTGCTTCGTCAGGGTTGGCGATTTTTGCCATAAATAAGAAGTGAGCTTTTTCGATGGAATTTACTCGTTGTAAGGGCAGGGAACTCATAATTCCGCTATAGGCTTTGTCACCGATTTGGTAGTAAGTTTCTCCGAGAGCTTGGTAATCTCCGGCGGGATATTTCAGTTTATAGTGCAAAACTTCACCGGCGGATACAATATTGCTGAAGATGTTCAGGGAGATTCCGGATTTGGCGATTTGCTCGGCGATTTCTGATACGCGCAGATGTGAATTACTGATGATAATAATTTTTTTGTGTAATGCGGCAAGATGATTAAGGCAATCAACAGCATTATTATTTATGGTTTCACCGTTGCAGAGAACTCCATTATATCCGAATATAAAAGTATCATAGCTGTCTGCTATTTTAGAAAAATTAACAATAGGCTTTATCATTTTCATATTAGAGCAACCTCAGATTTAGTTGGTTTTAGCTGATGCTAGCACATTATGTTTTAACAATAAATTAAAAAAAATAATTTTATGGTGATTTTTTGGTAAATTTTTGAAAATTTTGCTTTATTTGGGAGGTTAGTTGTTCCGGAGAAATGTTAATAACGGTTGCAAGCTTGGCAATCAGTGAGGGAATATCAAGATAATCACTTTGATAAGGCGCATCACTCTCGACCAATATTTGAGAAAGAGGAATATTGGTAATAATATCAGCGGCAGATGGTTTGGCTAGTAACTTTTGATTAACGGAAATATAGGCACCGTGGCGGATAACTTGCTGTAAAAATTGTAAAGATCCGGAAAATGAATGCAGCATAAAATTTTCTTTAATCTCTTTGAGGAATTGCGCAAAAATATCTTCACCGTGAACCAGGTGAATGTTGAGAGGACGATGTAACTCGGTTGATAATTGTATGTGAGCGCGAAAAAAAGCAATTTGCCGAGCTAAGTTTCCGCCTTTTATGCGATCAATTCCACATTCGCCGATGATGGCATGTTGATATTTTTTCAGATAAGTTGCAGTAGTTGTAAGCCAATCGGAGGGGGCAGTATTGTGATGCCAGGGATGAATACCGAATGCCGGTGTTATAATGTCAGGGGCTTTATTATAAAATTCGGCAACTTTGCTAAAGTCTTCAATTTGAGATGATACACAGATTATTCCGAAAAAATTATTGTGCCGCAAGTCGGTAATAATTTGCTGCGTATTTTTTGTTTTATAGTCTTGCAAATGGTTGTGAGAATCTGTAAATTGCATAATGGTATTAAAAAAAACAAGTTAATTGATGTTTATATAGTAGGTTATTATGAGTATTTTGACAAGAGCTATTTTGGAAATTAATTTAAATAATCTTTTGGATAATTACAGGGTATTGCGTGAGATTTCCGGTAAAGCTATACCTGCGGCAGTAGTAAAAGATGATGCCTATGGTTTGGGCGCGGAAAAAGTTGTTGATACGCTATATGAGCGTGCGAATGTTCGGTATTTTTTTACAGCGCACGCGATTGAGGCTTTGCCGATAGCTCAAAAGTATGATGATGCAGTTATATATGTGTTGCAAGGGGTGGGCGAAGATTCGGTCGATATATTTAAAAATTCATCGCGGATTATTCCGGTTATCGGCTCTAAAGAAATGTGGCAGTTTTGGAAAAAATTAAAAATAGTTGACAGACGTCCGGCAATACAGGTCGAAACCGGCTTAAATCGCTTGGGATTTCGTGAAAAGGATATTGCCGGTCTGAGCAAAGATGATATTCAGCAATTCGGATTATTGTTGTCGCATTTGGCTTGCGGTGATGAAAAAGATCATTTTATGAATGAACATCAGATAACCAATTTTGAAGCGATAAAACAAAAATATTTTGCTGATATTCCGGCGACGTTGGCGGCTTCGGACGGTGTTTTCTTAGGCTGGCGATTCCAACAGGATATGGTGCGCTTGGGGGCGGCGATGTATGGCATAAATACGGCGCCGTATCGGCAAAATCAGATGAAAAATGTAGTTGTGGTTAAGGCCCCGGTATTGCAAATAGCAGATTTGGCAAAAGGCGACTTTGTGGGATATTCCGCGACTTATCGTGCCGCCGGAATGCGCAAAATTGCAGTTGTTTCAATAGGCTATGGTGACGGTATTCCGCGAAGCTTGTCAAATGTCGGAAAGATTTTTTTCCGGACGGCTAAAGGAGTGGAAGAAGCTCGAATCATTGGCAGAGTTTCAATGGATAATGTGATTTGTGATGTCAGCAATATCAGTAAAGTTGAGCTTGGTGATGAGGCGATTTTGAGTGATGAGTTCTACACGCTTGATGATATGGCACGTGATGCCGGCACTATATCATACGAAATTATGTCGCGTTTGGGCAAAAACAAAAGATTTGTAAGAAGGTATATAGAGGATTAGAAAACGTTACAACGATTACTGTTTGTTGGTTGCTAAGTCGCAGTTTCGAGCGCGCACTTCCAAGCCATTAAAAAAACCGCCAATATGGCGGCTTTTTTTAATGGCGCACCAAACGTGGTGTCGCGGAGGAGTGACGGGGCTTTTCTTGCTTCGTAAGTTTCGCTTTTTTTCAAAAGCTCAACAACTGCGCTTCGGTCACTCGTTTTGTAACATTCGTTTCGCTTCGATTGCTCTTGCTCACTCATTAACAAAACTTCGTCATCAGCGTGAAAAACAACATTATGAGGTTGTTTTTCACTTGATGCCCGCGACCAAGGTCGCAGTTTCGAGCGCGCACTTCCAAGCCATTAAAAAAACCGCCAATGTGGCGGCTTTTTTTAATGGCGGGAGTGACGGGGCTCGGACCCGCGACCTTCTGCGTGACAGGCAGACGCTCTAACCAACTGAGCTACACCCCCAAAACGAATATTCTTATAAACATATAAAAAAATAAATGCAA
>Ga0247611_10010109_pt1 | contig 11150 bp, 6 predicted proteins | sample 177DNAGHGhighgp2_FD_192422 | JGI IMG/M metagenome (GOLD analysis project Ga0247611, IMG submission 192422) | Sheep rumen microbial communities from Palmerston North, Manawatu-Wanganui, New Zealand - 1770 DNA GHGhigh gp2 | ecosystem: Host-associated > Mammals > Digestive system > Stomach > Rumen ... | reverse complement strand
GAACAATATATTGTGGTTGACCACCTTCTATTTCACTTTCATAAAAATTTATGTTTATATCACCTTGGTTCCCGCTAAATCTTGATAATTTAGTAGGAACCGTAGCTGATACATTTCTTTGTGAATTTAAAAAGGTTAAAAAATCTCTAGCCATATTTTAAATTATTTTTTATTATTTATTTCTCCAAGAATAATATCCGCCTCCAACAATTACGTTATCAGCTTTTGTAATATATACAACAAAATCTCTATTATTTACTTTTATTGTTTGAGTAGTGCCGTTTACTTTATATTCTTCTAATGGATTCCATTGACCTGCACCATTATAATATGTTAATATTACTGCTTTATTTTTAATTTTTTGCGGGAATGCCATATATTTTATACCCCCGACATTTAAAATATCTGTTACATCACTTGTATTACTTCTATTAGTAGCATTATTATATAATAATATTTGTTCTGAACCATAATTACCTATAATACAACTACTTGGATTTTCTCCAAAACTAGCTATATTATCTAATTTATAGAAATTATCAGGTATATTTGAAGGTGTTGACGGATCAAAAGTATAAGGACTATTATTTGGAGCAGTTTGACTTACATATATATAATCTGTAGCATCTTCATTAAAAACAATATTATTTATTGTTAATGTTTTATTATCTTTTACATTTAGGGACAAAAAGGGTAATTGTTCTATAAATGTTTTACCGTTACCGCGAACTGAATATGGATCTATTGTATATCTTTTTTGTAAAACATCAGCAGGAATAAATGTATAATTTAATACTAAAGTGCTATTTGAATATATATAATTAGTTTTTGGTTTAATTAATATTTCAAAATTAGATTGATTATATACTTGTGTTATTTCTGGAATATATGCATTATAATAAGTATTTGATAAATTACTGTCGCTTGTTATATTTGCATAAATAGTGGTTCCGTCTATATAATATAATGAATTTGAACTTGTTGATGTTGCTGAATAAGAATATGGTAAATATGAAGAACCACCAAGAATATCTGTTAAAGAAGTAAATGCTGTATTATTATAATTATAATGATATTTACTACCAGATTCGTTATTTTTTAATATTAACATTCCAGGTAAACCGAAATCAAGATTAACTCTATAATTACCAGATTGTACACCTGATGTTATTTTTGATGCAGATTGTGTTCCTAAATCAGGTATTTGTTTTTTCTCAGTATTGATATTAACTTCAAAATCACCTATAAAATCATCACCTGTTGACATATTATATATATTTGAATCTGATGGATAAAATACAAAATCAGGAGTCATTGTATATGATTCTTGAGAAGAAATATATTTAGACGTTGATACAATACCGATAGTATGAACATTTGAATTTGTTGTTAATACTTCTAAATCGTTAGCCCAAGTAAGTTCTCCTTGTGGACCGTATAAAGTTAATTCACCGACAGCATTTGTTGTTATTATTGTTTTATTATCTTCAGTTTCAGATAAATCAATTATTCTGGCATTACTTTTTAATACATAATTATTTAAATTTAAATTAACATATTTATTTTCATTTGTAGTTTGATTTACTCCATTTACTTGAACTCCCTGAATAGATGAATCCGCTTTACCTAAACTGGTTTGAACAACTGAAGCTAAATCTGTTTTAGGTACACCACCTGACGGTTTTGTATATTTTGTTCCTATTTGATTTGATACTGTAGTTGCAAAATTAGGATCATCCCCTAATGCGGCAGCTAATTCATTTAATGTATTTAATGTTTCAGGTGCTGAATCAACTAAACCGGCAACAGCTGTTTGAACATCTGATGTAGTAGCTTTATTATTCCAATCTGTTATATTTTGTTGTGTTATAGATTTAACATAAGATGGAACAGTCGGGTCTGTTTCATTATTTATACCACCGCCAGTTGGTATTAATTCATCTTCTAATGCATCAATAAAATCTTTAATATTATTTATTTCTTGACCATTATTGGTAATTTGCATTCCTTGAAAGTCAATTTGTGATATATCTACTATATATTGTGGTTGTTCACTTTCAAAATTAGTATTTATTTCTTCTTGTGTACCGCTAAATCTTGATAATTTAGTAGGGACAGTAGCCGATACATTTTTTTGTGGATTTATAAAAGGTAAAAATTCTCTTGCCATATATTAAATTATTTTTTATTTATACAGATATATAAGCTCCTCCAATTCTTTCATATACATTGAATGGACGATTATTTATTTTTATATTTGATCCTATTTTATTTAAATTATACCACGCGCTTGCTCCGGAATTCCAATATAAATTATTAGTTATATTTGTCGGTAATGCTATATATGTTACTGAAGTATTATTTATTATATTATTTATATTAATTTTAGTATATCCTGAATTATGTCCGTTATATAACCAACAAGCATTATTTTCAATAGTAATTATAGCTTTTTCTAGTGTACGGGTAAAATTAGTATCATGTAATTTAACCCATTTATTTAATTCTGTTGATTCTGTAATAGTAGTTCCAGGTACATTTTTACCGATATAAATATAATTAGTTTCTTCTTTATTAAATTCAATAGGTATAGTAGCAACAGCATTATTTATGATATTCATTTGATCAACTGTATATTCTGATGATCCTTCATATACATAATAAATATCATTATTTGAATATCCTACAGCATCTTTCGGTATAAATGAATATTTTAATCTTATTTCAGTATTAATATAATCACCTGTATTTTTTATTATATTAAAATCAAATGAACTATATGAATTAAGTTCTATTAATTCTTGATTATTATGTCTTGGATTTTGAAAAGTTATACCATATGTTGTTTCAATAGATGCGGATGTATTATATGCATAATCATTTTTTATTGATATAACATTATAATAATTATTTACATCAAATATATCATGACTTAATATTTGATTATTATTTGGGTGTCGCCACCATGTAATATCTGAATATGATATTGCTTTTTCATTATTTGTACCCCATGTATTTTCTACCCAAGTATTTCCGTATTTTATTTGTTCTGTTCTTATAAATAAAAAACCATCTAAATCATTCCCTAAATTATCTTTAAATGAAATACTGAAATTAATTTTAGACACTGTGCTGTTTGTTGTTTTAGGATTTACTTCTGCAATTATTGTCTTTCTGGGTATAGTTAAATTTAAATTATTATTGTTTTTAAATACTGAATAATTATTTGGTTCTGTATAATTAGAATTAAACGCATCAAATTTATATTTAGGTTCAAATATATAACTTACTTGTGTTGATGTTTGATATTCACGTAAATCATCTTTTAAACCTACAGTATGCGTATTTGAATTTGTCGTTAATATTTGAACTGTATTATTTGTTATTTCACTATTAGTATCTACATATAATCTTCCTGCGGTATTAGTTATTATTTCGGTATGATCAGAATTAACATCATATATTTTAGATACAGTATTAATATTTAAATTATTTAATGCTTCATTTATATTAGCTTCAGTTCTTGCCCATTCATTAAACAATACTCTGATTTCATTCTTATTTTCATTTACCAGTGCTTCTAATGCGGATAAATCAACAAGATCTTCTATTAATTCTGTATTTATATTTTCTATATGATTTATAGACCAAAATAATATACGTAATAAATCATGAGAAGATTTTATATTTTTGAAACCCTGTGTATAATCATCAACATCAACTAATAAATCATCTATATTTATCTCGGTACCATACCAGTAAGCATTACCCCAGTCAATTTCCATAGCATTGATAAGATCAGCAAAAGCATTACTTTGCGGTAATTTATCCTTCCATGGAAATTTAGCAAGCTGACCATCATTATTCAGAAAATTTGACGGTTTCTTGATTTCTATATTTATAGGTGAATTATTATTATATTTTATTGTTGACATTATTAATTAATTATTAATTTGATTATGTTATTTTTATAATTTTAATAGTTGAATTATCTTTTGATGTATAATATTCTATTTTTATTTTTTTATTTTTTGTTTTAATTTTTATATATTGATATGTTTCTTTATAATTTAATTCAGGTTTAGGTAAATTAATTTCTGTATTTAAATGATCTTTTATTTGATCAAATTCTGTTCTATAATCACATCTTACTTTACTATCACCAGTTATTCTTTCATTATCATTAACAAGAAAACCGTAATCACATAAATATTTATTTAATTTACTTGAATTATAATCATTAAGATATTGATGTTCTTTATCATCACTATCTATTACTTTATAAATATAATCTTTTTTATATTCATTATTATTATTTTTATACCATACTGTTTTTGGACATATTAATAAGAATTCTTTATCCCCATCAATGGCTGATGTTAATATTATACAATTATTATTGTTTTTAACTGATAAATTATCTGATAAATTATTGTTTTTAACTGATATCGGTCCGCCATATTTATAATCATTTATATCAAAATTATCATATTTAATATTAGATTCACCATATCCAGAATTTGTGGCAAAATTTCCTTTAACTTCTCCAAAATATACCCATAAATTAATATAATCAAATGCATTATTATTTATTGATAAATCCCCATCAGGTTTTAAATATATATTTACATATTTTTCTAATGATACTATTTCAGTATTTAATTCATTATCATTTAATACTGGTATATTTTGTTTAATTTGGTTTACTGTACATTTTAATTTAATATATGTTCCTATTTTATTACCTATAATACTTGTTTGACCACTAACTGTTTTTTCTTCAATATTATATTGATATTTATTATATGAAGATAATCCGCCGTTATCATCTTTTGTTAAAATACATAAATTAACTAAAGAATTATCAATATAATAATGTTCTATTTTTTGTAAATCTTCACTTTTATAAAAATATTTAGTAATCAAATTTTGTATTTTTTTAAAATTGGACGGATTTTCACAAATTTCCCAATCAATATCTAAATAATGTAATTTACATCCATTATATTTATTTTCTAATTTCCATTTATTATTTTCTTTTTCACAAACAGATTCATATGTAAATTTACTTGCATAATAATAATTATTATCATTTTTTTTATTATGAACAAAATAATTTATATTTTCTATATTTTTATATTTTTTATTAAAATTATCGATAATATTATTTAATGATGTTATAGTATTATCAAAATCCCCATTTATCTGATTAATTTCAGGATAAATAGCATTAGTATTTATATTAAATGAAGTTAATTTTGTTTTATCTTTATTATATATTACTGGTATATCATCAAATGAACAACTTTCAACATATTCTTTATAAACAGTATTAGCGTATATTTTTTTATTAGATGAATAATAAAGTATTCTTAATTCAGCGTCGGGCACCTCAATCATGTCTTCTGGTCCCACATTCCCAGTATCAGTTAATAAACTTTCAGAACTTATATTTGAACGTCCTTTAGATAAAATAATTTGTGTTTTTGGAGATCTGAAAACATATTCATCGAAAACATATCCACCAAATAAATTAACACCATAATTAACACCAGTATTATAACCGAAATTAACTTGTTTTATTATATTATTTTCAACATATTCCGAATTATATACATTAAAATGATTAAATAAATTTATATTATTTATTTTTAAATTATTATACTTATCAGTATTACATGATAATTCTTCATCTAAATTATCTATATAACCGGATTCAGTATGTTTACATTGTAATATTTTATATTGATTAACGTATGTTTTAGTTTGTTCTAGTGGTTTAATTATTCTAGTGTTAATAAGTGCGCATAATGGTTTATTTTGATTTTCAAACACAAGAGGTACATTATCAATTATTATATTATCACATATTGTTTTAAAATTAAAAGAATTATTTGTATTATTAATATTATTTGATAAATCTATAAAATAATTTGGATATTCATTGCTTGAATGATCTAATAATATATCAATAATATTGTTTTCATATTCTATATCAACAACAGGATAATGAACAACACTGATATCATCTAAAATACCTTCTAATGTTGTTGTTTTTTCTTTATACGTTACTGCATTATCATTATTACCTACTTTAAATATACCTTGATAATCTGTACCATATTTCTGAAGACTATTAAATTTAGTTTTTGCTGACATTTCAACAGTTAATTTACTTAAATCAATAGTTTGACATCCAGTTAAACGTATAGTTTCATTATCATTGTTATATAATTTATTATTTGAAATTACCAATCTTTGATCATTGTTAATAGTTTCTTTATAAACATTATAATAATCACTTGATGTCGAATATGTTAAATTTAAATAATTTTTTAAAGAATCTGTTAAATTATCAGTACTTTTTAAAACAGATCCTTGTATACCTAATGAATATGTTTTTTGTTCTCCTGGATATATATATGTCATAATTTAATTGTTTATTTAATTAAAAATATTTTTTATTTTATACTTCTGTGATTGAAGTAATAAATAATTCTTCTGGTTTAATAGGTAATAATTTAAATGAATTAATATCTGTTAATATTTCTGACGGTTGATATTGAGTTTCAAAACTACTATTTAAATCAGCATTAGGATATTTAACCCAAGCTTGTTTAAATTTACTATCTTCACCGTCATTAAATTTGATATTTATTTTTTCGTTATCTGTTGATCCTGTAATATTTGATATTAATATTGTTTTTACTTCAATATAACTTGTATTATAATTCCATATATTAAACCATGGTTTTCCACCAGCATATTCCCATTTATTTTCATTTTCATTTAAACTATATTGTTTTATACTTCTATCTTCTGATTTTTGTCCAATACCGAATCTAAATAAATATTTATTATTTTCTTTATATGAATATTCAAATTTTTCAATATATGCATATCCATCATTTAAATCTGTTGTTTGATTATTTTCAACATCACCGCCCCAGTCAAATCCGAAATTATTATTTGCGGTACCATAAAATATTTGATATGATGGTGATAATGATGCACCAAATGTTGGTAATTGTTCTGATTCTGAATTAATTTGATTATATTTATCAGCTGAATCTATTTTATTAGAAATTATTATATCAGTTGTTTGTTCATTGTTTTGCCAATCATATAATCCAATTTTTTTAATTTTATGTTTTTTAAATTTTATTGATTGAATTTCATGATTAAAATATGTCCAACCATTTGTATTATCCCATCCCACAAAATTATTTTTTAAATAAATATAATATTTACGGTTATTATCAATATTATTATTTTCATATTTTATAAAATATTCGCGATTTTGAGGAAGAGGATTTTTTTCATTAATTAATTTTTCATTATTAGCATCAATAAAATTATTATATGAATCGTCGGATCTTTTTAAAAGATTTATACTGTCGTTATCATCTATTAATACTAAAGAAAAACTAGATTTATTAATAAATTCATTTTTATTAATATTTTCATCTTGAATCTTAATAGTTATTATATTACTTTTGTTACTTTTGTTATTTTTTTGATTATTATATGTTATACCTAAACTATATCCGTTACTTATATTTGTAAAATTTGTAAAATCATAATTTAATAAATATTCTTCATCTATAGGAATTTGTTCAAGTATTACTTTACCTCCAGCGTTTTTATATATATAAATTCTACAAGTATCTTTAACTTCTTTTGGATTGTGTGGTTCACCATCATCTTCTTCATTATATGCTTCGACTGATGTTATCAAATTTTTTAAATTAAATATATCTTGAATTTGAGAATAATTATTTATATATATTTTATTATAAAATTCTTCTTGATTTATATCTATATATGTATTAATACTTATTTTATTATCAAATAAATTAAAATATTTTATAGGGATATTTAATTTATATTTATTTTTCCACATATTACTTGTTGAAAATATATAATCTAAATATTTATTATATATAGGAATATTAATATCGGTATCATTTAAGCCTATATTATTATAACTAATATTATTATAAATTTTTGGAATAGTTAAAGTAGGATTAGTTATAGAACTTAATTTTAAAAAATTATATCCATTTTGTATACCTAATAAATGTCCATATGAATCAAAAACAAATATAAGATTATTTACATTATTATCAGTAAAATTATAATATCTTTTAATATTATTATCTTGTGGTTTATAATGTATATTAATACCGGATTCTTTTATATTAGTTAATGGAGATATAGATTTAAATTCTAAAGGATCAGGGCGAGAAGGCTCATATACCCAATGTCCATCGTAACCTTGTTCACCTTGTACACCATATTCTCCCTGAGGACCCTGCTTACCTTTATATGTAGTAGCTGCTAAATTATCAATATCATTAATAATAAAATTTAAAAAGTCTTGAATATTTGATATGGGAGTTTCATTAACATTATTTGTTAATGTTAAATTATTAAAATTAATATCAAATATATTACATAATTTATTATTATCAGGATTAATAATTACCTGAGATGGATTAGATGTTGATGCTTCAAAATTTTTATTATCAATATCATTTATTTTCTGTATATATTCAATATAATTATTTACTGATTTAATATTCATATTATTTTAATTATTAATTTGTTGATTTAACTCTTTATATCCTATTAAATGCCCGTTTTTATCTATTTTTAATACATATTGTGGATTATTATTATTATCTTCAATTTTTGTATATACATAATTTGATTGTGTTTGATTAGAATAAAAATTATTTATATCATAATTTTTACTAATATTATTTAAATTATCTATATTAAAATTTATTTGAACTCCATCATTATTATCATTTTCAGTATTATACCATTTATAATGAAAATTTTGCCAACTTTGTGATCTTACATTTGAATCTTTACCAGCAAATCCTCTTGGACCTTGCTGGCCCTTACTACCTTGTGGACCTTGTTTGCCGTCTTTGGGGTGTATTTTTTTTAAAAAATTTATAAAATCTTTAAATGTTACTATTGGACCAATGTTTTTAATATCTTCATTATTTGATTTAAATTTAATACCATTCCAATTAATATCAAAAATATTAATTATTTTATTATAATCATTTATTGTTGGATTATTTGTATATTCTGAATTATTTTCTTGTTCTTTTACAGATTTAAATGGTTTTAATTGAAGTTTATTTTGATTATTTAAATCAAAATTACCAATATTTGTAATATTTATATAATCAGCTGTATAAGCAGAATGATGATCGGATCCAGAATCCGCCATCCAATCATTAATATTTCCAGTATCAAAATTAATTAATTTAGTTATCTGTATATCTTTATTTATAGTATAATCCATAATTTAATTATTAATAATTTTTAAAAATAATTAGTATTTTAATATAAATCTAAATTTTTTATTTCTTGTATATCTCCATTACCTTTTTGAACTGCTGTAAAATGACCTCGTTTATCATAATATAATTTTAAACCAAATAAATTAATATATGTATCTTCATTTGTCCAACGTGGTTTATAATGATTAGTTATTGTTTGTTGATATGCTTCAGCTGCTTTACCTTGAACTCCTTGTGGACCTTGTGTATTACCTCTATTTTTTCCTTGAGGACCAGTTTCACCTGGTGTATAATTAATACTTATTAAAAATTTAAAAAAATCATCTGTGGTGTTAATTGTATAATCTTCTATAAGTTCATTATCATTATCATCTTTAATTTTTATCCCACACCAATCAATTTGATCTGCATATAAAATTGTATGATCACCATGCTCACTATCAGTATTATAATTATAATTTGTTAAAAAATTATTTAATTCTTCATCAACATTTATTTTATATTTACCATTATTTTTATTAATCCAATTTACATTTGTTAAATTATTATTTCCGCTACTAAGTCTATATATACTATTATCTTTATTATTAATTTTTAATAATAAATTATTAGAATAATACTTTTTTAAATTATTAAATATATTATTATCAATATTATATTTTTTCATTTTTAAATAAATTATTTTTTAAATGTATATAAAAATTCTGAGTCAGGACATTTCCATTTTTTATATGATTCATTATTTATATTAATATTTTGTATTCTGCGTGGAATTGTTAGAGCGCCTTGGTTATCATATAAATTAAATTCATTAAACCATATAATATACCAATTTGGAGTAGAATAATTTCCTGAGAAATTATTAATTTCTGTAGTATTTGTATTAAATCTATACCATCCAGCTTGAATATTAATTTCTTGGCTTTTTGTTGGAACTGTTTTAAAATCAGATTCATTTACAGGTGGTGTATATGTATCTAATTCTGGTTCTGGACCAAAATAAATATAATAATATTTATCAACTATTGTAGATATATTACCAGAACTTAATGTTACTGTACCTACATATTGTGTTTTATCAATATTTGTAGGGAATTTATCGTTTTTGGTATTAATATCACAATATAACTTTAAATTCTTTAAAGTATCATTAAATAATGTCAATTTAACTTTAACACTATTACCTTCTTGATATGGTTGTGATAATGAATAATTATTATTTATATTATTACCGGTTAATCTAAATGAATATGAATTTATAAAATTTCTTATATTTTGTTCATTCAAATAGAAATCTGATGTTTGATTAGTTCCAGTATCATTATCTAATGTATTAATTTTATGAGATTCATTACCGTCATTTATTTGTAATATTGCCGGATCAAAACTTGTATCATCCTTTTTAATATTTAATTTTAATGAACCAGTAAATGGTTTATATTGTTTAACATGATAATGTGTTTTTTTTGTGTTGGTTGTATAAAAGATATACTCTGTATACTTTTTTAATTTAGTTATATCATCATTACATATAATATTACCCGTTAATGCTTCAGATGTTGGATATATATCGGCCTCTTTTAAAATTTTAGGATATAATAATAATTTTATTTCACCAGTAGCTAAATTTATATTACCTGTATCAATAGCGACACTTCCATCAGAGTTTACAATAACAGGTTCATCACTAATTATAGTACTAAAATTATCTTTATCTGTATATACATAACTAGTACCGTCACTATTTCTAAATGTTATATTTTTAATTTTTAAAATAGCTGATTGATTATTTGAATTAGGTTTTACCTCCCAGTCAATGGTATATGT